>Ga0302315_10001703_pt1 | contig 21752 bp, 23 predicted proteins | sample III_Palsa_N3_1_FD_200532 | JGI IMG/M metagenome (GOLD analysis project Ga0302315, IMG submission 200532) | Peat permafrost microbial communities from Stordalen Mire near Abisko, Sweden - III_Palsa_N3_1 | ecosystem: Environmental > Terrestrial > Soil > Palsa > Peat permafrost | place: Sweden...
ATTGCCAGTTATTTGGGTACTAAGGGCTCATCGCGCATGGTAGGTTATGCTATGCAGGCCTGCGGCAACGCCAAATCTCCTGTACCTGCGCACCGCGTGGTAAACAGGCAGGGGCTGCTTACCGCCAAACAGCACTTCGGTGGCGACCGCATGGCCGAAATGTTACGCAGCGAAGGCGTTGAAGTAGTTGAAGACCAGGTGCAGGATTTTAAAAATAAATTCTGGGACCCGGCTATCGAACTGGATTTAGAAAAATAATTCTCAAATTTTTTGTAGTAACTCAATTCGGTTACCAAAAGGGTCGCGAAAGGCAAAACGGCGGCGGCCGGGTATAGCAGGCTCTTCCAAAATCTCCACTTTACCATCAAGATATTTTCTCGCGGTATCAACATCCTCAACCTCAAAAGCTGTATGCCGGGTTGATGGCGGCAAAGTCGGCTCAACGCCAATGTGTAATTGTATATCGGCAATATTAAACCAATAACCTGCGGTTTTAAACAGGTGGTTTGGCCGCTCAATTAACTCCAATCCTATAACATCGGTATAAAACACCCTTGCTTGCTCAAGCTTTTCGGGGGCAACACAAATGTGTATATGGTCAATACGTTTAAATTGGATCATCTTATTGCTCAATGTAAACTCAAATTTAATAATTAAGCCAAACGCTATCCTAAATAATAAATATTATATTGGTGGGTAATTTAACAACCGATAAAACGCAAAACATTCATCATAAAACTTTATAAATGACCGCCATTAGTCAGCCAGCCAATACAAGCAAGCCGCCGCATCCCTTTGTTTTCATGTTCCTGTTTATCCCCTTTGGCGCCACAACGGGATATGTTACTGTTACCCTGGCTTTTTTATTTGCACATGCGGGTATTTCTATCGAAAAAATTGCCGGTTTTGCAGCCATACAATTAGTGCCTCAGGCATTTAAGTTTTTATGGGCACCACTGGTTGACGTTACGTTAACTGTAAAACAATGGCACATCATTTCTACGGCGTTGTGTGGGTTATCCATATTAGCATTGAGTATTATACCTATTAAAACAGCCAACCTGCCTCTTTTTATTATTGTGATAATTTTATCGAGCCTTGCAGCCAGCTTTGTGGGTATGGCGGGTAATAGTTTATCAGCCTATAACACACCCGGCGATTTAAAAGGCCAGGTGAGCGGCTGGATACAAGCCGGTAACGTAGGTGGTTCGGCAGTTGGTGGCGGTGCCGGGCTTTGGCTATCAGAAAACATGCCTCATACATGGATGGCAGGCGCTATTTTGGCAATTGCTTTTGTGTTATGCTCCATTTTCCTGGTTTTTGTACACGAGCCCGACAGCCATATAAAAGCCACCAGCGCTTTTAAAACCATAAAAAATGTTGTAATGGATGTGTGGACAAATATTAAAGCGCGCATGGGACTCATCGCTCTAATATTATGCTTAATGCCCATAGGCACGGGGGCTGCATATAATTTATTTTCTCCTATTGCTAAAGACTGGAAAGCAAGTGCCGGCGAAGTAGAGGCAATAGTAGGGATAATAGGCGGGTTGGTAACTGTAGTCGGTTGTTTGTTGGGTGGTTGGCTATGCGATAGGATGAACCGGAAAACAGCCTACGTAGTGGTAGGGATGATTCAGGCTGCAGCAGATGTAGGAATGGCTTTTTGCCCGCATACCGCCTTAATGTATGGAATATGGGGTTTAATATATTCCTTTTCAGTAGGGCTTACGTATGCTGCTTTTAATGCCTTTGTACTCGAAGTAATAGGCACCGGGGCAGCAGCAACTAAGTTTGAGGTTTATGCATCCATATCAAACCTACCCATTATATTAATGAGCGCCGTTGCAGGAATTGCCTATACTAAATGGGGCGCTAACGGCATGTTAAATACTGATGCCCTTTGCGCGATAGCGGCTATTATAGTATTTATGCTGATATGGAGCGCGTTAAAAAAAGTAAAGGCATTACCCGCAACCGCCGAATTTGTGCCCGAGCACTAAATAATATTGAGACGAATTGAATGAGTTGTAAGTTGTGTGTTAGAAGTTGTATGCTTAATTTAGTTTTATCTTTACCCATATAATTTATACTTACAACATGCAACCTGCAACTCACAACATAAAACGCTGCTCCTGGCCCGGAACCGACGAACTTTACATCAAATACCACGACGAAGAATGGGGCAAAATAACCCATGACGACAAAAAGCTGTTCGAGTTTTTAGTGCTTGAATCAGCGCAGGCTGGTTTAAGCTGGATAACCATTTTGCGTCGGCGCGATGGCTACCGCAAAGCTTTTGCTGATTTTGATGTAGAGAAAGTGGCCGCCTTTACCGCTGAAGACGCGGCACGTTTAATGCAGGATGCCGGCATTATCCGGAACCGCTTAAAAATATCATCTACCATTACCAATGCGCAATTATTCATCCAAATACAAAAGGAATTCGGCTCGTTTGATAAATACCTGTACAGCTTTATGCCCGATGGTAAGCCCATTATAAACCACGGCAACCACTTGCCTGCCAGTACACCTATATCCGATGCTATCAGCAAGGACATGAAAAAACGCGGCTTTAAATTTTTTGGCTCAACCATTTGCTATGCCCACATGCAGGCCACGGGCATGGTGAACGATCATTTGGACGAGTGCAGTTTTAAATAGTGTAATTACACCGATTGGGGAAGGATTACACCGATTGATTTTTTACGATTTTGAGTGAATTGACCATGATGTGTAATCAACATTAATCGTATTTTTGAAACACCCGTTTTAATTTATGAATCCCGACAATCAGTGTAATCCCCAGCCAAATCGGTGAAATCATAAACTAATCGGTGTAATTAATCATAACATGAAAAAACTATTTCTTTTGGATGGCATGGCCCTTATTTACCGGGCGCATTTTGCTTTAAGTAAAAGCCCGCGGTTTACTTCGGGCGGCTTAAATACCTCGGCGGTGATGGGCTTTACCAATACCCTGCTGGATGTGTTGAAAAAAGAAAAGCCAACACACATGGCCGTGGTATTTGATACTGATGCACCCACCGAGCGCCATACCGAATACGAAAAATATAAAGCCCACCGCGAGTCAATGCCCGAAGATTTATCTAAAGCATTGCCTTATATTTTCAAAGTAGTTTTGGGCTTTAACATCCCGCTAATTACCTCCGATGGTTACGAGGCTGATGATATCATCGGTACCCTCGCCAAAAAAGCCGAGCAGAAAGGCTACCAGGTTTACTGCATGACACCCGATAAGGATTTCGCGCAACTGGTATCGCCCAACATCCATATTTACAAGCCCGCACGCATGGGCAACGAGATGGAGATTTTAGGCGTAAAGGAAGTACTGGCCAAATGGGAAATTGAACGCGTAGAGCAGGTAATAGATATCTTAGGCCTTTGGGGCGATGCGGTGGATGGCATCCCGGGTATACCAGGCGTAGGCGAAAAAACTGCCAAATTACTTATCAAACAATATGGCTCAGTTGAAGAAATAATCAACCACAGCCACGAACTAAAAGGCAAGCTGCGTGAAAATGTGGAACAATATGCCGAGCAGGGCTTAATGTCCAAAAGGCTGGCTACCATCAACCTCAATTCGCCGGTCGAACTGGATGAAGCCGGACTGGAAATGTGCGCGCCAAGCAAGGATTTGCTGGAACCCCTGTTTGCCGAACTGGAATTCCGCACTTTAGGCAGGCGTGTGTTTGGGGATGATTTCAGCATTACCGAAATGAAATCGGTATCTATCCAAACCGACTTGTTTGGCAACCCCGTTGCAGGCGGCCGCACCACCATGACGGTTGATATTGCTGATATTGCCGAGCCTTACGAACCCGTTGCCGCAAAAACAATAAATACCGTTTCGCATCAATACTACCTGGCAGATACTTTTCAAAAACGCGCCGATCTCATCGCCAAACTAAAACAACAAAAAGAGTTTTGTTTTGATACCGAAACCACCGGCACCGATGCTAATTTTTGCGAGCTGGTAGGTTTATCCTTCGCCATAAAAGCAAATGAGGCCTGGTATGTACCCGTACCTGCCAACCAGGATGAAACCCTGAAAATTGTTGCCGAATTTAAAGGGGTCTTTGAGGATGAAAACATTGGCAAAATAGGCCAGAATTTGAAGTTCGATATCCTGATGCTGAAATGGTATGGCCTGGGGCTAAAAGGCAAGCTGTTTGATACCATGATGGCGCATTATGTTATCGACCCCGATACCCGCCACGGCATGAATATATTATCCGAAAATTACCTGGGTTATAAACCTGTTTCCATCACCGAACTCATTGGCGCCAAGGGCAAAAACCAGGGCAACATGCGCGATGTGGAAATTGAAAAAATAAAAGAATACGCCGCCGAAGATGCCGATGTTACCTTGCAGCTAAAAAACGTTTTCGCACCAAAAATAAAAGAAGTGGATGCCGAAAAACTATTGCACGAAATTGAAAACCCGCTGATATATGTTTTGGCCGATATTGAATACGAAGGCGTTAAAATAGACCACGATACGTTAAAAGAATTCTCTAAAGATTTGGAAACCGACATCGCCAAACTGGAAAAAGTAGTTTATGAAAAGGCAGGCGTACGTTTCAACATCGCATCGCCAAAACAACTGGGCGAAGTGTTGTTCGAAAAATTAATGCTCGATCCTAAAGCAAAAAAAACCAAAACCGGCCAGTACCAAACCGGTGAAGATGTATTGTTGTCGCTTGCCGCCAAGAGTGATATTGTGCGCGATATTTTGGATTACCGCCAGCTGCAAAAATTAAAATCGACTTACGTTGATGCCTTGCCGCAAATGGTAAACGCTAAAACCGGGCGCGTACATACCAGCTACAACCAGGCGGTTGCGGCTACGGGGCGTTTAAGCTCCACCAATCCCAACCTGCAAAATATACCCATACGTACCGAACGCGGCCGCGAAGTGCGCAAGGCATTTATCCCCCGCGATAGCGGGCATGTGATTGTATCTGCGGATTACTCGCAAATAGAGCTGCGCGTCATCGCGGAAATAAGTAAGGACGAAAATATGATGGCGGCCTTTGTAAACAACATAGACATCCACACCGCTACCGCTGCCAAAGTTTACGGTATTGGAATAGATGAGGTTGACAGTACACAGCGCCGCAACGCAAAGGCAGTAAACTTTGGGATAATTTACGGGCAATCGGCATTTGGTTTATCGCAAAACCTGGGCATACCGCGTAAGGAGGCTGCCGATATTATCGACAACTACTTCGCCCAATACCCCGGCATAAAAAGCTATATGAGCGATACCATGAACTTTGCCCGCGAAAACGGCTACGTAGTTACGCTGATGGGCAGGCGCAGGTATTTGCGCGATATCAACTCCGCCAACGCGACTGTGCGTGGTTTTGCCGAGCGAAATGCCATAAACGCGCCTATACAAGGCTCGGCGGCGGATATGATTAAGATAGCCATGATAAACATCCACCGCGAATTTGTGGCTCAAAAACTGGATGCCCGCATGACCATGCAGGTGCATGATGAGTTGGTTTTTGATGTACCCCACGCCGAAGTGGAAACCGTAAAGCCTATTATTTTGCACCACATGAAAAACGCCATTAAAACCACCGTGCCTATTATGGTGGAAATTGGTACAGGGCTAAATTGGCTGGAGGCCCATTAAACGCATAAAGAAAATAACCTCACTTGTCATTCTGAGCGCAGCGAAGAATCTGTAAAGCGGTACACCAAGCGACAGATTCTTCGCTACGCTCAGAATGACAGGTTTTTATTAGATATTCGCAAATGAAAAATAGCAGGTTTTATTATCATTTCCTTAAAGTCAACCTTAAAAAACGCTTATAAAATATCAATATTTCAAAAAACCCGCTCTTGTAGGTATAATTTATAAATGAATAGCCTAAACGGGTAAACAAATAATAAAAATTCTTTTTTTAAACAGATTGTGGCTAATAAGAGTTCTATATTAAGCATTTCTTGCTTAAATTGAACCCAGATATAGCCGAATGAGAATTTTTCATCTTAGTGCCGAATGTTACCCCGTTGCCAAAGTTGGCGGTTTAGCCGATGTTGTAGGCGCCTTGCCAAAATATCAGAACCTGGCCGGTATGGATGCCGCCGTGGTAATGCCTTATTACGACCGTAAATTTGTTCGCGAAAATACCTTTGATGTGGTATTCCGCAGCGCCACGTTATTGGGTACGCGCAGGTTATATTTCGAAGTTTTAAAAGAAGCTACCAATAAGCTCGGCTTCGATCTGTTCCTGATAAAAATACCGGGACTGATAGACCGCCAGGAAGTTTACATGTACCCTGATGAAAACGACCAGTTCCTGGCTTTCCAAATAGCGTTTTTAGATTGGATAAGCTACTCGCAGCAAAGCCCCGATATCATCCATTGCCACGATCATCATTCGGGCTTGGTGCCATTTTTACTCTATCATTCAGAATTATATACCCGTTTGGCCAAAACGCCTACGGTATTCACCATACATAATGGCCAGTACCATGGCGCTTTCGGTTGGGAAAGGTTGCCATTGCTTCCCGAAATCGACCTAACCGCAACAGGCTTGCTGGATTGGGCAGGCGGTATTAACCCTCTCGCGGCAGCCGTAAAATGCTGTAATAAATATACCACCGTATCGCCAAGCTATTTGGAAGAATTGACCATCAGCTCCAATGGGCTGGAGTATTTGTTTTATATCGAAGGGGCAAAAGGCTCGGGTATTATCAACGGCATCGACACTGAAATCTGGAACCCCAAAACCGATAAAATGATTGCCGCCAAATACACAGCGGCAAAGGTAAATGAGGGTAAACAAAAAAACAAGGAAGCTTTGTGTGCAAGGTTTAATTTATCGCCCGATAAGCCTTTGATATCATTTATCGGTCGCCTGGTGCTCGAAAAAGGCGCTGATTTCTTAGCCGAATCTATTGCTACCGCCATTATTGAACATGGCGATGCGGTAAACTACTTCATCATAGGCACCGGTGATAAAAGCATGGAAGAAAGCTTGCTGGAACTTAAAACACTTTACCCCGAACAATGCAATGTGTTTATCGGCTACGACGAAGAACTGGCGCACCTGGTATATGCCGGGTCTGATTTTCTGCTGATGCCATCGCGGGTTGAGCCTTGCGGACTTAACCAGCTATATGCCTTACGATACGGCACCGTGCCTATGGTACGCAGCACCGGTGGACTAAAAGACACCGTTATTGATTTTGGCGATGAAGGCGGTTACGGCATACGCTTTAACAATGTATCTGTCGAGGATATTACTTATGCCATTACCCGCGCTAAAATATTATATGCAAATACGACCCATTTACAGCTACTGCGCAAACGCATGATGGCGCTCGATTTTTCGTGGGACCGCTCGGCGGCAGCCTATATTAACATTTATGAAAGTTTAAAACCTACAATATGACCTCAAAAGTAATTTGCATTGTACTTGGCGGTGGCCAGGGCAGCCGCTTATCCCCGCTTACAGCAACACGTTCAAAACCGGCCGTTCCTATTGCCGGTAAATACCGTTTGGTTGATATTCCCATATCCAATTGTTTGCACTCGGGTATTGAGCGTATTTACGTTTTAACGCAGTTTAACTCGGCATCGCTTAACAAGCACATTAAAAACACCTATCACTTTAGCAGTTTTAGCGAGGCTTTTGTGGATATACTAGCGGCGGAACAAACGCCAACCAGCGGCGCCTGGTTCCAGGGTACTGCTGATGCGGTGCGCCAGAGCCTGCACCATTTGGCTGTACATGAGTTTGATTATGTGCTTATCCTAAGCGGCGACCAGCTGTACCAAATGGATTTTGAGGAAATGATAGATAAACACATTAAATCGGATGCCGAAATATCAATAGCCACCATACCAGTACATGCCAACGATGTGCCCGGCTTTGGTATTCTAAAAACCGATCACGATAACTGGGTAACCGCCTTTGTTGAGAAACCGAAAACCGATTTCGAAAACTGGGCATCGGATGTGAGTGATGATATGGCTGCGCAGGGCAGGTATTACCTGGCATCAATGGGTATATATATTTTTAACCGTGCCCTTTTGTATGAGCTGCTGCAGGGCAACGAGCGTACCGATTTTGGCAAGGAGATTATCCCGCAATCCATCGATAACCATAAAGTACTAAGTTATCAATATGAAGGCTACTGGACAGACATTGGTACCATACCATCATTCTTCGATGCCAACCTGGGCTTAACTGATGATATACCACAGTTTAACCTTTTTGATAAAAACTACATATTTACCAGGGCAAGGATGCTGCCGCCGTCAAAGGTGTCGGGCACTCATTTGGTAAAAGCTATTATTGCCGATGGCTGTATTATTAATGCCAGCCATATCACCCGCTCTATAATTGGTATACGTACCCGTATAGGTTTGGATACCATTATTGAAAATTGCTATGTAATGGGCAGTGATAATTATCAAACGCTGGAGCAGATTGAAGAATCGAAAGAAAGCGATTCGCCGATTATGGGTATTGGCGATAGGTGCTGCATCAAAAATGCCATCATCGATAAAAACACTTACATAGGCAACGATGTAAAAATTAATTGCGGCAAATTACTGGAAAACGGCGACTATGGCACCCATACCGTACAGGATGGTATTGTGGTAATTAAGAAGCGCGCGGTCATTCCGCATGGCACCGTAATTTAACTATAGCGTAATTTTGGGCAATTTTTAGTTAATTTTTGGGTTATAGTACTACACTATTTAAAACTAAAAAATTAACGCTATGAAAAAATTATGTTGTATGATGGCCTTAGCGGCTATCTCTTTCGGAAGTGTTTATGCGGCGGTACCCGTACACAGTACTAAAACTATGGCAGCTGATACTACCATGAAAGTGAAGAAAAAGAAGATGAAAAAGATGAAGGATACGAGTAGTATGATGAAAAAGGATACTACTAAAATGTAGTAGGATAAAGAAAGCCCTCCCGATGATTAATCGGGAGGGCTTTCTTATTTATAGTGTAATCGTTTCGCCTATAGCGGGCAATTTCAGGTTTAGCCCGGCCTTTACAAATTTCTCCATTACCTCGGCTTTATCAATTTTTATTTGCGGGAAGGTATCATAATGTACACCCACCACATTTTTGCAGTTGATAAATTCGCAGGCTTTTATGGCATCATCGGCGCCCATGGTATAGTTATCGCCAATGGGTAAAATTGCCCAGTCAAGGTTTTCATCCGCCAATAATTTCATATCGTAAGTAAGCGCGGTATCGCCGGCAAAATATATCTTTTTCCCTTCCGAATAAATTACATAACCTGCGGGGTTACCGCCGTACGAGCCATCGGGCATCGAACTGGAATGCAACGCGTAAACCATTTTTACCCGCCCAAATTCAAAATCAAACCCTCCGCCAATGTTCATAGCGTGCGTGTTTTCGATACCCTGGTTACCATACCAACCGGCAATTTCGGCAATAGCGACAATTTTGGCGCCGCTGTTTTTTTGTATGGTAGCGGCATCGGCAACGTGATCGCCGTGACCGTGGGATAACAGGATATAATCGGGTTTTAAGCTGTTAACATCAATGTGCTTAGCCTGCGGGTTTGGTGAAATAAAAGGATCGAATAATAATGTCTTTCCGCCGGTTACCAGCTCAACGGATGAATGGCCATAAAATGTAGTTTTCATATGTAGATGTTTTTGATTATCAAAAATTAGTTGTCATTTCGACGAGGTACGAGGAGAAATCTTTTCGAGCATCATGTTGGAAAGGTTATTCGAAAAGATCCCTCACTATCGTTCGGGATGACAATTCTTATTATTTGTTGAACAAACCGCCAAACATTTGCTGCGTCATGGCGGCCATTTCGCTTTGGCTTACGTTATCGGCCTGTTCCAGGGCTTTATTAATGGCTATTAGCAGTAGCTCCTCAAGCTCTTCCTTATCGGCATCCTTTAAAAAATCCGCATCGATATTAATGGCTTGAACAACTTTATTGCCGTTTGCGGTAACGGTAATTTTTCCGCCCTCGGCAGTGCCGGTTACGCTTATGGCATCCAGCCTGCTTTTTACCTCGCCAGCCTTTTGCTGGGCTTCCATTAGTTTATCGAACATGTTGTTGTTGATTATTTGGATTGGGTTGAATGAATTGATTAAGTTTTACTAATTAAGCTAATTTAGGCTGATTAAGTTTTCGAAATAATTATTTCTGACACAATTATAGCTCAATCAACCCAATCCAACTTATTCAACTAAATCTAACTCACTATTGATCTTCCTCAACCCCACCGCTACCTGTATAAGCGCTTTTACGGACTACAGGCATGCCGGTCATTTTAAAAAGATCATCCAAATGTAGCAAGCTGCCGTTTACCATGTTGCCTAATAATACAATTGTTACATCGTGCTTCATGTCGCGCAGGTATATGTGCCTGAAACCGTGCCACCAGCCAGTATGGTAAACCACCTTTTCGCCCGGTGCTTCAAATAAGCGCCAGCCATAGCCATAATTAAAATGTCCACGTATCATCGGGTTGCGGTCGGTATACGCCGAGTCTTGGGTGGCAGCCTTTAGCAAACGACCAGCCCTCAGCGCGCGGTCGAACAAAAACATATCGCCCACGGTGCTATAAATGCCGTAAGCGCCAACCGGGCCATCTAAAAAGTTTGGCGCAACGGAATATTTCCAGCTGTTCCTATCATGCCCTAACACATTGGTAGGTATTTTATCGTATACCGCCTTGGAATACACGGCGGTATTTGCCATGCCTGCGGGCACAAAAATATTCTGCTTTACATAATCAGCGTAACTCATGCCGGTAACTTTTTCTATGATAGAACCCAGCACCATAAAGTTGGAGTTGTTGTACAAAAAGCGCTTATCGGGCTTGTTAAATGGCGCGGGCTTGTACTGTGCAATCATATCCATGGTTTGCTGGTTGGTAATGCCCTTGCGCTGGTCGCGGTGCTCGGCGCGGTACACGTCATCAACAAAATAAACATAGTTCATCATACCCGAACGGTGGGTGAGCAGCAGCCTTATGGTTACGCCTGGGTATGGGAAATTGGGGAAAAAATCGCGAACATCCTGGTTAAGCTTTAGTTTGCCGCGTTCCATCAGCTGCAAAATAGCGGTAGAGGTAATAGTTTTTGTTACTGATGCCAGCTGGAATTTTGAGTTAACCGTCAGGCTATCCTGATGTGGGTAATTGGCCCAGCCGAAGGCGTTTTCGTATATTTGCCACCAGCACATCGCCGTTAAAGCCTGCCACCTGGTGCAGGTGCTTCATAAAGGCATCTATCTGCTTATCGCCCTTTTTGGGATCGTATTTTAAAAATTCGGCGGTGTTAAATGGTTTGCCCAGGTCGGGCGTGGGGTTTACTTTAGTTTTACTTTGTGAACAGGAAGCTAATAAAAGCAGGGATATAGTTGCGGGCAGAACGTTTTTTAACACTAATCTCATATATGTATAATTCTCTCAGTTAACGAAATGGAAAATTATAAATTATACCCCAGCAATAACTTTTAAGTTTTTAACATTTCAATATTGTTATGCACTTTTTGTAAATTTAACTATGAAATCAAACCTTATCACTTTTATCGCCACGGTCTTGTTAATGATGCCGGCGGCGCTGGTATCTGCACAGGCTTCACAAACTGCAAAAGACCTGGTTGATCAGGGCGTAGCCCTTAATGATGCCGGCAAATACACTGAGGCTGTTGAAAAATATACCGAAGCGCTTAAAGCCAACCCAAACGACCTGCACGCCGATTATGAAATGGCGTACACGTTATATTCCGAAGGCAAAGGATTGGATGCCATCCCATTCCTCGAAAAAATCACACAATCTAACGATTCCAAGTATGAGAGCTACGAGCTGTTGGGCTCTATTTATGACGATAATAACCAGTCGGATAAAGCTATTGACTGTTATAAAAAAGGCATTGCCGATAACCCCAAATTTGAAAGGCTGTATTTTAACCTGGGCATAACTTACTCCCGTGAGCATAAATATGCTGAAGCCGAAGATGTTGATACTATAGCTATAAAACTCGACCCTAAACATGCCAGCGTGCAACGCGAATACGGACTGGTGGCTTACCATCTCGGCAAAAAGGCAATCTCTGTTATGGCTTTTTGCAGTTTTTTATTGCTGGAGCCTAATACCGACCGCTCCGTTACAGTTTATGCCTATTTGAATAATATATTTAAAAACGAAAACGCGCAAAACACTATTTCCATAGCGCTGGATAAAGATACACAGGGTATATCGGCATTATCGTCGGCTAATATGTCGGTCAATTTCGCTGCCGGCGCCAGAGCAGCGTTGGGCAAAAAGAATTCCGACTCAGTCGCCAACCTGGAGTTTGCCTTAAAAATGATATTTGAGGCTACCGGGAAAGCTTATACCAAACCGGCTGTTAAAACAGATTTCGACAAGGCTTTTTATATTGATTTTTTTTACAAGCTGGCAGAAAGCGGCAATATGCCTGCATTTACCCGGCTAATAAGCCTTACAGCCTATAAGGATGAAAACCTGGCCTGGTTTAATGAAAATAAAAAACAACTGGACGATTTGGATATGTGGATACGATCTACGCCGAGGGATTTTTGAACTTGATCAGAAACCGCGATCTCCACCGTATTAACTTCGGGTTAAGCTATTGTTATATGGTTTTTTGTACCAAAAAGATTACCCATCCACATTCGCTAACACAATATAAAACCCTATTTTTGCCACAAATTGTTTTATATCGATGAGTTTCAGAACCGAACATGATACCATGGGCGAGGTACAGGTACCTGCCGAAAAATATTGGGGCGCGCAAACCGAACGTTCGCGCAACAACTTTAAAATTGGCCCCGAGGCATCAATGCCTAAAGAAATTATCGCCGCTTTTGCCTATCTGAAAAAAGCTGCCGCCTATACCAATACCGATTGCGGCGTACTGCCTGCCGATAAACGCGACCTGATAGCACAGGTTTGCGATGAGATATTAACCGGCAGCCTGGCTGCCGAATTCCCGCTGGTGATATGGCAAACCGGCTCGGGCACGCAATCAAACATGAACGTGAACGAGGTAATTGCCAACCGCTCGCATGTGCTGCAGGGCAATAAGCTGGGCGAAGGCAAAACCTTTGTACACCCAAATGATGATGTTAATAAATCGCAATCCTCCAACGATACCTACCCAACCGCCATGCACATTGCCGCCTATAAAATGGTGGCCGAAGTTACCATACCGGGTATCGAAAAACTGCGCGATACACTAAAGGCAAAATCGGAAGCGTTTAGCAAAGTGGTAAAAATTGGCCGCACCCACCTGATGGATGCTACGCCGCTTACCCTGGGCCAGGAGTTTTCGGGCTACGTATCACAGCTTGACCACGGCTTAAAAGCCCTGCGCAATACCTTGGACCACCTTTCCGAACTGGCGCTGGGCGGTACAGCAGTAGGCACCGGCATCAACACCCCAAAAGGTTATGATGTTAAGGTTGCCGAATACATTGCCGAATTTACAGGCCTGCCTTTCCGCACCGCTGAAAATAAATTTGAGGCTTTGGCGGCGCATGACGCTATTGTAGAGAGCCACGGCGCTTTAAAGCAAATTGCCGTTTCACTAATGAAAATAGCCAACGATATCAGGATGCTGGCCTCGGGCCCGCGCTCGGGTATCGGCGAAATACATATACCCGATAACGAGCCGGGCTCATCTATTATGCCGGGCAAGGTTAACCCTACCCAAAACGAGGCCGTTACCATGGTTGCCGCGCAGGTAATGGGTAACGATGTTACCGTATCTATAGCCGGCAGCAACGGGCATTATGAGCTTAACGTTTTTAAACCTGTCATGGCAGCCAACTTTTTACAGTCGGCCAGGTTAATTGGCGATGCCTGTGTATCTTTTAACGACCATTGCGCTGTTGGCATCGAACCGAATTATGCCGGCATTAAAAAGCACCTCGAAAATTCGCTGATGCTGGTAACGGCTTTAAACCCGCATATTGGTTACGAAAACGCGGCAAAAATTGCCAAAAAGGCCTTAAAGGAAAATAAATCGCTGCGCGAAGCAGCAACAGAGTTGGGTTTATTAACCAGCGAACAGTTTGACCAGTGGGTTAAGCCGGAAGATATGATAGGCGGATTAAAATAAAACACCCCCCGACCCCCTAAAGGGGGAGTAATTTGCATTATGAAAAATCCGCTTAGCTTTCCTCTTTTAGCTTTCAGCTTTCTGCTTTTAGCTTTCTGCTCCTCCTGCCATGTAAACCCAAATATGCAAGGGCCGGGCGAGGGTTATTTGCAGGGCGAGTGGCAACAGGATTCGGTGCCGATGCAAAGTAAGCTCATTACCTATTCGCTGTACCATTTAAAGTTTAACTGCGATTCGTTCTTTATGTCGATAAAAACCTTCAGCAAAGTAAATTACGGTGCCGATAGCTGCATGGGCCACGGCCAATGGGTTGAATATACCCGCGGGCATTACGAGCAACGTAACGATACCGTATTTTTAAAAGGCGAGTATTGCAACCCTGATTATACCATAAAATTGATACCGGGTTGTTTTCACATGGGGGTTTATGAAGAGTTTTTTAAAGTCAGCAAAAAAACCGATTCGCTTATACAATTTTCAAGTACAACAGGGGTTATACCCATAAACGCACGATTAATTAAACGGACTACCTGCCACATAAAACCACTTTAAATACCATGAAAACAAACATCTTAAAAAAAGTACTATTAGGTGTGTTGATTATTTATGCACCGCTGCAATCATTCGCCTGGGGCACATTGGGCCACCGCATCAGCGGACAAATTGCCGAAACTTATCTAACCCCAAAAGCGCGCGCGGCGGTACATGCCATTTTAGGCCATGAATCCATTGCGCTGGCCAGCAACTGGGCTGATAATATAAAGTCAGACCCAAACTTCGCTTACTTATCGCCATGGCATTATGTCGATTTAAACAAAGCTTACACCTATCCCGACCTGGTAGATTTTTTAAATCATGATACCAATGTGGATGCCTATACCAAGCTTAATTTTTTGATAGACCAGCTAAAGCATCGCCAAAACCTGTCAAAAAGCGATGAGTTGCTGTACCTGCACATGCTGATACACATTGTTGAAGATGTTCACCAGCCCATGCACGTTGCCCATGCCGATGATAAAGGCGGTAACGATTTTAAGGTAACCTGGTTTAACAACCCCACTAATTTGCACTCGGTTTGGGATAGCCAGATGATAGATTACCAGCAACTAAGCTATACCGAATACGCTACAGCTATTAACTTTACCACCGCCGCGCAGCGTGCCGAATGGCAAAGCGCACCTATCAGCAAATGGCTGTTTGAATCGAACCAGATTGCCGAAGTACTTTATACTGATATAAAACCCAACGATAACCTAAGCTATAAATATGAATTTAACCATATTGATACGCTTAACCGCCAGCTGCTAAAAGGCGGCGTAAGGTTAGCCGGGATATTGAACCAGATATTTGGTTAGTAGCATAAAGCCGAAAGACCAAAGCAAAAAGCTTTAATCTTTCGGCTTTATGCTTTATGCTATAAAAAAATGAAACTCCTAATGGTTTGTCTGGGCAATATTTGCCGTTCGCCTTTGGCGGAGGGTATTATGCGGCACGAGGCAAAAAAAACCGGTCTTAACTGGGAAGTTGATTCAGCCGGTACCGGCAACTGGCATGTAGGCGAAGGCCCCGACAGGCGCTCAACCCATACAGCCCGCAGGTTTGGTATTGATATTAGCCAGCAGGTATGCCGCCTGTTCAACGTGCAGGATTTTGACGACTTTGATTTGATTTTGGTGATGGACAAAAGCAACCTCAAAAACATCCTCGCCATGGCCCGCAACCCACAGGATGCCGCCAAAGTTCGCCTGTTGCTTGGCGATAAAGAAGTACCCGATCCTTATTACGATGATACCCAGTTTGAACCCGTGTTTAAAATGATTGAGGCGGGTTGTAAGAAGATTATTGAAGAATTAACCTGATTCTTTTTGTCCCCGCAGTGGTCTCTCGCAGAGGACCCTGCGTGTAAAAGCACAAGTATTCTGCCGCCCCACCGCGTAGGGTCCTCTGCGAGAGACCCTACGAAGACGTAAGAAGTACTGTTTAAATTTAATTATTGATTATATTTGATTTAAATACCATATCATATGGATAGGATCTTAGTTAAAGTAGATAATATAGCTGCAAAAAAATGGCGCTTCGCTTCTGAAGAGAAGAAAGACGAGCTCAATAATGCCATAAATAACATTATAAAAAAAGCGTTGGACAAAAACGAAGAAGATTTTTGGCAGTTTTTAGATAGGGTAGGCAAGCAAGCTGAGTCAAACGGGCTTACAGAAGAAGTATTGAATAAATTATTAAATGAAGAATAAAAACTTTGTTTTTGATACCAATTCTTTAATAAGCGCCCTTCTCATACCCTCATCAATCAGTCGCCAGGCATTAAAGAAAGCTCAGCAAGGTGGGCAATTAGTATTTTCTGAAGAAACTTTAATAGAGTTGAATGAAGTTTTAATCAGGTCGAAATTTGATAAATACATCCCGCTTCATGAAAGGATTGAATTTAGCGACAGGCTGGAAGCAGAAGGACGCGTAATAAAAATCAAAAGCAATTTTACAGATTGCCGCGATATAAAAGACAATAAATTCCTGAACCTTGCATTTGATGGTAATGCCGAATATATCATAACAGGCGATAACGATCTTTTGATACTAAATCCGTTTCGTACAATAAAAATATTATCACCTTCGGCTTTTGTAAATGAATTTAAGATTGAAGCCTAGTCTTCACAAAAAACGCCAACTCCTCTCCATCGCGCAGCAAATTATCAACCCGTTTAAGGCCTGCTTTTTCTAATACCCGTTGCGAGGCTATATTTTCCATAGTGGTGCAGCCCACAACCTCAATTACATTTTCATCTTCAAAAGCATAATCAACTATAGCCTTTGCCATTTCGGTGCCGAGGCCCTGTCCCCAGTATTTTTTATCCATGCTGTAACCAACCTCAATCCGCAGCGGGTCGTTGTCAAAAGGGCGCAGCAGGCAGCTGCCAATAAATTCGCCTGTGACTTTGTTGAACATACCCCAGGTACCTGTTTTCTTAGTGAGGCTGTAATTGTTTACAGCGTTACGGAATATAGTGATACGCTCATCCGTGGTGCGTTTGGGTAGATGCAGGCAAACTTCCTCATCGGTAAAATGGTTAAGGAAAACCTGTTCTTCATCAAGCGAAAACTCGCGGATAACCATGCGGGGCGTTTGTAGGATGATATGCATACCTTCAAATATATTAATTCCCTTTGTCATCCTCAAAAAAGGGACATCACCGTAAGTGTGCTATTAAAACCCAAAGCTTTCAGATACATATTTCAAGAACTACCGCCGAAACCGCTTTTACCGGTGTGAAAATTTTACTATTTACGGGCTAAACAGCTTTTGCCGGTGTGAAAAATTGCCAATTTACGGGCTAAACGGCTTTAGCTGGTGTGAAAATTTCGTGATTTACGGGCTAAACGCGTTTTGCCGGTGTGAATTTTTTAAGTTAATTTATTGATTATAAGTAGATTATATATTTAACCCTTCGTTTTGAGGCCAAAAAATAAAATTTCTGAGTTGAAATTTTTTTAAAAGATTGAAAAAATCGGCACTATTACACCCCCAGTCCTACTAATATACGAAATTTAAGCCAGCTTTAAAAACAAAAAAGCTCCCGATAATAATCGAAAGCTCTTTCAAATATGCTCTTCAAAAACACCCACTTTGCTCCGCCGCTAAAGCTTCGGCGGCACGCGGCAGGGGGTTAGGGGGTGTCTACCCTTTCACCCTTTCCACATAAGTGCCAGTAGCGGTATCCACCTTCACTTTATCGCCAATATTAATAAACAGCGGCACTTTAATTTCGGCGCCGGTTTCAACGGTTGCGTTTTTTAACGCGCCGGTAGATGTATCGCCTTTAACGGCCGGTTCGGTATAAGTAATTTCCAGTTCAGCCGAGCCCGGTATCTGGCCCATAATAGGCTCTTCGCTTTCAAAGGCTACGATAACATTCATGCCTTCTTTCAAAAATTTTACGGCGTTGCCAAATAATTTCTTGGGGATATTGTGCTGATCGTAAGTGGTGTTATCCATCACTACCAGCGCATCGCCATCTTCATATAAATATTGGTAATCGCTGGTTTCCACACGTGCAATATCCACTTCCTCATCAGTACGGAAACGATATTCAACCAATTTACCCGATTTAACATTACGCATACGCGCCTGGTAAAACGCACGCAAATTACCCGGTGTACGGTGCAAAAACTCCTCTACCTGTACCAATTCCCCGTTAAAACGGAGGATGTTGCCATTCTTTATATCCGATGCCTTAGCCATAAAATAATATTGAGGCGCAAACTTAGGGAGTTACAGGGAAAGAAACAAGTTTGTTTAATTGATTGGGTTGATTAAGAGAGTGGTTGATTGAGTTGAAATATTTTTACTTACTCTAACTCAATCAACCCAATCCAACCTAATCAACTAACAACCTACAATGTAGCAATATCAATCACAAACCTGTACCGCACATCGCCTTTTACCATGCGGGCGTAGGCATTGTCGATATCCTTTATATCTATCATTTCAATATCCGAAACTATATTATGTTCGGCACAAAAATCAAGCATTTCCTGGGTTTCTTTTATCCCGCCAATGCCCGAGCCTGCCAAGCTTTTACGGCCTGCCAGTAAACTAAAGGCAGCGACTTCGGCTGGCTTAGGCGGTACGCCAACGCATATCATGGTGCCATTGGTACGTAATAGCGACAGGTACATATTAAAATCATGCTCCGCCGATACGGTATCTAATATAAAATCAAATGTGCCTTTAGCGGCTTCAATTTGTTTCGGATCGCTGGTTACTACAAAGTGGTGCGCGCCCAATGCTTTGGCATCAGCCTCTTTGCCTGGCGAAGTACTTAACACGGTTACCTCTGCACCAAAAGCAACACCAAATTTAACGCCCATGTGGCCTAAGCCACCTAAGCCTAATACGGCAAGCTTATGGCCTTTACCAACATTCCAGTGGCGCAAAGGCGAGTAGGTGGTAATACCGGCACATAATAATGGCGCGGTTGCAGCCAAATCCAGTTTTTCGGAAATATGTAATACAAAGTTTTCTTTAACCACAATACTGTTTGAGTAACCGCCATAAGTAGGTGTTTTGTGGTCTTGCTCCAAACCGTTATAGGTTTGTGAACTGCCGTTTAAGCAATATTGCTCTAAATCATCGGCGCAGTTTTCACAGTGCTGGCACGAATCTACCATACAGCCTGTACCGGCTAAATCGCCGACTTTAAACTTGGTTACCTCGCTGCCAACTTTTACAACACGGCCAACAATCTCGTGGCCCGGTACCATCGGGAATATACCCGGGAACCAATCATTCTTTATCTGGTGCAAATCCGAGTGGCAAACGCCGCAAAATAAAATATCAAATTGTACATCGTGAGGGCCAACATCGCGCCTTTCAAAATCCCAGGGGGCTAGATTGGTGGTGGGCGATTGCGCCGCGTATCCTTTTACAGGTATCATAATTTTTTGTTTTTTAAGGTGATTTTAAGCGAAGATAGGATATTGGGCTTTGTATTTTAAAGCGGCAATTGTCCTTGTTTTGCAATTTTTGCCGCTGCCGCGAGTTTCCAACTCGTGGCAAGCATGGTTTCAGCTTTCAGCTGAATTTAAAGCTGGAAGCTTTAGCAAGAGGTCTTACATACTATAAGCATCCTTTTGTAAAACGGATTTCCAATCGTGCGCTATATTTTTCATTAGCAGGGCATTATCAAACTGTATAGTGCCTTTGGGAAAAACCTGCTCATTCTCAAAATAACTGGATACCACTTTACTTACAATCATAGGTTTAACTTCCCATTTATAAGCATTAAGTAATAAGCCATCAAACTTGTCATTATTAGGCGAATAACCAAGCGAGCCCTTTTTAAAAAAGTCGGAAACGGCAGGTAAATCTTTAAAAATGGAATTTGGGTTTAAAGAATCAGCTACCTGTGCGTCTACGCTAATAATTGTATTATCAGAACTGGTAAACGCCACGTGGTAATCCGTTTCACTTTCGCTAACATCAAATTGGGCAAGGTAATGTTTTCCGGGGAACAGCCTGCCGCCAACTAAAGCATTAAAACGCGAAGAAGTGTCCCTTCTGGGAATGTAAACACCCTCTTTTAGTTCGCCATTTTCCAACCACTCCACAGCAATCCGGTGCGCCCCGTTTTCGGAGCCGATGCCTAAAAATGAAGGCAAGCCAAACGGCCTTATTTGTTTTAAACGGATTAAGCATATCCCGGCAATGGCTTTGTCGTTATATAGTTTTGGGCTGAAAGGCGCAGGTACAATTCTTTTTGCAATATCAGGTTCAACAGTAAAGTTAACAAGCATACGCCTGTCTATCACGCCGCTTATAGTTGGTATCCTCATCAGCATTAAAAATTGTTTATCAAATTTAGATAAAATTTATGCTATGGCGATTCAACAAACTACCCACGAGCTGAAAGCTCGCGGGAGCGGTTTATTTTTAGCAACTAATCTGTTTCGAATTGATAAATATTGTCATCCTTCAGATATAAGGATTTGGGAATGCCATTTTTAAAACTAAGTCTTGTTATAACCTCTTTTTTAGATGAATCATTGTTTACTTTAAAAATGAGTTGGTTAAACTCAATCTTACTTGGTAGTTCATCAACTGTTGTTAAATAATAATTTCCTAGGTAATTATCATTCATGTCATAAATCAGTATTCTGTTTGTAGCTCTCGCTGAGTGTCCCCATATCCAGCAAAAGTTCATTATTTTAAATTGCCGGCCATTATCGGTTTTTAATACACCGAGATAGGTTAATTTCGTTTCGTTATAATCATTTTTCTCAGAATGATTAAATAAATATGTTTTCCCGATTATGTTTTTTCCAAGTACAAAAAGTTTTTCGGCTTTATCTTTTGATTGAGCAAAAGACAATGAATAGCAAAACATCAAAAATGATGTAATGGTATACCGATTGCAGAAATAACGACGTGCCATATTAAATTAATATCGTTTATAATCCACAATATCCAACTGATGCGTGCAAAACGCATACTCATGCTCCTGGTTAGAGCATATAATAGTTAAGCGGTTTTTAGCAAATTGTTCAACCAGCGCCAGGTACCATTCCACACCCTGTTTATCCAGGTTGCTGGTAGGCTCATCCAGCATTAATATAGGTGTATCGGCACAAAAAGCCAGCGCCAGTTTAAGCCGCTGTTTCATGCCCGAAGAGAAATATTTAATCATTTTATTTTTGTGCTGCTGCATATTCAGCAAATCAAGCACAGCTAACTTATCAGTACCGGGTTTATAGGCTTTAAATTTGAAATGAAAATCTATCATTTCACTTAAAGTAAATTCCTCAATCAGTTCAAGGTAAGGTGCGGCCAGGCTTAGGTGTTTATACACCTCTTCAACCACAACGTTTTCACCATTAAAATTGTAAGTAATTGCGCCCTCGGATGGCGAAAGGCTGCCATTTAACACCTGCAGCAAAGTAGATTTCCCCGAGCCGTTAGGCCCCAAAACCGCATAACTCTCACTCAAATTAAACACATAATCCACCCCCCGGAAAATCCAATCGCGGTTAAAGCGGCGTCCTATGTTTTGGAGGATTATGGTCATTTTGTCTGAACCAGGATTAAACGGATTTT
>Ga0302315_10001707_pt1 | contig 21701 bp, 23 predicted proteins | sample III_Palsa_N3_1_FD_200532 | JGI IMG/M metagenome (GOLD analysis project Ga0302315, IMG submission 200532) | Peat permafrost microbial communities from Stordalen Mire near Abisko, Sweden - III_Palsa_N3_1 | ecosystem: Environmental > Terrestrial > Soil > Palsa > Peat permafrost | place: Sweden...
CCCTGGATTTCGAATCCAGCCTGGATGTCAACGATTGCCGTGATCAGGACGTACTGAAAGTCAAAATTCGATACCTTGATTTGGGCGAGGCCGGACGCTCTTGCGGATAGGAATTGCGCTACTTGCTTTTCTTTACACTCGCTGACCAACGGAATAAAGGCGTTCGGATCCATGGAGCTATTATAGCCCTTCGCGACATAGACCTGCGTTTCCCTCGTGACGGGGTCGAAGGATGGCCTGGCATAATAAATATCGGCGTACTCCTCCCTGATCAATCTGAAATAGTCCTCGGCGCTGACAGCTCTGTCCTTTGTCTTGAGCCGGTTACTCACTCTCAGGTGCATCCCGGCATCGTCTTCTGCCGCCTTTCCACCAAAGGAAGGAAAAGGCTGCAAGATCGTGGCGATCTGCGGGATGACCGTTTGTGGCTTGGTGATGGAGCCCGCCGGGAGGACAGGGCTGGGGGCCGCGAGGTTGGGGGCGGCGGGGGTGCCGATGCCTGAAGCTAGACGCACGCCGGTGCGCTGCGCCACAAAGCCATTGGTGGTTATGTAGACTGTTTGGGCAAAGGATGCCGGATTCTTGCGGACCGCAATGGCCAACAAGCACTGACTAACGCCACCGGCTCCGCCGCCCACCTGGTTATTGATGTCTGCGGGAACGTTCACCTTGATAATGCCGGAACAGCAAAAGTCACTGGTCCCGTCTAAAAGCACCGGCAGTACTTTCCAACCGCTGTTGCTTAAATAATAATAGTCGACCCCATTGCCCGGAGCGCTTCCGATATAGGTCCTGCTTAACTCCACATACAATTGAAGGGTGTTGGGAGCTACCAGGTTCTGTACTTCCAAAAATAAGAACCCTTCGTAATTCAGGGCGGGATATAAGGGGACGCCGCTTTGCATTTTCTTGGGCAGCTTTTCCATCGTATAGGAATAAGCAGTCACTGCAGTATTGTCAAATACGTTGTAGTTCTCGAAAGGCGTATATAAGAAGCACTGTAAGGGGCTGTTCCCCACATCAAAGGTGTAATTCTTTGAGGCGCTGTAGTTACCCATCAGGCTAACCACTCTGGGGGCGAACGGCGGGGCAGGGGGCGCTTCCAGGTTATCACTGTTCTTGGAATTGTACATGACTACGTCATATACCACGCTTGGATACAAGCCGGAGCCAAAGCCATTGGTAGGACCGGTAAGGTTCATTCTCATAAAGCCGGAGGTATTACTCCCCGTGTACTTCAACGGCGTCGTCTGTATCCAGGGGTCGCCGCTAAACTGGGTCTTGATGGCTGAAGAGGATATAAAGTCACTGGCGGGGAGTAATTTGGGGGCGGGGACCGCAGCTGTGGCGGGGACCGCAGCTGTGGCGGGGACCGCAGCTGTGGCTGGGGTCGAGATCGAGGCTGGACTAGGGACTGTGGCTGGTCCTTGGGTGGAGGCTGAGACCGGGACCGGGGCCGAGGCAGAGATCGGGCCAGAGCTTGGCGTTACGGGGACCGCGCCCACGGTAAAAAGAGGCACGTCTTGTGGCTGGGGCTGCACGGCATCTTTCTTTAGCATCACCAGGTCGGTCCAGGTCTGGTCCTGGAGCGTATCAAACCTCACTGTAAAGCAGGTATTATTAAATAGCTGTACGGCTTCCTCTTCAGGCACAGGCGTCACTGCAGGCTTCTTTTTAAAGGGGTGAAAGATTTTATATATCCAACTTACCGACGGAGGGATCACCAACCGTTTCGACAGGTAATCGTTATAGGCCTTGTAATAATCTGAAAAATCAGGGGGAAGGTTGTTCCAGGTAATAGCCAATTCTAACGAATCCAAAGGTTTGCTAAACACTTCATTGTTGCCAATGATAAAATGACTGTTTATCAGAGGTGTGGGTCCCCATAACTGGAATGGCGCTTTCGCGCTCACTGCACCATAGTCATTGTATAGCTGAAAAGTATTCACCCCAGATACATTGACCGATATGCCCAGCGAATTCAGCACCGGCGGGGACGAAAGATCGGAAAACGAATGAAAGACGATTTTGAGCATGGGCCATGGACTATCCAGGCCATCTGGGTTCTTTACAAATGACTCTATGGATGGGTCCGTAGGTTTAAGGATCTTAAACAGCACTAAGGGACTTCCGGGGACTCCTCCCGTGATGGTGGGCTGCATGGTCCACCAGTCTGTGGCTGTACTTAAGTAATAAGAAGCGCTTTGAAACATCGGTAGTTGTAGGTCTCCCGTGTAACCAAGTGTGATGGTAATCTCACGGGTGCCTTCCCGAAGCAGCAACATCGGAGAGGCAAAGGCGATACCCAACTGCACGGGCGCTGCCCCGGCGTTGGGGGTACCACCGAAGGTCTGCCATGACTGTGCCTTGCCGTCCTGATCCTTCTGAATGACGCCGGGGGACGGAACGTCCTGATAATGGAGCGCGTTGAGGGGGGGCGCGGGTGTGGGTTGCGCAGATGCGGGCGCGGGTTGCGCAGACGCGGGTGTGGGCGCAGATTTCACGGGTGTGGATTGTGCGGGCGCAGGTGTACGCGTTGGCGCAAGTTGCGCAGGTGCGGGCTGTACAGGCGCGGGCGCGGCTGTGGGCGTGGTTTGCACAGGCACCGGCAACACGGCCAGCGTATGCGCTCCCGTGATGATAGCCGGATTGAGGTTCACACTCTCGCGGGTCGCAAACCAAATGGGATTTTTCTGGGCGTCGAGGCCGCCGCTGAAAACAGTTCCTGCATTCAGATAGAATGTGGCATCGGATCCGGCCAGGGATGCACAAAGGAATACGCTGTCGGGGAGCGCCTCCCTGGGTGATTGTTTGAGGATGTCCTTATAGTAGAAGTGAAGGTGCTTATGGGCAATGGTGTTGAGCTGGTCCTGGTGTACCTGCAAGAGGCTTACAAACGTCCGGAGGAGAATGGTATCAGGATACCTGCTCTTACGGGCTTTCAGCCGAGGGAACTCCACCGCGGATTGCCGGATAGTGGACTGAAAGAAATGGAACAATTCATCTCCTACCCTTTTCAGGGCAGTGCAAATATTGAGGATATCGGCAGCACTGCCCAAGGATAGGGGATGATCCAGTCCAAGGACTTCCCAGAAAGGGCTGGCGTCCTTCCCCTGTTTCCATATGCTCTCATCATAGGCATCAAATAAATAGAATTCAACAGGGTCGATGCCGTTACTGTCGCCCGCCAAAAACAGATATTGGCGGAGGCTTGTGATGGCCCAGAAATATCCGCTGAACGTCGTCCGGATCTGTTTGATCACATCCTCCTTCAACGGGTAGGTCTCATTAGAGAGCTGCATATAGCAGGTCCATCGTTCGAGGCGCATGAATACCCGCGTCAACTGATTCAGCAACTGGTTCACGGGGATAAAGAGGTCGGTGGCCGACAGTGCGGGCGCAGCCTGTACCTGCTCCAAAGATTGGCATGTCTGCTGGTAAAGGGAGTAAAAACCCGCATATCGCGTCTTGGAGATCGACGCCACCAGAAAAACGGGGTCCTTCAGCAAGAAGGGCGTCCAGTTACCATATACGGTATTCTCATGGTCGTAGAAATTAATCAATGACGCAAACTCAGACAGAAAACAGAGCCGGTCTTGCTCGGTCCTGCTGTCTATCAACGCCCGGTCGGCTGATAAGGCCGTTCCCAGGGAAGTCCACGCGCTATTTTGATCGATGATACTCATGGGTCATTAAAAACTTTACACTATAGATTGGTGCCTTCATTCAGGCTGTAAGGAAATACATAATTATGCCGGGTATTGACCTGGTTGTAGACGTATGAAATGCTTACCTCTATCAGCCCTTTCCTCCGGTCGGTAAATTCCACGCCCACTTCCTGCACGGTGATCCGGGGCTCGTTGAGGAGCAGGGAGGCATATACCGCATCGATGATCTCCCCTTTCAGGGTCTCGTCCATTTTGCGAAAAAGGAACTGTTGCAGACCGGAACCGAAACGCGGCTCCAGGCATCGCTCACCCTTCTGGGTCTGCAAGATGATGTCAATGGAATGATTGACATTTTCTTCATTGGACGTCAGGTTCAACTGGTAGTTACCGGCCGAAAACGTGATCGGGAAGGACCAGCCTGCGCCCAAAAAAAGAGGGCTGGTTCCGTTTACGTGATTATCCACCGATTTCTACATTTAATGCTCCCAGCAGGATGGCTCCCCCGTGAGCGGTTTGATCTCCCAGCCTCGCCGCCGGCATTCCTCCGATCAGGACCGTAGCCGAACCCTTTATGATGGAATCGGGCGGCCCTACGCAAACCAGGGAATCTCCTACCCTGGCGGCGGGCAAACTGCCAATCAATACGGTGGGTTCTCCCGGCCCTATGATAGGGCCGCCTACGTGTGGGACCAGGACGGTGACCATGGGACAGGCGTGCATGTCTGTTAATCGGGCTGCTGGGGGCATATAGTTTGTTTATCAGTGATGGCGGCCATAGGGCCCGCCCTTAGTTAATCATGATCATCGCGCTCTTCAATGTCATCTCCATTCCACTGCTTATTTTCGCCGTCATGCTGCCTTCGGCTGAATACTGGCTATCGGCTGTCTCCTTAATATTGATGCCGCTGACGTCCACATCCCCGCCGGACGCCTGAACGGTAATGCCCTGGGTTCCGGAGAGCTTGATGTGCTGATCCGCGGAAAGGGTGATGTCCTTGGGACTTTTGATGGTAATGCCGTCGGAGGACATGACGATGCTGTTTCCGTTGTCGTCTTTGATGGAGATCTGTTTATCCTTATCGCTAAAGATCATCGTATTCTTATCCGGCGTCGCGATGGTAAGCACCTTGTTCTCGTCGTCGAATTCTATGGAGATGCCGGACTTGGATACGATGGCCTTGATGGAATTCTTTTCATTCGGTTCCAGCCCCGTAAAGGGTTTGATCTTCGTACTGCTGTACATGCTTCCCAGGATGACCGGGTATCTGGGATCTTCATTCAGGAAGCCCAGCACCACTTCATCCCCGACTTCGGGGAGGAAAAAGGCGCCCGCTCCGCTGGTGGAATAAAAATTGGACAGCCTCGCCCATATTCCGGCCCCGTTCTGATCGAACAGGGGCACGTCCACCAATATCCTGAATTGCGTATCCGGGTCGGCGTTCATCTTTTTCACGGTCCCGTTAAACAGTCCCCGGGCTCCTGGCAGCAAGCCTGATGCAGAAGGGGCAATCACGTCTGGTTCTTCAGCAAACCAGGTGGGGATATTGCCCACCGCCACACGCGTCGTCCAGTTCCCGGTCGAAAGGTCGTGGACCACTCCCGAGATGAAATGATCTCCACTGAAGCGGTCGCCCAATCCCTGGAGGGTGATATATTTTCCCGGCTCTACCCGGCTGCTCCCCTGGAACACGGCCTCGCCCTGGATCTTGGAATAGGCGCTTTTGATCATCTGGGCCTTGGACCAGCTCGTCAGGTCGGCAGGCTCCATGAGGGCCGTTGTCTGTAACTCGTAGTTCGCCAGGCCCACGACTTCGGAGAGCTTCTTGGAAGAAAGGTTGCCGGGACCCGCAATATTATTGGAGACTTCGGCCGAGCTGACCACCTGGTTCTTATAGTCCCAGGTCAACGCCTTCACGCTGCCGACCTGCGTTATTGCATTCAGGTCCGCGTTGAATTGCATCAGGCCGTCCCCGAATTTCACGTTCTGAACTGAAGTGGTATCAGCGTCCGGCGCGACCACCGAAACAACTCCGTTGAGTGCGGTGACAATAAGACCATTCACTTCTGCCCTGGCCAGGATAAAATCCCAGTCCGTCACGTAATATTGAACCTGCTCGGGCCATACGGTGGTGGTTGCTGTGACAGATGACGACAGGCCCCCATAGTTTCCAATGATGGAAGAAATAATATCACTGTCTTTTTGATTGGAATAGGTAAGGCTCTTCCTGCCGACGATCATCTTCACGGCCGCGTCCCTGCATTCTACTTCCAGCGCCGAACCCACCAAATCGTCGATCCGAATGGACTGGCGGGTAATAATGCCCTTAAATATCAATTGGTTTTGCGTGTCGTAGCCGGCTTCTATCGTCAGTTCCGCACCAGGCAAAAATGTATCGGAAGAACTCGCATCAAATTTTCCTGTATCAGCCTGCCCGTCGAGGATCACGATCTTGGCCGTGGAGATCCGGTTGACCCGCTTGTCTACATGTACGGACAATACGCCCAGTCCGCCGGGAATGGCATTTCCGCCTACTTTCACCGCAAAGGTAGCTACGTCGCCTATGTTCGTCCCGGAGTATGTGGCCATCAGGAAGGTTGGATAATGGGTGGAAAAATAAGTTGCTCTATTCCTTTCATATTCCTGAATTTATCCAGGTTGTTGAACCTCGCTACCTGGATATAATAGGAGTCGTCGTTCCATATTTTCTGACATAGCTGGGGCAAGGTATCTCCCTCCACTACGGTCACAATATGACTGACATCCGGGGATTGATCCTGGTCCTGCTGCTTTACTGTTTTGGGAGCGACATACTGACTGAAAGCCAGGGACACCTTTGCTCTCAGGGCGCTCCCGTCGGGCCTGAAGTGGGTATAAGAAATATCGAATGAAGTCAGCACGCCTTTGAAAAGCATGTTCTTGCCCCATTGTATTTTTACAAAGTTGGGCCGGTGGATCTTTCCATTGTAGGTAAAGACAATCTTTTCCAGGGCTTTGATCTCTACCGACATATCCGTTCGCTTTGAGTCCACGATGCCCGTGCAGTCTATGGTAATATCGAAGTTCAGTTTGTCGCTGGGTGTACTCTTGTACTTTTGCGAGGCGGAACTGGAGTCGGGCGGTTGTTGTTCATTGTACTCGATGCTTCGCCCCAGTTTGATCGACTCCGGGTTGATCATCACGGTATAGGGCTGTCCTCCAAAAGCGGTTTGGAAGTTCTCGTCGGTATAACCGGTGATCTTCAATAGTGCCAGACTTGCATCCATGTCTTACCGTTTATGATCATCTCTCCTGGATAACTCCCCGATGATCCGCTTGCATTCTTCCAGCAATTGCTTTTTCAAAACTGCCAGGTCCTTTTCCTTTACCCCACCCTGGTCTGTCCGGTCGTTGGCGGAGATCCTGGTTTTGACGACGAGTTCCCTGATTTCTACCGGCATAAGATTTAAGCAAATAAGTTAGCAATAGACGTATCGGGCGCAATGTCGAAATAAGTATAGGCCAGTTCTATCGATTCGATGACGAGGGCATTTTCCTGGGACTTCAGATCGGAGACAGAATACTTAACGGGATAGGCCTTATAGAAGGTCCACATCTTGCAGACATTGCCGTCAGCGCCCAACAGGCTCACCGACACGTCGTGGGTCTCCATGGTAGTGAACAGGCCCTCGTCCAGGGAACTCGCACACCAGTCGATCAGCTTCGATCCTTCCGGGATCAGTGCCCTTTTGAGAACCAGGTTCGGGCTCGTGGACACCGTGGGGAGCCGGTACTTGAACCGGTTCTCCCCTCCGCAGACACATTCTTCCATGCCGTATTCTTTGGTGATGCCCGTGACTTCCTGGAAAGCGGCGTCTTCTCCCTTGAAGGAGAGCTCAAAATAGAAGCTGACGGGATAGTTGTTGTCGGCCATTGGTTACAAGGTGTTCGGACGGTGATCAGCCATTGGTGATGATGAGTTGTTCGTGGGCAATTTCGAGCGTGTCTACGGCCACTTCATTCCCATCGGATTTGAGGTCTGTGCTGGTGATCTTGGTGGGCCAGGCATTATTCAATTGCCATTGCATGGTGACCTTGCCCGTCTCGTCGAGGAGCTTGATCAGCACGGTCCTCCTTTTAATGAGGTTCATGGATATTTCGTTATGCCAATTCCAAAAGGTATTGTCGTTCACAAACACCCCTCTTTTCATGGTCACGTTACCGTACTTGGCAATACCCGGCATTTTTTCGGTCGAAAAAAGGGGGCTGTTGCTTTTGCGGTATTCAATGATCTGGTTCTCTACGTCCATTCCGGACACTTCCTGGAATGCCACGCCTTTCAATTCTGTTCCAAGATCCACTTCAAATCTGAATTTGGGCATGGGCCACGTTGCGCTCTGGGCGCTACCGTCATCTGGCATAATATAAATTTTAGGTGTAAATGAATGGATTTAATATGCGCTTAGCTGGATACAGCCATTTGCTGTTGAAACGTCAGGACGATGAACTCCGCAGGATGGACGATGGCCACTTTGACGGTCACGTTCATAAACCCGTTGAGGATGTCATCGCCCGTCATTGTTGTGCCGAGTCCACAATCCACTGAAAAGGCGTCTGCGGCTGTCGCTCCCTGTAAGCCCCCTTCTTTCCATACAGAAGTCAGAAAACTCCCGATCATGGCCTTCACTGCCTCCCAGGTATTTTTAACATTGGGTTGAAAGACATAGGCGTGAGCCGCCAGTTTACACGATTGCTCCAGCATCGTCATCGTCCTTCTTACGGGCAGGTACTTCCAGTCATCGCTGTTACCATCCAGTGTCCTGGCCCCCCAAACGAGGATGCCGATGCCGTTGAAAAACCGGATGGCATTGACGGATTTTCCGGAGACAGCGTCTACGTTCAAATTGGCCTGCTGGCTTTCGGATAAACGGATGGGAAGAGAAGTGACGCCCACGATAGAAGTATTGGCCGGCGCTTCCCAAACGCCTAATTCGTTATCGATAGTGGTCATCACCCCTGCCATCCCTCCGCTGGGAGGCAGAATATTGGCGTCCGTCACCACATGCTTGATAATGGTCGCATAGACTTTGCTGGCAATTGTCAATGCATTATTATACTGCGAGACCGTCAACGCCGCCCCGGCAGGGGTTGCAATATTATTCAGGATGGTCGCCACCGCCTGGTTGGGACTGGCAGGTGGATTGATCAGGGGAGCAAGCTGCTTCACGTCTCCTCCGAACAGATTGGTATAATCTATATCCGACGTCTGCATAATGGTGGTGCCGACAAAAGGATAATAGGCCGTGCCATAGTTCAAGCCCATGGAACCCGTATTGTTCCGGAAGGCCAGGATGTCATTAGGGTACATGATCGGGTCAGGGTTCCGTCCGCCAATAATATCAAAAACCGCGATCGCCGTCTGCATTTGGGTGCACTGCAAAAGCATTTCCTGCATCAGGGTGGCGTTATTGTCCAAGGACAGCAAGGTCGCTTCGGGGCAGATATACATGGTGGGTTCTTCCTCATTCAGTAATAGCGCAAGGCCCCCCATGAGGTCGTTCAACTGAACGTTCGGGTTCACGATTTGCTGACCGGGAGCGGAAGGTGTCATCGACGGCGCACCATACGTGCCGACAGAAACAATGTACGCATCCCCTCCACCATTCTGATAAAAGAGCCTGATACTGTTGTACAGGTAATAAATGGTGTTGGGGTCGGGTAAAATAGAGTAATAGGCGTTGTTGATCACCATATAGTCCTTGTCCGCCGGTTTGCTTTTCTGTTGAACCAGGTAATACTGCGGACTGTATTGCTTGGCGGGAGGCGCAGGAGCCGGAGGATCAGGGTAGCAGTAAATGGCCTGAAACTCAGCGAACGAACTGATCTTTTGGGGAACATTCGCATACGACTTTCCTTCGTACATCGCCTGGGGCGTATAGCCGATAAAGGCCGGAACCGCAGTAGCCACCGGCACTACCGAGTTCGAGAAGGCATTTATCTCGTTTATGTATACGCCCGGAGAATAGATTGTAGATAAATTCATATTGCTTACTGTTAATTTATAAATAAACGTACATGGGCGATGATACTTCGTCCCGGTCATTGACTTTCACTGTTCCCATCCGCCACGGATCAGGATTGGGAAGGCTCTTGCGGATCACCTTTGCATGATTGACCAGGTCGAATCCTCCATTGGGCATTTCACTCAACGGGATCAGGTTGTTACCGGAAGAGAATAGCAAAGCCTGTTGTCCATCTTCCGTCGTCACACTTTGGGGCGCGTCGAAGGTGATAGCTGTTTTGCTGACAACGGCCGGCGCATTCAACGGGAGGGCGCTTTTGTTGACGACAAAATATTGCCATTGGGTAGACCTGGCTTTATACTGTATCCTGATTGGCGCATAGCCTTGCGGGTTTTGACTTTGCAGGATGTCGTCGAAGTACAGCCGTAAGAGGCCGAAAGAGGACGGGGACGGATTTTCCGACTGGCTGCCTGTCAAAAGGAGCACCCCATCCTTGAATGTATTCGATCCGTCTTGACTATCGTATACCCACTGCCCCAGACTGCCCCAAGGCAGCGCTGTAAAAAGGTGGAACACCGGGTCGGTCGCGACCATGTCAAATTCAAAGCAGGACTGGCGCGTTGTATTTTCTATATGTTGGAATAGTCCGGCCAGCGCGCCGGGAGTGTTGATATAAAGGTCAAAACCATTGATGCCGTACCTGATCTTAGCCCCCACTTTCTTCATCAGATCCCCGGTAGCGTTCACAGGCTTAAACTGCAGGCCATGGCAGATATTCCCATTGAAATAGGAATGAAGGACTTCCACCCGGAGCGCCATTTGAAAGTTGCTTTGGATCATGTCGTCGCCGTGTTTAAAGTCCGGGTTACAGCGGGAGAAAATCCCTCCGCTTCATTTGCCTGGATGGTGAGGAGTCTCATTTTGTAAATGACGGAGGGTTGGTATTTAGCCCCCATGGCCGTCCATAAGCTTTGCATATCGCGGTAGCTGATCTTTTCCATGTCAAATTCCAACTTGTCCAAGCCCAGTGGAATGCCCGAAAACGAAGAGGGATCCAAACAATTGTTGGCCTGAAAAAAACCGATCACGGCGTTCAGGAATTTCAAGGTCTCCTTATAGTTGTCGAAATTAGCACTTATCAGAAGGTCGAGGTTGTACCTTTCGGAAGGATTTATATCCGCATAGTTCCCGCTGTCCACCCGTTGGTTCCGGACATAGAATGGTTTGGCGGTTTCCCGCTCTACATTGATGAGTGATATCACCACCTTGTTCTGATTTGCCTGGGGAACGGCGCCGCTGCTTTCGATCAGGTTGTTCAGCAGTACCTTGCTTTCATCCAAACCAAACCTGTTCATCAGGAATTGATCCAGGACATCATTCACAAATTGAAGTGCTTTACCGATCATACGGATATTCATTAGGAAGCTTGCCCGATAAAAGTAGAGAGAAGGAAAATCATTTCACAGCAACCGCCATATACGTTGCGTAGACAGGCCAATGCACCGGAACAAAAAAGCGTAGACAAAACGTAGACGGATTTACAAACAACGTGTTTACAGTACGTTATCCAACAGACCGGAGATAACCAGTGAGATCTTGCTCTTTGGAGAGTGACATTTTCCTCTTTAGCCGATATTTATGGGTACGCACACTTTCCTGGTTGATGCCGAGTAGGTTCCGGATGTCATCATTGGTCATATTCATTTTAAGATAGCAGCAATATTTCAGGTCGATCGGCGTCAACTCCGGATACTTCCGGGACAGGAGGGATAAAAAGCCAGGACTGATCTGCTCAAAATAGACCTTGAAATCTTGCCAGAGCTTGTTGTCGCCTGCTGACATCTTAATGGAGTTCACGATGGAGATCAAATCCGCCCTGACACGATCATCCACACGGGGATAGAGTTCGGCTATCCGGTCTTTTACCTTGGAAAGAAATTCCACTTTCTGGTCCAATTCCATGACGTAGCGGCTTAGGTTCCGGTTGTTGCCGCCCTGGTCGGATTGGTCCGGTCGGCCTGTCTGGCCAGGCCTGCCGCCTTGGTCGGACTGCCGTGCGGCGTCTGCGAAGGTGTTCACGGTTGTCTTTGTGGAAGATTCCGGTCTTAGCAGGAAAATTGAATTGATCATGGAGCTAAAGCTCTCCTGATAATCGATCCGCTCCAGCGGATAAGTAAACACTATGCTGTTTCTGTTCCAGGAGAGCGGCTCCGTCTCCCATTTCCTCGTGAGGCAAAACAGGGGAATGCCGGGCCTATCCGCAAAGGAATTGAAATCATTTAATGCCATCTGATTACTCCGGAAACACAAAATGACCAAGTCCGGGTTTAGCGATTTGACTAATCTCATCAAGTCAGAAACGCGGGAAGCTGAAATGATATTCTGAGGAAAAAAGGGCATTTTTCTCATGCCCTCCATTATGGTGGTTAAATTGACTGTATCATCGCAACCTATTACTATTAGTTTTTCCTCGGTCATTTGAATTGCGCTAAAGCTAATGCAAATGGCACAAAATTAAAAGGCGTAAAACCACCGTATTTTCAACCAGGTCTTTCTACCTGCCTAACTCCTTAAAAGACTAACTACGTTAATCAAATGCGCTTTTCAGCCTGCTTATAATACCGGACGGCGCGGGTAAGGCCCGCTCCAAAATAGGGCGTATATTAGCCTATGAATTCTCCTATCCGTTGGGGCGTACTTAGCACTGCCAAGATCGCCGTCAAACAAGTGATTCCCGCCATGCAACAGGGACAATTGACCCAAATGCTGGGTATCGCTTCGCGTTCTTCGGAAAGGGCTTCCGCCACTGCCCTGGAACTGGGAATACCCCGATCCTACGGCAGTTATGAGGCATTGCTGGCGGACCCCGATATTGATGCGGTATACAATCCCCTGCCCAACCACCTGCACGTTCCGTGGACATTAAAGGCCCTGGCAGCCGGAAAACATGTCCTCTGCGAAAAACCCGTGGGACTCAATACGACAGAAGCCCGCTCCCTGTGGCATGCCGCGCAGTCCTACCCGGACCTAAAGGTCATGGAAGCCTTTATGTATCGCTTCCATCCCCAATGGCTCAAAGCCAAGGCCCTCGTGCAGGATGGCGCCCTGGGCGAGATCCGAAGTATCCAATCCGCCTTTTCTTATTATAACGATGACCCGGGCAATATCCGGAATATGGCTGATATCGGGGGCGGCGCCCTGATGGATATCGGATGTTACTGTATTTCGTTCCCCCGGTTCCTGCTGGATATGGAGCCCTTGCGGGTGGTGGGATTGCTGGAAACGGACCCTTCTTTCCAGGTGGACCGGCTCTCTTCGGGGATGATGGAGTTTCCCGGGGGCGTGCAGGCGACGTTCACTTGCGCCACCCAGCTATATCCATATCAACGGGTCCACATACTGGGGACGGAGGGGCGCCTGGAAGTGGAGATACCGGCTAATCCACCGGCCGGGGGGCGAACGAGATTGTTTCTGTATGGGGCGGCGGCGGGGCCTGCCGTTCAGGAGATCTGGCTGGAAGGGTCGAATCATTATACTTTGCAGGGGGATGCGTTCTCCCGTGCGATCCTGGAAGGCAAGGAGGTCCCTACCCCGTTGATAGATGCTGTGAGGAATATGGCGGTGATTGAGGCTTTTTTCAGGAGCGGGAAGGAAGAGCGGTGGGTGAAGGTGTGATATTTCGGGGGCTCTCGAAGGGATAACGCCATATTCGTGAATTACCCGAATTCAATAGGTTCCAATGTTTCTCTATTAGTTGCCGGATCTATTACCTGCTTCATATACGTCACATTTATATTCACTATATCTTTCCCTGAAATCGTGAATATATGACCTCGAATAGGTATAATACTTCCATAATCTATATCATAGGAGCTGGATGTAATTATTCTAGCTCCTTCCAAATCTTTTGACACCAATTGTGCTTTGCGTAAGTCCCTACGAAAAGTCCCAGTCAAAACAACGTAAGCAAGACCATCGGTGTTGTCCAGGATCTCATAACTCTTAAGCAGCCCCGAATATATCACAGATGACTCCTTAGTTTCAACCAATACCTCTACTAAGATGTTAGCCAACTCCAACTTCTGCTCTCTGCTTAAGGTAGTTCCAGTAAATAACTTAAACCATATATTATTACCCATTAGGCTCTTTAACAGCCATTGATTTCCACCGAAGCATTTAATCAATATCCAACCAAGCACACTGGCCAAGGTTGTCTCTATTAGTGTATAAATTAAAAAACGAAAAAGCTCTCCTTCAAACAGATTACCTGAACCACTATCTATTACATTTTGTTTCCCCGCAAATACATTTAATAGTAACGAAAAATCAATCCTCCACCCCAAAAGACAAATTAGAGATAATGATATAAGATGTAATACGATGGGGACGATAGAAAAAAGGAAAACTGTTTCGGTGAAGTTGAGCTTTGACAAAGCCTTACTAACATTCCTGCTAATAATATCATGTGTAATTTGAGAGTCCTCTTTTTTCCGTCGTATTGGAAGTGAAATGCCTATCCTGAAAAAGAAAGCAGGTAATAAGAAAAGGATGATTAAGAGGGCACTAAGTGCAAGATTCATGGCAAAAAAAACTACAAAATCAAATGTTTAGGCAGTAAAAACTTACCCTTTAACCTCTTTCTTGGTCAGGTTGAACAGCAACCTTTACTTCATTCATTTTATCAGCAGAAGAAGATTCGGCTTTTACATGAAATCCGAGAGTTTCATAATAGGCACTTAACAATCTCCTGGATTCTTCAGGATTCTGGAGAACCTTATATCCTTCCACAGTAATTACCGGCTCCATAAATAGTAATTTAATCTACACAAAGATAGTAAAGTTTTTGATTATATAAACAGATTAAAGGTGAAATAACTTGTTGATTCTTAGATAATTAAAAACATACGGTCATTAGACCGCTTTCATAGGTTGATTTCGCCCTCTCGATTGTCCTAATAACAAACACAATAGATGAAAACAGGAGAAACATGTCAGATTTTGGAAAACTCCTCATTAAATCCATCACTCTATTAAACACAATAATAACCAGGCAAATATTATACAAGTACGGCTTCATTCGTTTGGTTATTATTGTCCTTTAACTCCTAAATAAAGCCGTCACATCCCCGAACTACCACCTTGTAAAGCAGCTCTAATCCTGCTGATCGCATCTTGAGCCATCACAATATTCGAGCCCAGATTCGCCCGTTGTTGCTGCAAATTTTGAATGACAATTTCCTGGCTTCTGAATCGTGGCCTTATCAGGCCACTCTTTGCAACGCTTGGAGTTTTAAAGTTTAGGTATATGTACCTACTTTTTGAAAAAATATTGCCGTTTTTTGAGGGAGAATGGCTCATATGAAATTCCAAAAAGATATTCTCCTGACGGCACTCTTCCTGCTTGGCATGGCCAACACGGGTTGTGTGGATTTGAAAGGGGTGAATAGCTTTGCCAGGAGCAGCCAGGCCACCCTGGATGAATCCCGCACGCTGTCTTATGGATATGCTTCTTACTGCGCTGATTCGTGCTATATCTATAACAATGCAGGAAAAGAATTAAAGGATTTTATATGCGATTGCGGGCATGCAACAGCCTACGATACCGCCCTTCAAAAAGAGTTTAGCGCGCTGAGCGCCTATTTTGGCGCGCTGGCCAAAATGTCCGGCACCTCTAAAGTTATAAGTGCAGCGCCCCTGGGAACTTCCATGGCAGCGGGGACTTACGGGAGATTTACTATATCGACTGCGGAATCAGGAATAGCGGGCGCACTCGCTACGGCAGCCACCTATGTGCTGACCACTCATTATAAGTCTACACATATTGAGGATACCGTGAAAAAATATGGGCCTGACGTGGATAATTATATCGAAATCCTGGCCCTCCATTTGGACAACCTGAAAAATGAGATTCGGGTATTGGAAACCGAATTGCAGCAAAAATGCGTGGTATTCATCAATACAGTCCCAACGGACACTGAACGGTGGGAACTCTTTTCTGCATACAAGGAGAAAAAGGAATCCCTCGACAAGGTGATCGCCGAATATGATAGAAAACAAAAACTGATCCAGCATATCAGGGATGGACACCAGCAAATGGTACAAAATGCGGCAACGCTGGGATCAAAGGACCTGAAAAAGCGACTGACTTCACTGGTGGACGACATCACCTATTTATCCAACAGTAAAACCGATTAACCTATGAGTTCCCTTGACGATGCTCAATTCGCCAACTCTATTGGCAGCTTTTACCAGCAGATAGGTCAGCAAATGGGCAACTACTTGCAAAGTAATATTGGAACCCTCTCCCAGACTCCCGGTCAACTCACTATTTTTTGTGACGATCAGTCACGCATCATCTCCTATGCGAATACTTTTTATTCGCTTTCCGACCAGATTGCTTTCGATAACTCGGATGTTTATTTTGCAGCGGTCACAGCCGCTACGGCCGGCATGAATGCCAACATTAAGACAATAGATAAGATTGACAAGTGGATTAATTTCAGCGCGGCCATCATCACCCTGGCGACGGCGATCGTGAGTAAGAACGGGTCGAACATTCTAAGTTCGATCGAGACGATCAAGGGGACGTTCAGTTGAGAGGGGAGAAAATAAACCCATTTCTTTGTATTACTCAACTTAGAATATTAGATTTATAAGAATAACTATTATTTGCCCCCAGGAATAACATATACCGAAGACAACCGTAAACACCTTGATTTCCTACAGAGCATTATCACTCGTATGAATTCAAATTCGTTTATGATCAAGGGATGGGCTATCACCATCGTGTCTGCCCTGTTGGCCCTCGCGGCCTCTACTAAAGAATGGCTATATTTATTGATTACGGCTTTACCCCTCATCACGTTCTGGGGATTGGATGCCGTCTATTTACTGCAAGAGAGAAAATTCAGGAGCTTATATAATAAAGCCATTGAAGATCCCGCTTCTATCAACACTTACGACCTCAATCCTGCTATTGCTTCTATTGAGGACGACCCCAGGAATACGTATTGGAATGTACTTCTCTCAAAAACGGTAGCACCGCTCTACTTCTCAATAGCTGTGATAGCCGTACTCTGTATGTTATTTATAAAAACCAAGCCGTCGGAAATCAATGGGGCCGCCAAAGTGAATGTCCATATCCAGGACACTATTCAAGTAAGGACGCTAAAATAAGGGGGATCCCAGGTTATTTGGACGTTTTCAATCCGGAAGATTTAGATTCATGCGGAGTTCCGGTCATTATCCCCGTCCTGTTTTTGTCAGCTGCCTGATCCAACAGGGGGTTAAATTCGGCATCTAACGGTAGACGGAACCTTCTTGGAATTTTCATGTATTCGTTATACGCAAGATGCGGATATATATGGCTTGTCCCGTTCAGATAATTATTCAATAATGCCCTGACCTTACCAGCGATCCTGGCGACACGACCTGAGTTTTCATCATTGGCTACCAGGGTCCCTATCAAACGATTGTATTGCGCTGTCATTTGGGCATATCGATCTGCGTAACCGGGCTGTACCTCTGGGGTCATTCTATTATAGTGCGCCACTGCGCTGTCGTGTGACTCCATAATATGGGCGGAAGAGGGCAGCAATACGTCTTCCGCATTGATGGCCAGTTTCAGGGCGGAAGAAATCTCCTCCGCGTAGGCCTCAAATTCCCGCTCATCTGTTTTCCCAGGGGCGGGAGCGCCTTCGCGGTTCTGGCCTGCGTGGCGGCCTTCGTGCCGAATGGTGGACAACAGATTGCCGATATCCCCATTGAGCACCCACTCCCTGATCTTGGCTTGATGAATATATATAACCGGGGCACCGTGCTCCATCACCGTAACACCTGAAGGGTTTCCTCCGCCAGGCATCTCTGTTCCAGGCGGTATCACCGATGCATAATTGTCCGTGCTCCGTACGCTATAGTGATTGGGATCTAACCCGGCGAGGCTGGTGGCGTATACCAACGCTTCATTCAAGCGCCCTTCCCGGACTTCACTTGCGACCTGGGCAGCCCCCGTTTCATCGATGTTTTTCAGGCGCTCTTCAGCGGCCACCCTATCCAGCTCTTCAATGTCGGTGTCGTCTATTGTGATATTTAATTGAACCCTATTCATCACACCCACAGCCATATGATACTTCTCCGCCGCGGCCTGTTTTAACTGGATTACCCCCTGGGACTGCGGCGCCGGCGACTGATCAGCAGCCAGCATTCTTTGAGCAAGTGGCCTGTTATCCTCCAAATGGATGGCACGCCGGCTGCCTTCACTATCCTCTGTAACGTCACTTTTTTTAGAGAAACTATACATCGATGGTATTTTAAGTCTAGTTCACACCCTCACTATCCCATTCCTGATCGCATAGATCACAAGCCCCACGCGGGATTTGATCTGTAGCTTGTCGAAGAGCGCATCCCTGTGTCCATCTACGGTACGGGTGCTGATCTCCATTTTTCCGGCAATCTCCTTATAGGTCAGTTCGGTGCAGATCCATTTGAGGAGCACCATTTCGCGATCGGTGAGTGAGTCGTCGACGGCTGCAGGAAGGTCGTGGTCGAGGCCGTTGTGAATGGAATTGACCAATCTGCCCGTCACTACTTCCGTATAATAAAAGCCGCTGGTGTGGACGGCATTCAGGGCGGATTTCAATTCTGAAGGGTCGATGTCTTTCAATAAGTACCCCCTGGCGCCGTTCCTTAGCATCCGGATGATGGCATTGTCGTTGTCGTACATGGACAAGGCGAGGACCTTTACATCAGGATAATTCTGCTTGAGCCAAAAGGCGGTTTCATAGCCATCCATTTCTGGCATCTGGATATCCATCAAAACTATATCCGGCAATTGATCGGGGGATAGCTGACTGATAAAGTCTTTCCCATTTCCCGCCTCAAACAAAACGGTATAATGCTCAAATCCCCGGATGAGGTTGGCCAGCCCGCTCCGGAGCAAGGCATGATCGTCTACCAGGGCCACTGAAGGGCGGTGCGTGTCTCTTTTCATTATTCTAACTTTGGCAATTCTATTAAGGACCGGGTTCCATCCCCGGGAATACTATTGATGCTGATCAATCCATGTATGAGGGCCACCCGGTTCAGCATGTTCCGGAGCCCCAATCCATTGTGGAGGCCTTGCATGGATTCGATGTCGGGCAGGTCAAAGCCCTTCCCGTTATCCCGGACCTGGATAATCACATTGTCTGCCTGATAGCGGATTTCGACCCGGATCCAGGAGGCTTCTGCGTGCTTGACAATATTGTTCAGCAACTCCTGCACCACCCGGAAAACGACCAGCTCTTTTTGCACGTCCAGCCGGTAGGGTATGCCTTCTATCAGGAACTCGGTTTCGTATTGACCGGACTTCCTCAGCAGGACCAACTGGTATTCGATGGCGTCCAGGATGCCTGTATCTTTGATGAAATCGGTATTCAGGGTTTTGGCGATATCCCGTAGGTCCCGGATCGCCTGGGTAAGCAGGTTCTTGGATTGCTGGAGCTTTTCGTCATCGGTTTCATTTCCATGGAGGTTCAGGGTGTTCAGGTTCAGCTTGATAAAGCTCAGGACCTGACCAATATTATCGTGGATCTCCTGGCTGATATTTTTAAACGTTTGTTCCTGGATCTCCAGCTTGGACTCCAGCAGCGCTTCGGCATAGGTCTTTTCCACCTGCATGAGTTGTTCCTGGTGCTGGTATCGCCTCTTCTGGTGAAAAAGCAGTATGTACACAATAATGGCCGTGAGCACAAAGAACACAAGCGAACCGAATATAAGTACAATCAAGACTTCCTTGTAACTATCCTGCATATATAGGCATAGGTTAATAGGGCATAAAAACCAATATTGAGCACCGAAAACAGGACTACGAATTTCTTCGCCGTCTCCTTGAAATGGGCTGTAAGAAAATTCAGCATTCCGGAAAATGGGTATTGACAAGCAAAAAAGATGATCAATGCTGTCACTATCCAGAACTCGGTATTATTATACAAAACCACCACTTCCTTGTCCACCAGTATCTGGTAATAGAAAAATCCGGATGCCAGGAGAATAAAGAGGGTCTCTACACTGATGATATAACTGTTCCAATTGTTCTCTCCAAATACCCGGAAGGTGGTGTACCACCATAAAACGGATACAAGAAGGATGAACCACAACATATGCCTCCTGATCCAAGCCGGTTTCAACACTGAATAGAAAAAGGCGGCATATAACAGGAATTCTACCAGGCGGTAAGCATTATAGACGGCAAGGTTATTATGGTTATGGATCTTTAAAAGCCGGTATCCATAGAGTGCATAAAACTCCGTCATGCAGGTAAACCCCAGTAATATGCTCACACATCTGGTCCCCACACTGCTACCCAACCTGAAACTGGTCAGGCTGGATAGGAATGAGAGGCATAATATGACGTAATAAACTGTATACAGCAAAATAATCAGGGGATAGAGGCACCCGGACAATCATTCGGAGGGCAAGGATTGACAGTATTATTGCCATTCGTTATCTCTCCCGGATTGGTAGGAAACCCTTCGGAATATCCCGGGCATTCCTCAATATCAAAATGAAAGTAATACATTTTCCCTTCATATGAAAATGAAGAAGCGTAACCAAAGATGATCTCCGTTTGGCCCACGAGCTTCGGATCCTCTGGCTTGTTCTCTTCTGTAAAGGAGCCCAAAAAGGCGGTCACCCCTTTTACGTTCACATTCTGTATGTCTTCATAAATGGTCCCCTTGAAATGCTCCAGGTTATAGGTCATCGATTTGGTCTCTCCGTACATGGCCGTCGGATCCTTTTTGTAAAAGCGCTTGACGTGTTTGTTCAACGCAGTCAAAAAAGGGATGGTTTTGTCCTGGTAATGCTTGACCATTGTCGCGGCCACTCCCTTGGTCAGGGTGATCAGTTCCCCGTCGGTATAGTCCCCCTTGTAATTCAATTCGGGAGGCGTGATCAAAAAATAAGGCGTGTCGGGGTCCTTTTTGGAAAGGTCTTCATTGTTGGCGTCGGTAGCCGTGAAAATCAAGGTCAGTGTATTCAGGTACCCCCGCTGGACCACCGCGTCCACCGGATCAAACCCCGTCGGGATATAATTGGCGAGATATACCCTTACCCCGGGGGCGTCTCCCAACTGCGACAAGAGCTCCTTAAAGTTATCCAATGAGAAAAACCAGTAATCAGGCTGGTGGTTTCCGGCAAACTGGGATAAAGCCATGTGCTTCTTCTTGCCGAAATCCCCCATAATGGCGTGATCATACTGTTTTGATACGTGAATGCCCACCTGGGCACCGAATACACTGTTTGACATAGTTCTTAGGTTTAGATTTTAATATATGATAGAAATTAGCTGCGGCAAAAGTCGAACTCCGGAGCGAGATTACCAACGGTGAATACACCCCCTTCCTCCCCCTATTTTCACGCTTTTACGATCCCGTTCCGGATAGCATACATCACCAGCCCCACCCTGGTCTTGACGTGCAGTTTTTCGAACAGGGCGTCCCGATACCCATCTATAGTCCTGGCACTCAGACACATACGATCTGCGATCTCCTTGTAGGTCAGCTCCGAACAGGCTAAACGGAGGAAGCATAGTTCCCGTTCGTTCAGGAATGTAGATACCGGGCCGCCTTCCTTGTGTTCATGGGGGGCCTGCAGGGCGTGGATCAGGCTTCCCTTTACCTGGCCGGAGTAATAGTACCCTTTCCTGACCAGTTGGTCCAGGGCGCATTTGAACTCCAGGGGTTCGATGTCCTTGACGACATACCCGTTGGCCCCGTTGCGGATCATTCGGATAATTGACTGTTCCCTGTCCGAGACGGACAAGGCCAAAATTTTGATTCCGGGATAGTGGGTAGTAATCCAGTAGGCCGTTTCAAAGCCATCCATGGCCGGCATGCTAATGTCCAGGAGAACGATGTCCGGTATATGGTCCGATCCCAGTTGGCGGATGAAATCACGCCCGTCGGAGGCCTCCAGCATAACTTCATAGTCGTCAAAGGAGCGGATATAATCCGCGAGCCCCTTGCGAAGCAATACGTGATCATCCACCAGTGC
>Ga0302315_10001710_pt1 | contig 21680 bp, 17 predicted proteins | sample III_Palsa_N3_1_FD_200532 | JGI IMG/M metagenome (GOLD analysis project Ga0302315, IMG submission 200532) | Peat permafrost microbial communities from Stordalen Mire near Abisko, Sweden - III_Palsa_N3_1 | ecosystem: Environmental > Terrestrial > Soil > Palsa > Peat permafrost | place: Sweden...
GAATTACGTTACCTCGAAATAAAATTATTACTTAACCTTCCCTCAAAATTTGTATTGCTGGATGAACCGTTTAACGGTGTTTCGCCATTGATGATTGAGAAATTGAAGGATATGATCAAATTTCATTCAGCAACAAAAGGCATTATCTTAACCGATCATGATTATAACAATGTACTGGATGTAGCGAACAAGTATTGTTTGATTTATGACGGAGGTATCAAAGTAATTGAAAACAAATACGACCTGGTGAGGTGGAAATATCTTCCCAATAATAATTTGGAATCTACAACGAATTCCTCTCCGTAACCCTAAACGGGATAACAATATGTTCGGTAGAATTATTCAATACCAGTTCGGCAGTTTTTTCGCCCATCAGGTCAAAATCGGTTGAGATGGTGGTTATGCCGTCGAGTATGATCTTTTTGATAGGCGTTTCATTGTAGGAGATAACACCGATGTCTTTTCCAACTTTTAGTTCTGAAGAAATGATCTTTTCAATCAATTCCACCAGGTCGTCTTCCATTAAATTGATATAAACTATCCCTTCTTCTATCTTCTCATTTTTTAAGGAATGGATAATGGCATAATCGAAGGCATATTGCCTGCAAAAATTTAAAAAACCTGTTAAAATATCTTTAGAAAAGTATGAATTTTCAGGGAAAATTATCTTCAATGTATGGTATTTGCTCAATTTCTCCAGTAACTGTTCCAACGCGTGATAAATATCATTTTGAAAATCCTCAAATACCGCCCCGAAATTTCCGGTAACGCCGGCTTCGAGTTTGTCCATTAATATCAGCTTGTCTTTTGGTATCTGGTTAATTACCTCATACGCCCTGCCCGAATTTTCGATAAAATGAGGGATGATCACAAACTTCGAATAGCTTTCGAGTTTATCCTGCAACAGTTTTTTAAAGAAGTTGAAGTCATTGTTATAGATGTAAAAATCTATTGCTGCATTAGCCCCTAAAGTTTGTGCGAAGGCATCGTACATTATCTTTTTGTGATTGCTTAACTTGTTGAAAAGCAGCAGCACTTTAAAAGGCTGTTTAAAATTAACGTCGGCAATAAAATAGCCCTTTCCTGCGATGGATTGCACAATCCCCATCTTTTTCAGCTCCTTATAGGCCCTTTCAATGGTATTTCGGGACGATTCGAGCGCTACGCTGAAATCGTTAATGGATGGAAGTATATCATCCTTCTCAATTTTACCCGATTCGATACCGCGCAAAATGGAATTGATCAGCTGCAAATATTTGGGCGTGATCGAGTATTCATCTATGTCTACTATCTTCAGGAAGTTTTTCATTTACCTGTAAAGCGTTTTTTATGGGGTGAAGTTATGCCTATCCATTCTCCTTTTCTAATCTGATGTAACATTCCTGGTGGTTTTATTGAAAAAATATCAAAAACCGGAGTTTTATCGTTGTAAATTTACTAATGTTCTAAAACCAATGGCAGACAGTTGGGGACAGTAAAATCATCCGTTACTTATAATATTGCTACAAATTAACCAATACCAATTTAAAATCGATGCAAGTAATTTTTGGGGTTATATTCCACTTTATCGGCGGCTTTGCCTCCGGCAGCTTTTACATACCATACAAAAAGGTTAAAGGCTGGGCCTGGGAAAGCTACTGGATAGTAGGCGGACTGTTCTCGTGGCTCATTGTACCTCCATTGGCCGCATGGTTAACCATCCCTCATTTTGGCGAGATTATAGCCGATACGAATGGCGGGATATTATTGCTCACCTATTTTTTCGGTTTATTATGGGGCATCGGTGGTTTAACTTATGGGCTGGGCGTCAGGTATTTGGGCGTGTCATTAGGCAGTACCATTATATTGGGCTTGTGCGCTGTGTTCGGTTCATTGATCCCTTCGGTATATTATAATTTCTTCCCACAAGCCGGCAAGGATACCATCACCACACTGGCAACCACGCATTGGGGACAATTGGTGCTTATCGGTATTGCTTTAACCGTTGTTGGTATCATTATTTGCGGCAAAGCCGGTATGATGAAGGAAAAGGAGTTACAAGCCGGTAAAGCTGACGTTGAAGATAATAAGGATTATCGTTTCGGCTTGGGTATTATCGTTGCAATAGTTTCCGGTGTGCTAAGCGCCTGCTTTAACTTCGGTATCGAAGCAGGTAAAACGATGGCCGAACAGGCCAACACGGTTTGGACGGCCGCTCATAATGGGCAGGGGCAATTCCTTTTCCAAAATAACGTCGTATATATTATCATCCTTTGGGGCGGATTGACAACCAATTTTATCTGGTGTATGATCCTTAACGCCCGCAACAAAACTTTCGGTGATTACACCGATAAAAAAGCGCCATTACTTAGAAACTATATTTTTTCGGCACTGGCCGGTACAACCTGGTTCCTGCAATTCTTCTTTTATGGCATGGGCGAAAGCCGCCTGGGCAATGGCGCAAGCTCATGGATTTTGCACATGGCCTTTATCATATTAGTAGCTAATGCCTGGGGATTGGTATTAAAGGAGTGGAAGGGTGTAAGCAGGAAAGCCCTGGTTACGGTATTGGTGGGTATAATCGTCATTATCGGTTCAGTATTGGTGGTAGGGCTGGGCAACAACATAAAGGCCAAAGAAGCGGCACCGGCCAAAACAAGCATCAACATTAGTAAAAACATACAAATCAAAAATCAATAATTCATTAATCCGATAATTCAATAATTGTAATATATGTCTGTTAGCACAACACACTTTAAGCACGTAAGCTATTTATGGGACGATACCAAAGCCGCCGAATTGGGCGACGACCAGGTAGCCCTTTTAATATATCGCTCTAACCTTTTAGGCGCCGATCTTCGCCTTACCAACTATGGCGGCGGTAACACTTCCTGTAAGGTGATGGACAAAGACCCGTTGACCGGTAAAGAAGTTGAGGTAATGTGGATAAAAGGCTCCGGCGGCGATATCGGCACACTGAAGAAAAGCGGGCTTGCCGCATTATACGTCGACCGCTTGCGTAGTTTGAAAAACGTTTATCGTGGTATTGAGTTCGAAGATGAGATGGTTGAGTTGTTCAACCACTCTATATTCGACCTGAATTCAAAAGCGCCTTCAATAGATACCCCGCTGCACGGCTTTTTACCATTCAAACACATCGATCACCTGCACCCCGATGCGGCCATCGCCATTGCGGCAGCAAAAGACGGCAAAAAAATAACCGAAGAGCTGTTTGAAGGCACCATAGGCTGGGTTGAGTGGCAAAGGCCAGGCTTCGACCTTGGTTTGCAACTGAAGGAATGTTTGGATAATAATCCCGGCATACGCGGCATTATGTTAGGCTCGCACGGCCTGTTTACCTGGGGCGATACCGCTTATGAAAGCTATATCAACACCCTTGAAGTGATCGAAAAATGCGCCGATTACCTCGAAAAGAACTATGGCAAAAAAGGCCCTATTTTCGGTGGCCAAAAAATTGAAAGTCTGCCGGGAGCCGACCGTAAAGAACAGGCTGTGGCTTTAGCACCTATACTGCGCGGCTTCTGCTCTTCTAAGACACAGATGATCGGCCATTTCACCGATGATGCCCGCGTATTGGAATACACCAACTCAAACGACCTGGAAAGGCTTGCGCCGATGGGCACCAGCTGCCCCGACCACTTCCTGCGCACGAAGATCAGTCCGCTGGTATTGGAACTGGAAGCAGGCGAAGATTTGTCGGATGTTGCCGCGCTAAAAGAAAGACTAACCCCTGCATTTGAGGCCTACCGCAAAATGTACGAGGATTATTATAATACTTGCAAGCACCCAAACAGCCCGGCAATCCGCGATGCCAACCCGGTTGTGATCTTATATCCCGGCGTAGGTATGTTCACTTTTGCTAAGGACAAACAAACTGCAAGGGTGGCAGCAGAGTTCTACATCAACGCCATTAACGTAATGAAGGGTGCCGAGGCCATCTCGGAATATACCTCATTGCCACGCCAGGAAGCATTTGATATTGAATATTGGCTGCTGGAAGAAGCCAAACTATCACGTATGCCGAAGCCCAAAGCGTTGTCGGGTAGGATAGCTTTGATAACGGGAAGCGCTGGTGGTATCGGGAAAGCCATTGCCAAAAAGTTTGTTGAAGAAGGCGCTGTTGTTGTGTTAAACGACATGAACGCCGAACGTTTGGAAAGTGCGGGCGAAGAATTCAAAAAAACATACGGCAAAGATGCCTATACAACCGCCACACTTGATGTGACGAACGCAGCCCAGATCCAGGAAGCCATAGCAACCGCTATCCTGGCATTTGGTGGCGTTGACTTGATAGTAAACAACGCTGGCCTGTCTATATCCAAAACTATCGCCGACCATACCGAAAAGGATTGGGATTTATTGTACGACGTATTGGTGAAGGGCCAGTTCCTGGTAACACAAGCTGCGGTTGCGGTGATGAAAAAACAGGCAATCGGCGGGGATATTATTAATATAGTAAGCAAAAATGCACTGGTAAGCGGCCCGAATAATGCAGGCTACGGCAGTGCTAAGGCAGCACAATTGCATTTAAGCAGGCTGAATGCCGCTGAGCTGGGTGCGGACCATATCCGGGTAAACGTTATAAATCCTGATGCAGTGATCAGCGACAGCAATATTTGGGCAGGCGGCTGGGCCGAAGGTCGTGCAAAAGCCTATGGCATTACCGTTGCCGAATTACCGGCTTATTATGCCAAACGTACTTTGCTGAATGAAGTTATTTTGCCAGTTGACATAGCCAATGCCTGCTTTGCTTTAACCGGCGGCTTGCTGAATAAATCAACCGGTAACGTGATAAATGTGGATGGGGGAGTTGCAGCAGGATTCGTTCGCTAGCAAATAGTTCATGGATCATAGTTCATAGCAATAATGCAATGAAGGAAAATAGATGACCATGAACTATTTATACTATGAACTAAGAACTATTAACCATGAACTAACATGCAGATAGAAAAATATAAAGTTGACGAGCTGAACCAACAGCTTATCGGCAAACACAAAAAACAGTTTGAGCACGTTGCAGAAGATGTAACTAACCTGGACGATGTAATGAAAAAGCTGGCGGCTTTTAACATTGCTATACCAAGCTGGGCATTGGGCACCGGCGGTACACGTTTTGGTCGTTTTTCGGGTGGTGGCGAGCCGCGCAGTTTGGAGGAAAAGATAGAGGATGTTGGCGTTATACAGGCTTTAAATAAGTCGAGCAATTCCATTTCGCTGCATATTCCCTGGGATATTCCTGAGAATGCCTCATCTATAAAAGCACTGGCGGCGCAGCTTGGCTTGCATTTCGATGCGGTAAATTCCAATACTTTCCAGGATCAGAAAGACCAGGCGCACAGCTATAAATTCGGCTCGCTGCATCATGTTGATAAGGCGGTTAGGAAACAAGCAGTAGAGCATAACATCGAAGTAATAAAATACGGTGTGGCGCTGGATTCAAAAGCCTTATCAGTTTGGTTATCCGATGGTTCTAACTTCCCCGGACAATTAAATTTCCGCCAGGCATTCCAAAATACCCTGGAAAGCTTACAGGAAATATATGCAGCACTGCCTGATGACTGGAAAGTTTGGGTGGAATATAAGCCTTACGAGCCTAATTTCTATTCGACAACTATCGGCGATTGGGGGCAATCTTATCTCTTAGCATCAAAACTTGGCGCTAAAGCAAGTACATTGGTTGACCTGGGCCACCATTTGCAGGGTGCTAATATTGAACAGATCGTATCGCTATTGCTGATGGAAGGCAAACTGGCCGGGTTCCATTTTAATGATTCGAAATATGGCGACGATGACCTTACTGTTGGTAGCATCAACCCATATCAATTGTTTTTGATTTTTAATGAACTGGTAGAAGGGATGGACGCAAGGGGTATGAATCATGCTACTTCTATTGGCTGGATGATCGATGCATCGCATAATGTAAAAGACCCTATAGAAGATCTTTTGCAATCCGTACAGGCTATTAAGATCGCTTATGCGCAGGCATTATTAGTTGATAAAGCAGCTTTGTTATCTGCTCAGCAAAATAATGATGTTGCCCTGGCGCAGGAGATTTTACAGCAGGCTTACCGTACCGATGTGCGTCCGCTCGTTTCCGAAGCCAGTTTGCGCAACGGCGGCGCGATAAGCCCGGTTGAAACTTACCGGAAACTGCAGGTGAGGGAGCATTTGATAAAAGAACGCGGTTTAAAAACAGTTGCTACAGGGTTATAATATGAGCGCTATACCTGTTATTGCCATATTTGATGTAGGTAAAACCAACAAAAAGCTGTTCCTTTTTGATGAGCATTACCGCATTGTGTATGAAAAAACGGCCAGGTTTATCGAGACGGTTGATGAGGACGGATTTCCCTGTGAAAACATTGAGAGTTTAAGGTTGTCGGTGTTCGATTCGTTGAACGAAGTATTCCGGTTGAACGAATTTGATGTGAAGGCAGTAAATTTTTCTGCCTATGGTGCAAGTTTGGTGCACATTGGCGAAGATGGCAACCCGGTTTGCCCGCTATACAATTACCTGAAACCATACCCCGAGGAGATTGGTAAGGCATTTTATGCGCGGTATGGTGGCGAGGATAAATTCAGCCTCGAAACTGCCTCACCTATACTTGGGAACTTAAATTCAGGTCTCCAGCTTTATCGCCTCAAAAAAGAAAAGCCGGCGATATTCAAAAAAATTAAATACGCGCTCCATTTGCCGCAATATATGAGCTTCCTGTTATCAGGCAGGGCCTGTTCGGATATTACCAGCATAGGTTGCCACACCAGTTTGTGGGATTTTGAAAAAGGTAACTATCATGATTGGGTAAAAAAGGAAAAACTTGATAAAAAGCTGGCCCCGATAGAGCCTGCGGACAAAGTTTTCGATCCGCTTTTGCCCGGAAACAACTACAAGATCGGTATAGGCCTACATGACAGCTCTGCTGCACTGGTGCCGTACCTGAAGAATTTTCATGAGCCTTTTATTCTCATTTCAACGGGTACCTGGTGCATAAGCCTTAACCCGTTCAACCAGCTTCCATTAACACAGGAGGAACTTAAGGACGACTGCCTCTGTTTTTTGCAATATGAAGGCAAGCCGGTAAAAGCATCACGCGTGTTTTCGGGTTATAAACATGAGCAGCAGGTAAAACGGATAGCCAAATATTTCAATTCCGATGAAATTAAATACCGGAACATTGCGTTCGATACGGAAATTATTAAAAAGCTGAAATATTCTGAAGATCATTTAAACAATGGATTGTCAAATATTCATTCGGAATTTGGTTCGAGGGACCTGGCTGATTTTAGCGATGATGCAGAGGCCTATCACCAATTAATTGCCGATTTGGTCGATCTGCAGCTATGGTCGACAAACCTGGTGCTCAAAGGAACAAATGCCAAACGTATATTTGTCGATGGCGGCTTTAGTAAGAACAATGTTTACATGAACCTGCTGGCAGCAGCATTCCCCGAAATGGAAGTTTTTGCAGCCTCGATGGCGCAATCAACGGCGTTAGGTGCGGCTATAACCCTTCATGAAAGTTGGAACAGCAAACCTATGCCGTCGAACCTTATTGAATTGAATTATTATGTAAGCGCAGCCTATGCACCTTCTAAATAGATATTAATGAAAGTTGGCTTATTTATCCCCTGTTATGTCGACCAGTTTTATCCCAACGCGGCAATTGCTACGCTGCGGTTACTCGAAAAACTTGGGGTTGAAGTAGTATATCCACCAAACCAAACCTGCTGCGGACAGCCAATGGCCAACTCGGGCTTTGAGCATTTGACGACAGGTTGCAATGAACTGTTTATTAAGAATTTTGCGGAGTTTGATTATATCGTAGCGCCATCAGGCAGTTGTGTACTGCATATCCGCGATCATTTGCATGATGATAAGCAACCTGGAGTGGCAGAAAACGTCAGTCATAAAATTTATGAGCTAACGTCTTTTCTGACAGACGTATTAAAAGTTAAAAACCTTGATGCAAAATTTCCGCATAGGGTAGGTGTGCACCAAAGCTGCCACGGCCAGCGGGGGTTGCATATCAGCTCGATGAGTGAACTGGTTGAGCCGGAATATTCCAAGCCGTTATCGCTTTTAAAAATGGTGAAGGATATCGACCTGATCGAACTAAGCCGGGAAGACGAATGCTGCGGCTTCGGCGGTACGTTTTGCGTTACAGAAGAAGCGGTATCGGTAAAAATGGGTAAGGACCGTGTGGCGGATCACCTTCAACACGGGGCCGAGTATATAACGGGCGCCGATATGTCGTGCCTGATGCACATGGAAGGCATCTTAAAACGCGAAGGCAGCAAAGTTAAAGTAATTCATATAGCGGAGATTTTAAACGGGGAATGAGATGACGGAGCAAACGACCAAAGACCACGCAGAACTTGCAGATGAATTTAATAAGGACGAGGAACGCGTAAACTGGCACGATGAAACCCTGTGGTGGATACGAGCGAAACGCGATAAAGCAGCCCATAAACTACCGGAATGGGAGGAATTGCGCGAGGCGGCATCGAACATAAAAAATAATGTACTATCCAACCTGCACGATTACCTGTTACAGTTCGAAAAAAATGCCATAGCTAACGGCGTTCATGTTCACTGGGCTGCCAATGCAGCCGAACATAACCGCATCGTTCATGAACTGCTAAACAAAACCGGCGTAACCCGCATGGTAAAAAGTAAATCCATGCTTACTGAGGAGTGTGGGTTGAATGAATATTTAGCTGAGCACGGCATAGAAGTGATCGACTCCGACTTGGGCGAGCGGATTGTTCAGTTAGCCGAAGAACCGCCGAGCCACATTGTATTGCCTTGTATCCACAAAAAGAAAGAGGAGATAGGCGAAATATTTCATCAATACCTCGGCATTGAAGCCGGTATTTCCGATCCGCAGTTTTTAACTGAGACAGCCCGCCAGCATTTAAGAGAAGTTTTTATAACCCGTAAGGCAGCCCTAACCGGCGTGAACTTCGCGATAGCTGAAACCGGCGAATTTGTGGTTTGTACCAACGAAGGGAACGCTGATATGGGCGCGCACCTAGCCGATATCCACATCGCTAGTATGGGCATAGAAAAGATCATCCCTGAAAGAAAGCATATGAGTGTTTTTCTGCGTTTGCTTACGCGAAGCGCCACCGGCCAGCCAATAACTACTTACAGCAGCCATTTCAAAAAGCCAAGAGAAGGCTCGGAAATGCATATTATATTGGTTGATAACGGCCGTACAGTCCAGTTAGGCCGAAAGGATTTTCGCAACTCGCTGAAATGCATCCGCTGCGGCGCCTGTATGAATACCTGCCCGGTTTACCGGCGCAGCGGTGGCCATAGCTATCACACTGCGGTGGCCGGACCAATAGGTTCTATACTGGCCCCAAACCTCGACATGGAAAAATACGCCGATCTGCCTTTTGCATCAACTTTATGCGGTTCCTGCTCAAATGTGTGCCCGGTAAAAATCGATATTCACGACCAACTATATAAATGGCGGCAGGTGCTGGTGCAAAACGGATACACGCCAAAAGCAAAAAAAGCAGGCATGCAGATCATGACCTGGACGTTATCGTCACCCTCTATTTATCACACAGCAGGCAAAGCGGGCAGATGGGTAATGAAACACGCACCGTTTGCCGTAAATAACAAACTAAACCCCTGGTACAAACAACGCGATATGCCCGAACCGCCAAAGCAATCGTTTGGCGAGTGGTATAAGCAGAACAGGTAAGCGATAGTTTTAATTTCAGCGTAGGTGTAAACCTGGCTTGCCGGACTTAGCGCCACATCCTCTTCATGCTGAAACAAAAGAGCATTAATTAAGTAGCAGCTGTACGTTCGGTGCTATACAGCATTAAACTAAATTTAATAAACATGAAAAATGTTGCCTTGGTTTTTCTGTCGATAATGTGCCTGTTCCCTAATTTATACGGGCAGGAAAAGATGGCCTCAAAATATAAATATCAAATAGCAGTTTACTATTTCGCCAACTATCATGTTGATAAACGTAACGAAGCTTATCATGGTAAGAACTGGACCGAATGGGAACTTGTTAAGGGTGCCAGGCCACGTTTTGCCGGTCATAATCAGCCTAAGGTACCATTGTGGGGTTATACGGATGAGGCCGATCCTAAGCAAATGGCCCGAAAAATTGTGGCAGCATCCACACATGGGATCAATACATTCATTTTTGACTGGTATTATTATAATGATGGGCCCTTTTTGGAAGGTGGACTGGAAGATGGTTTTATGAATGCAAAAAACAATAAATTAATGAAATTCAGTTTAATGTGGGCGAATCATGATTGGCTCGACTTGCATCCTTCCACTCATGGAAAACCTCAAAAACTAATGTATCCCGGACAGATCACTCCGCAAACCTGGGATAAGATGACCGATTATATCATTGCGAAATATTTTAAACACCCCTCTTACTGGATAATAGAAGGTTGCCCGTATTTTTCAATTTATGACCTGGGAAATTTCCTTGCCAGTTTTGGAAGCCTGGACAATGCAGCTAAAGCAATTGCAGATTTTCGTGCTAAAACAAAAAAAGCCGGGTTTAAGGATCTAAATATTAATGCCGTAGTATGGGGAAACACCGTATTGCCAAGTGAAAAAACCATCGTCGATCCTGAGGTACTGGTTAAAAGTTTAGGATTTAATTCTGTAACAGATTATACCTGGATACATCACGTACCGCTGCATAACTTTCCAACCAACGCTTATGATTCGGTGAAGAACGTTTATTTTGATTATGCGTTGAGTGCCAGCAAAAAGTTTGACGTGCCTTATTACCCTAATGTTTCTATGGGTTGGGATTCATCGCCAAGAACTAACCAGGAAAACCCATGGGGAAATTTTGGCTATCCTTATACACCTATTATTGTTGGCAATACCCCAAAAGCATTTAAAAATGCGCTAATAGAAGCGAAGGAGTTTATGGACGAACACTTGGGTAAAACGAAGATACTAACCATTAATTCGTGGAATGAATGGACTGAGGGCAGTTACCTGGAGCCCGACACGGTAAATAAACTCGGATACCTGGAAGCCATCAAACAGGTATTTATAGAAAAACTATAGTGAAATAACCAGCGTATAAACGGCCTTAGTTCTGAATAGCCGATTTCTCCAAATGCAGCAGCGGAAATTCAAGCAAAAATTCGGTGCCTTTATTAATTGCACTTTTAAGCGAAACTGTTCCGCCGAGGCTTTCCACCTGCATTTTTATCATAAATAACCCCATTCCTTTACCTTCAACGCTGGTATCAAACCTTTTGTACAGGCCGAATAGTTCATCGGCATACTTTTTTGTGTCGATGCCGCGCCCGTTATCTTTATAAGTAATAATCAGTTTGCCATTATCAGCCCTGCTACTTATGCTTATAACGGGGTTAACCTTGAATCGCCTATATTTTATACTATTATGTATCAGGTTATAAAAAATGCTATACAGAAAGCTTTTTAACGAGAACAGTTCCCCACTTTCTGAAAAATTGCAAATAATGTCAACCTGTTCTTTTTCTACCAGGTCTTTAATGCTGAACCTGATATCTTCGATAAGCTCGGGCAACAAGATTAGCTCTATATTCTCGTTTATACCTTTATTTACCTGTAAAACCTGGTTCAGGTCTGAGATCACCTCATCAAGCTTATAGGCCGAGCGGCTGATGTTGTTTATAATATCGCTTACCTCATCGTCTTCAATTTCCAGGGTTTGGGATAATGCCGAAAGCCCGAGGATATTTGCTACGGGCGCCCGCAGGTTATGCGAAATAATATAGGTGAATTGTTCGAGCGCCTTATTACGCTGTAGCAGGTCGGTTGTTATTTTTTCCCGTTCTAACTCTAATAGTTTCTGGCTGGTAATATCACGCGAGAAACAGGATAAGCCGATCACTTTGCCGGTTTCTCTTATCGGGTTGATAGAATAACTAAGGTAAACTTTGCCATCGCCAAAAGTATATTCATTTACAAATTGGAGAGCCTGCCCGTTTAACGCACGTTGGTAAATGTCATGCCATTTTTCACCCATCTCCGCATCGAACGCGTTCATTTGGTCCATAATACCAACGCCTTGTTCAACTATAAACCCATAAACTGCTTTTATGGTAATTTTAAAAAGCTGGTTAAAAGTTATAAACCTTAGATGGGTATCGAGCGAATAAACCAGGTCGGTAGTGTTCTCAATAATGGCCGAGAGGTTGGCTTCTGATCTTTTCAGGGCCTGCTCATGCAATTCGCTGAGCAAAAGTTTTTGCCCGGTTGTGTGTTTTTCAATAGCGTAAATAATAGCATCGGGCAGTTCGGCTATATTCTCTTTTAAAATATAATCGTACACGCCTTGTTTCATTATATTAACTAAGGTTGATCTATCGCATTGAGATTGTGCAGTTAAAACGATCAGCGGGATGATTAATCCCTGCTGTTTAAGTATGGCTAATGCTTCAGTTGTGCTTAATGCCGGAAGGGCGATATCGGAGATAATAATATCGGGCGGAAAGTTTTTTAGAGTATCCAGGAAGCCTTGTTTATCATTTACCGCAAGTATATCAGCCTTAACGCTGGCGGAACCTAACGCACTGTTTAGAATAGCAGTATCGCCGGCAATATATTCAAGATACAGTATTTTAATGTTTGCGCTCACCGAAGCGATAGTTTAATTATTGGGGTAACCTGCTTATACAAGTGTAAACAAAAAACCATCTTTAAACAAATATAAAGAATTGCCTTCCGGTGATATATAATATCGAGGTTAAGTAAAAGGAGAGAAACTGTAAAAATGAAAGAGCAACAAGCGGCAGGTGTCTTTCAGGATTCGAACCTGCCCGTTTACACGGTTTCACCGACGAAGTATCACCAGCCTACGGCATCTTTCATTATGTTTTTTAAAAAGGGCAAAAAGCAACCGGTGAGATTTTTTAGATTTTGACCACTACAGTAAATGCAGACGGGACTTGAACCCGCAGTTTTCCCGACTTTGGCCGGGAACGTCATACCGGAGTATCACCAATTTACGGCACCTTTTATATTTTAAAAAGAAGAGCAACAGGCGCAAGCGGCTTTGTTTAAAACTTAACAGGTTTTGAAGTAACGCTTTACTACGGCATCTTCTCTATTTCTTAAGGGCAATATTCAATATGCGTATAGCTATTAGCTTTCTGCTCTACCAAACTGAGCTACAATGGATTGCCCCAAAGGCCGGACTCGAACCGGCGACGCGAAGTAGCGCATATTTACGGCACCTTAATATTTTAATAAGAAGGGTAAAAAACAATAAGTCATTCATACCCGCCCGTAGCTATTGCCCGGCAACGGGTCCATCTCGAAGTAAGACTTATTTACGACACCTTCTTTATTTTTTTCGCCGTCGCTAAAGCTATGGCGAACAAAGTAAGGAGCAACATGCGAACGCGGGACGGGGAGCGCCATAGGGACTCGAACCCTCAACATCACAATGTGACATTGCCCTTCCCCTAAATGGTGGCGAAGTAACCCGTTTCTACGGCATCCTTATGTGTTAAATATCTTTTAAAAGTATGGGGCGTTAGCCTCCCCATACTGTAATTATAGTGCTATGTTATTTATCGCATCTAACGCTGTGCTTCCGTTCTCTAAGGCAGCTAACACCTCGAAAACTTTATCACTCCAGCCTGCTATCAGATATACGTCGTTCTGCAATAACTGCAATGGCGATTGTCCAAATCCGGCCAGGTCAAACAAGTACAGTTTCGCAGTTGGCGCAACATCCCGCTTGTAGCGGTTCCAGTACGCCCCGATAGGCTGCGATGCATCGGCCTTGCTGTTCCATAACTGGCAGTCGGTAAACAGCATCACCTTGTCCATTTTCAACTTGCGGTCTAACAGGTCTTTTATTACCAGGTAACCGTTGGTCGAATAGCCTACCTCGTTGGCCCGGCTGTACAATTCCTGTACACCTGCCAGTATATTGGTGCGTGGCACCGTGATGGTTTTCCACTTGTCGCCAAATATACCCACCTGCACATTTTTGCAGCGCGACTGCAACAGCATAGCCAGCATTAAGCCAATATCATAATTGCTGATTTTTGACTTTGCGGATATGGCTTGGCCCATTGAGCCGGACACGTCGCAGGCTAACAGCACACTTGTCGCGTGGTCGAAACCCTTGATGTTAGCCGCGCTGGCCTGTATGGCCTTTTCCAAGGCATCCAGCAATTCGCCGGTGTAACCCTTGTTGCCCAAAAGCATTGCGCTAAGCTTTTTTGTAAGGCCTTTTACAGGTGTCCCAGTTTCCGCAGCTATCAATTCCCTGTAAGCCGCCAGGTAACGAAATGGGAACTGCTTTGCTTTTGCCACCTGGTTAGCATCGGCCAGCGTTGTACACACTTTTTGAAAGTGTGCATAACTAACACCTGCTTCCTGTATGTTGCGCAGGTTACGCAGCAAGGCCATATAGCCCAGCTTGCCACTGTCGATCAATTCTTCCCATTTAGCGCGGAACGCTTCGGCTTTGGCTTCATCACTGTCGAAATTTAACTGACCTAATGCCGAAAGCTCGGTTTCCCAGGTATAAGGCGTTTGCAGGTTGTTGGCTGCAATTTTGTTGAACAGCACTTGCTGCAACTCGTCCTTTACCTTTGGGTGAACCAAAAACAGCGCATCACGCAATTTGATGTTCGCATCGCGGTTATATTTTGCAAACTGGTATTCATCAAAACGATTGAACGCTGCCGATAACCCTTTTTGCAACTGCTTCGATAAACGGTTGAGTTTTTTGGTGCCGCTTCGCTTGTTCAGCAATTCGTAGCAGGCCAATAGCTCGGTGATCTCATCGGCACGGCCTATTACGCCATCGGTAACCCTGGCAACCAGGCTGTCGCCCGAGTGCAGGTTAGCCAGTTCGGTAACCAAAACCAATGGTACCGAACGCATGTGCATTTTTGTACGTGCATAAACAGCCAGCTTACCTACAAAAACAGGATTGCAGTTGGCTATTACACTGCGCAACCGGGTTAAACGCTCTTCGTTTTTCTCGTAAAACGAATCATTCAGGCTCCAGGTAACCACCGTGGTATACAGTTCCATTTCGGGCGACATGGCATATGCCTTTGCGCCCTCGTAGTTGGTAACCTGTTCCCCGATAACCGTCGAGGTAGCCTTGCTTAGTAAATTAAATTTCATTGGGAACCTCCCTTTCTTTTGTTTTAACAATACAAAGGTTTAAGGCTACTGCGCAGTGTATTTGCGCAGGTGAAATTATTTTGAAAATTTTGAAAAAAAGTTTCAGGTTGATATTAAAATATATTTTGCTGATTATAAGTATTGCATTCAGTAAGGCTCATTTTATTTTATGACAATATTTTCAATATGAAAAACTTAATAAAACTGGCAATTATTTATATTGTGCCTTAAAATCTTCTCTATGGGCTTGTTCAAAAAACTTTTTAAAACCGTTGAAAAAAAACAATTTCCGCCGGTACCCAAATGGAGACCAAATACTCCAAACGATACTGATCGAATTATCAACTGCGCTAAATATTACACGGGAAGTAAATTACAGATAGCGGTCTTTAAGTTTGGGACGGTTGTTCTTTTGCCAAGTCGGGTAGAAAGTATAGAAATCACTACAAAAGATGTTTTGAACAAAATATACAATGCGCACCCCGATTTCCGACCCAAAATAATGGATGATGGAAATTATCTTATTGAATATCATCAGCCTGCTTTTAATATTGTGTTTATAGACGAAATAGATAATAATTGGAATTATATTGATAAAAATCACTTGGACGGTGTTTGTACAGACGAGGTTTTGGTAAATAATCTGCAACAACGAAATGTATTTGACAAGGTGGGCAAGATATGTCTTTTCGGCAGAGCAAAGATGTTTATGGATGCGCAAGACCCGGAAATTGCAAAAACTTTCAACCCATCGTAAGTATAACCTTTATTGAATCCACTCAAAATTATTCTATCTTTCTAAAAAAAAAATCGCATCTTTGCCCTAATTCCACGGGAATGAAAACTACGCTTACCTGCATATAATCCCTTTGCACACTGCCTGAACAGGGCGGGACAGATCACTTATTTCATTTTTCTGTTATTGTACCAGCCATTTATGGTGATGCTTTTTTGTGCTTCAAAAGGGATATATCCGCCTGCGGCGGATGAATTTTTCAATCAACAAATTTTATGAAGAATTTATGCAGAAACCCCAATGGGAACAGAATTATTGCAGTACCGGCTCAGATCGGTACGCAGAAAAAAGCGGATACAAATAGAAGACCGCGATAAACAAATATTAAAATTAGACCGTGAAAGTAAACTTATAAGCAAAGACCCGGATTATAAAACGGAAGTACTGTTGGATGAACCCTACCAAAAAGGCTGGAAACGATTGTTTGTATTGAAGCCGGATGTAAAGCGCAGTGAAAAGGCAACGTTTTACCAGGCAATACTTGATCGGATAAATGATGTACAATATCATTACGACCAATCATTTAAGAGGCCTAAACGGAGAAAGTACCCGAGAGGGCACAGGTATAACCACGAAACATTGCCGAAGATGAAAAGTATTGATCGCTTTTACTGGAACATGAACAAAGCGAAATTTAGCGGGGAGCAGCGGGCTTGTTTTAATAAGATAAAATTTTGGGATCAGCATTACTATCGGTGGGACTATCGCTACGAATTTGCTTACCCGGAACTGTTTGAGATTGCTGTGCTGCCACACATCATCACCACCGTAAAAATAGGGGATGCCCTGCTTGAAAGCCGGGGAGCTTATATTGACGACAGGATATATAAAAGTAGGAACTGTGATAGGTTAGCCAAGTTAAAAGGCGGATGGTACAAATATTGGAAAAGTGATTATGAAGAAAAGCCAAAGCATGCCAACCCACTAAAGAATAAGCCCTTACATGCAATAGATTTTGATGATGTTTAAACTTTTTGTATCATTGTGCCATGATGAATACGTCACTACAATATTTTATACCCGGCCTGATCTGTCAGGGAGGATAAGCTATGTATTGACTTAACATAAATGTATGGTACATGAATCCTCTTAGATAATCTAAGGGGATTTTTTGTTTTAAGGGGATTTATAAGCTGAAATTATTGAAAACACCGGCCGGTTGCCCGAGTGTTAAGGGAGCGGTCTGCAAAAAACCGACTTGCACTGGTTTGAACCCAGTATCGGCCTTATCTGTTGTGTGCAGGGCCTGTTTAATGGCCCTGCTGCGGCAGGACTAATTACCGTTTGGGTGCCAATCAACTGGTCGGCCCATTTGATAAAGTATTTAACGTTTGGTGCATCGGTATGGCCGCCATCATGCTGACGCCATGCTAATTCACCATCAAGCAGGCCGGTATTAACGGGCGGCATTTTCGCGGTATGGTAATCATCGGCTACGCCAAGGTCTTTCGCTCCAAGCAGCCTAAAAACAGGTTGGGCCGCCACCGCAGCCATGTAGCTGCCCTGGTGATCGAGCCATTTGGCATCGCCCTGTTCGGGTACGCCATAGCTGATGAAGGTTAAACGTGGTGCACACAGGGCAATCAGCTCATGCGAATCCACCGGCAGGTCATTGGCTGTTTTCGGCCCGAAAACTGCGTCCGAAGCGCCGTATTTCATAAAATTGCCCGCCATCCAGTAATATTCGCCGCCGGTAAGGCTTTCTACTGCCTCGCCCCAATTGCGCCGGTGCAGCTTGGCGCCACCCTCGCCAGACGAGCCGATCAACCCCATCTTAAAACGCGGCTCGAATGCCAAAGTGACCAAAGCCGCCTTTCCGTAGCGCGATACACCTTCAATGCCTACATTTTTGGCATCAGCCATCGGTTCATTTGCTTCAAGATAATCCAGCGCCCTTGCCGCTCCCCATGCCCAGGCGCGTAATGCACCCCAGTCGTCGGGTTTGCGGGGCTGGCCTTTGTTTACCAATCCTATTATGCCTCTTGTTAGCCCGGCACCATTGTCTGCCTGTATGCTGTTTGGGTCGATCAATATATAACCCCATCCATCGGCGATCAATTGTTGCGCCGCAGGCGGATCACCCGGCCCACGCGGGACAAATGGATTGAAGCCGTAATTTTGTGCGGCTATGGGATTATAAGCCGGGTAGCGATCGAATATGGCCTTCAATTCGGGATGGGCCTTGATCAGCACATCTTTTACAGCATTGTTTATTTGCTCCAGGTCATTCTTCGACGGCTGTGCAGGAGCGGGCAGGTTGCTTGGCGCAAACATTATGAGCACAGGCACAGGTTTTTTGGCATTGGCCGGCATTACCAGTGTCATTTGTATATTCACATCTATCAACGGGTAGGCCGAATTATCGACATGCCCGACAAGCTGTTTGGCTATCACCGGCGTAAAGCCCATAAATTCGTGGTCGGTCACTTTTACCGTCCAGGTTACCGTTGGCAGAGTTTTGGGCACACGGCCATATACTTCGCGCTCAAAGTCTTCCACAATTTCGGGCCGGCGCAGTTTCCACCACATTTCGGGTGTTGTTACTTTTTTGCCGTTTTTCAATGTCAGCACATCCGGCAGGTTAGGGTAGGGATTGGCGAGGGTTTCATCATAGTTAGCATGGTTGGGTGCTTTTTCATCCCCACTTGGGCCGGGGCGAAGTGCTTTTATGCCGAGTTGCTGCATCATATTGTCATGGTCCTGCTGCGCTGTAAACGTAACAGGCGGCAGGTAAGCAGCGGTGTCAATAGTTTTTTGCTGGGCATGGGCATAGCCAAATAAAATCAACATTAAAATTATAAGTCCTCTTGTTTTCATAGTTCTGGTCATGAAGCGGTATAGCTGGCAATTGGTGGTTTACGATAACAAAGCTATGTGTTTAGCTGATATTTGCAATCGATTGCATTAATATTTTTTACCGTGATAATTAGCAACCTTATATTAATACAATTGCTAATTTTCCCTATTTTAGTCACGCCTTAAAGGATATATTTAATCGTATGAAGCCGGACTCGCAAAATGTAACAGACTACACCAATAACAACACCATATTTATGGTTTGGAATTTTAGGGACAACCTGGAGGTCCGGGCTGTTTTTAACCGGCTTTGTGCGCTCATCATCAACCTCAATAATTCGGCTAATGTGCGTTTCCCGGTTTCGAGGGCGAGCTGTGTAATGGGCATTGGGCATGATGCCTGGCTGAGGCTGCAGTTGCCCGCTCCTCTGCCTAAAGAACTGGTGAATTTTGAGCCTGTTACCGGTGGAAAACATACGGCTGTTGCCTCTAAAGGCGATTTGCATTTTCATATCAGGGCAGATGCTACAAGTATTTGCTATGACATGGCAGCGGCTATAACCGATGTTTTAAGCCCGGTGGCTGTCAGCGTGGAAGAAATTCATGGTTTCAGGTATTGGGACAGCCGGTCTATTTTGGGTTTTGTTGATGGTACCGAAAACCCGCACGGGCAGGACAGGGAATTTTTTGGTATGATAGGGGATGATGACCCCGTTTACAACGGAGGAAGTTATCTTTTTGTGCAGAAATACATCCATAACCTAACAGCGTGGAAAGGGCTTACGACCGAAAACCAGGAGAAAGTGATCGGACGGTATAAAGCGAACGATATAGAGATGACCGACGAGGTAAAACCCTCAAATTCGCACATCGCGTTAGCAAATATCGGCGACGACTTTAAAATTGTGCGCGATAACATGCCTTTCGGCAATATGTCCACCAATGAAATGGGGACTTATTTTATAGCTTATACAGGTACGTTCAGCACCGTACAAAAAATGCTGAACAATATGTTTATCGGTTCCCCCGCAGGAAATTACGACCGGATATTGGATTTCAGTACGGCCAAAACAGGCACCTTGTTTTTTGTGCCGACGTTTAATATGCTGGATGACTTTTCAGGATAAACGCCCACTGGCAAGGTTTTTACTTTAACCTCTTACCCGTCGCAACAATTTTTTCCACAATACGGCTAAGCACTGCCCGGCTTCCGGGTATGGAAACATCAATACCGCCGGAGTTATTGAACACGTCAACCGCTTCCTGCGCCTCGCGTACCGATTGGGCATGTACGGTTATTATGGTGCCGTTTAACGCGGCATTTATGTGTGCTATAGCTTCTTTTTTATTAAAAAGATGATTAAAAAAATCCGCTACGCGCTCCTTTTCGTCCGCCTGGTGAACATCAACGTTTTCCGGTTCAAAATCGTTGGCTAAAAGGTAGGAGGCCGCTTCTTCGGCAAGCTCCTTATTCTGAAATATTCCAATTACGGTTATCATTCTTCAAGAAGAAAGAAATGGGCCGATTTGTTTTAATTAATGATCCTGGTATATCCTGTAATATAAAGCTCTTCTTAACGAAACCCAGGCCTGGTGCAAATCAGCCTGAGCCTGTGCTTTATTACCGCCGAATTCATCCGGGGCTTGTTGCAAATGCCTCATGGCATCTTCCACATCGTGCATGGCTTTGGCAATATTCGGGTGATTGGCTTCTTCTATCCGCATCAGATTGACCTCACGCGGGGCAGGAGGCCTGTTACCCAATACCACGTCGATACTAATGCCGCCACCCGGTTGTTGCGCAAACGATACACCGGCCGCGATGCCAAAACAAAAGCCACGATAAATACTAATTTTTTCATAATTGGTGTTGTTTTTTTAAAGTACCAGTTTAAGACTAAAAAGTTTGGTTGTGGTTTAAAAGTGGGTATGATTTATTACTTTGCAATTGAACCTCGTTATTTATGCGGCTGAAAATTGTTCGGTGCTGACCTATCAGTTGGTTATTCACGCGACCCGGTAGACTCACCTCCATAGGAGTCCTATGGACCCGACTACTCCGCCCATCGGCGGATTGTCGGCCCTCTCTTCGCTGCGGGGAAAGAGGGCAAAGCGATTGAGGTTCAACGAAATATTTCCGTTTATATCTGTAGTTACCCTCTTTCAGGCTTGCCGGAGAGAGGGTGGTCGAGCGCAGCAAAGACCAGGTGAGTCTACCGGGTCGCGTTAAAAACAGATACATTAAAAGCGTAACAGAGTCCCCGGAGCAACTTCATAAGCATCCTTTCCCTGTTCAAATACCCTCGAATCAAAAAGGCCTTCAGTAGTAACCCTTTCGCCTTGCACCCTTATCCAGCTGCCCTCACGCAAGCCGATTACCGGCGTAGCATTTTGGGTATGGAACTCTTTGATGCGTGTTTCCCGTGTTTCGCCGTTGTGTTTGGAGTTAGGGTCGGGATCGAGATAATGGGGGTTGAGATTGAACGGGATAAGCCCCATCGTACTAAAGCTAGGCGGATAAACAATGGGCATATCGTTAGTGGTTTGCATGGTCAATCCGCCGATATTGCTGCCGGCGCTGGCGCCGAGGTATGGCGCGCCTTTTTCTACGGCATCTTTTAGTAGGTACATCAGGTTAAGCTCATGCAAAACCTTTACCAGTAAAAAAGTGTTGCCGCCGCCTGTGAAAAAGCCTTTTGCTTCGCGGATTGCCTTTGCAGGGGCGGGGAAAGTATGCAGCCCGCGTACGTTAATACCCATAGGCTCGAAAGCTTCAGCTACCTTTTGTGTATAATCATCATGCGAAATACCGCCGGGTCGCGCAAAAGGGATGAAGATAATTTCATCTATCCCGCTGAATAGTTCGGAAATATGGGATTTCAAATAAGCAAGGTATTTTTCGCCAAATAAAGAAGAAGTACTGGCCAAAAAGATGTT
>Ga0302315_10001713_pt1 | contig 21656 bp, 18 predicted proteins | sample III_Palsa_N3_1_FD_200532 | JGI IMG/M metagenome (GOLD analysis project Ga0302315, IMG submission 200532) | Peat permafrost microbial communities from Stordalen Mire near Abisko, Sweden - III_Palsa_N3_1 | ecosystem: Environmental > Terrestrial > Soil > Palsa > Peat permafrost | place: Sweden...
CGGCGGTGATGCCGATTTCCACGGAGTTGGACGCCTCGACGATACCGGATCCGCAACTGGTCCTGTCGGTCAACAGCTAGGCGGCGCGAAAGAACAGTCAATGAGCATTCTCAATCGTGTGGCCGACCTGTTCCAGGCCAAGACCAACAAGCTTCTCAATTCGCTGGAAGACCCTAGCGCCACGCTGGATCTCTCTTACGAGAAGATGCTGACGGGGCTGCAGGAGACCAAACGACACCTCGCCGACGTGGTCGCCCAGCAGAAATCGCTGGAGCGACAGATCGCCACCGCCAATCGGGAACTCGAGGGTGCGGAAGCGGACGCCAAGCTGGCGGTGCAGTCCAATCGTGACGATCTTGCTCGGGCGGCCTTGGTGCACCGGCAGCGCGAGCTAGACACCATCGCTTCGTTACAGACCGCCCTCGACGGCCTTCTGCCCAACATCGCAAAGCTGGCCGACTATCAGCAGCGCCTCGAGGACCGGATCGAGCGTTTCCGGACCCAGAAGGACACAATGAAGGCGACCTACGCTGCTGCTCAGGCGCAGGTGAAGGTCACCCAGTCGCTGACCGGCGTTGGCGACCGGCTTGGCGGTGTTGGCGACACGCTGCGCCGCGCGGAGGACAAGATGCTGAGCGTGCAGGACAAGGCCGCGGCCATGGACAGCATGATCGAACAAGGCCTGATCCGTGATCCGCTAGACAACCGTTCGCGCGAGGAACGGGAGCTGAGCGCCCTGCGCGACGGACACGCGGTGGACGATCAACTCGCGCAGCTCAAGGCACAAATGGCCAAGGATGCGTTGCCCCCGCCTGAGCAGTCGCAACTGCCGCCGCCCGAATAAAACTCAGTTGACACCTCCAAGGCCATTCCCGTTTGAAACAGGACCCGCCGTTGGGTCGCGGCGACAATGCGCCAGGAGCGGAAATTGGCTTGGCTCCAGTTTCAGGACATTCGCCAGATGGCGAGCATAGGCGCGAGCAGATGCTTGTTGAATGGCAACTTTCAGCCCGCCGACAGGGTCACGGTTAATCCTCGAAGCTCCACCCGTCGGACATGGGAAAGATTGTCTCGAGCGGCGTGACTTCGAATTGGCTGCCGACGAAAAATATCGGTTCGCCGGCCTCGTTGCGGATAGGCAAGATCTGAACACAGTTCAGGAAGGGCCGGCCATCCCTGCGATAGTTTATCAATGTTGCGATACCGGGCCGCCCCGCCTCTATGGCCTCGCTGAGCGCTTTGACCGCGCTGGCATGGGTATCAGGCCCCTGCAAAAATCGGCAGTTGCGGCCGAGAATCTCCGCCTTCGAGTAGCCGGTCAGCCGACAGAAGGCGTCGTTCGCCGACACGATCGGATTGTCGGGCAGGCGTGGATCGGTCACGATCATCGAGGAAGCTGAGCTCTCCACGGCGATCTTGGCGGACATCAACTGGGGGCTCTCCCGAATTGCTTGGGGAGACGCATCTGCGTTGATCGGGGTCTTAGGCATAGGTGTTGGACTCTAGTGCTGGATGAGGGTGGCCACCCTCTGCAATTCCGCGGCTTCGGTAGCCGCGGCCCTGAGCCGTTCTAATCCTCGAGGGTCGCCCATCCTGCCGCCCGGGCGCGAACTCACATGGCTTGCGCCGGCGGCCTGCAGCGTCCCATCAGCGATCTCTCCCTCAAATAGGCCATGCACGACAACGACCGACGACTCCTTTTGGGAGCGTGAGATCTGCGCCAGAAGCGTGCTTCGGGTCATCGGCTCGTCGATCGCCGCCAGGTCAATGATAGCGCCCGACACGCCGACCGATCGCAGGGTCGATCCGCGCAGGGGCTGCCCCGTCGAAGACGCCAGGATCAATCGGAAAAAGGGGCGCAGCAGGTGGACAACCTCCTGCAGCCGGCTTTCGACCACGCCTCGGTCCACGCCCTCAAGCTCGAGCAGTACACGCTGCCGAAACAGATGGCGGGCTCCCCTGAGCGTATCTAGGTAACGGATGCGCGTGCGCTGCAGCAGCAAGGTGCTGAGCGCGACAGGCAGGTGCAGAAACGTCCCCTGCTGCAGGAGACCGAGCGCCGTCGGGCCGGTGGCGAAGTCGAGAACGGCAAGGTCGAGACGCTCGCGGTCGGTTCCATAGCCCACCGCGAGCGGACTGAAGGCCCGATAGAGACGGAATGAACTCACCGCGCCATGCTGAAGGCTCCAGACGGGACGAAGGTTCATGGCCATGCGCTGCACTTCGCCGGATACCGTGATCCACTCGGCGCAGTCATGCTGGCCAGCGCTCGATATTGGCGTCCATTGCGGACTGGACGCATGACTAGTCAGGGACGGCTGCCGTAAGTCCGGATCAGGGACGCCGGCTCGCTGCTGATCGCCTACGACGGCGCGATTTCCCTCACCAGCCACCAAAGACGTTCTGACGACCAGATCCTCAACCCCAGCCAACTCCGCCTCGAGCGAAGGAATCGGGCGAACCCACTGCTGAACCTGATCGGAGCGCCCAAGAAAATGCTGCAACACGTCCTTTAAAACGTCGATGCAGCGGGCGGTGGCTGCGGCCTGCTCGCCGGTCGGGAAGGCTAGAAGGAAATCGACTTCGTTCAACTGCACGCACATCACGCCCGGAGCCCGACGCTGCGCTGTCCGGTTGACGAACTCCCAAACGCGGTCCCGTTTCTGCATCCACCTAGCGTCGAGGCTTTGAGCCACAGCCCGTACGGAAATTACATGAGCCAGGCCACGCGCGGGCAGGTTCGCTTCGACAATAGAGCGAAGGACGTCACGCAGATCCCCGGTCTTAAGCAGCAGCGATGTGAACAATAGCGCCCCCGGGCGACCGCCGTAAAACTAAAATGAGCGATCTAGCCCGCGCATAGGCGCTGACCATTACTGACAGTCCGGCAGTCATCGGTTCGGCCAATCTTCGCTCCAGCTCTGCTCAGTAACAAACACTCTGGGCGTATGGTTGGTACGTTGCCGAGACCCAAAATGGGTCCTGAGCCAGAACCGGCGCCATCAAGGTCGCCGCTGCCGCTACGCTCACCCGAGCCTGAGCTTTTCGGGGCGTGATGCGCCCGTTCGACCAGGGCATCCGCCGATGGACGGCGCGCCATAGATCTCAATGAGGGCCATCTGGCCGTTAGGCGGAGGGCGTCGCGTAATCGCGCGCTGACCCAGGAGGAGTGAAGTGCTATTATTACGGCCTGGTGCATGGCGGGCTTTCGAGGCTGCGTCCAGCTGCCCGCCACCTAGACGCAGCGCGGCGAGGGGCGTGGGGTGAATGCGGTCGCAATCGAGCAGCTTCAATATCGATCGCCAGCAGCTTGCCGAGCTGGTGGCTGAAAACTACCCCGTTATCGCCCACGGGCTGCTGCGGCCACTGTTGGACGTCTTCAGCCTCTCCCGCGAAGCCTGCGGAGGCGACGCAGACAAGTTCCTGATCATGTTGGTGGTTGCGATCCGGACGACGGAACACAAGTTGTTTGCGACCTATAGCCAGGCGCAGCTTCTGAGCGGTGAAATTCCGGTCTTTCCAAGTCTTGGAACTAATGTTCGATCCGTGGCGGACTCTCTTCGCGCCCCCAAGGAGACGATCCGACGCAAGGTGGGCGAGCTGATCGAGGCTGGTTGGATTGCGCGGCAGGGCAACGAACTACGCTTCACGACGCTCGCCTACCAACAACTCGCCGGCGTTCGGGTGGCCATTGAACATCTCGCCGCTCGCAACTTTGACGTGGTCTCAGATCTGATACGACGGAAGGAACGGACCGAGTCCGGACCATAGGCTACGCCAGGTCGGGTTTGGCGCGCGCCAACGCCGCTATCGTTTCCAACAGCTGCTCGGGCGCAAATGGCTTTGCAAGCGTCGCGTCGGCGCCAAGCATCGAGGCGAGCATCAGCAGATCGACCGTACCGAGCTGCCGGCGCCCGGAGATCGCCAGGATCTGGACATCGGGATGGGCCAGTTTGACGGCGCTCGTGAGTTCGATCCCGTCAGTATTGGGCATGAGGATGTCCGTGATGAGAATGTCGGGCGTTTCCGCGGCGATGAACTTGAGCGCTTCCTTTCCGTCCGCGGCCTCTTCGACGGCATGGCCTGCCGTGCGCAGGGCGCGACAGACAGCGGCTCGAAAAGCCCCATCATCATCAACCAACAAAATCGCCGACAAAACGCAAAGGCTCCACCATACCCACTGTGGGTTTGCTAGGCGGCGCGGCTTGTTTGCGCCATCCGGGCAGGACCCAGTTTGGGTCCCTTGGCTTCTTTGACATCGACACAATGAACCGCTGCGCGCACTCGGGGGACTTCGCGCCGCGCCCGAGCCACCCGGGATCAGGTCTCCCAGCTTGTCGTGATCTGCCTTAACGCTTAGCCCGCCACGTCAGGCTCAGACCGGACGCGATGGCGGCGCTCTGTCTCGCTGCCTGGAAGCCGACAATGCCAACGACCGAAGTGAGTCAGACTTGCGCGTTGGACGCCAACACAGCCGAGGTCGGTTCCACAGCGCCGATCGCCGCCGGCACGCCAAGGCTCCAAGTCTTCCGTTAGGTCAGCCTAGGCTTGGGCTAAAGCGCGGCCTCGAAGGCGGCCTCGCAATGGGCGGCTTGGCGCTCCGTCCGAAGCAACCTATTGCTTCTCCAGCCGACGCTTGGTCGGGTTCCAAATCTGACGGGTTGGGCAGATTTTTCTGCACAGTTCCTACACAGGCGAAACAGTCTAATTTTCTCTTGAAAATTCAGTCGGATAAAGATGTAGGGTCATTTCGCCAGGATGAGCGGGTTGAATTAGGCCGCCCGCACGGTCGACAACCACCGACCGATCATCGGCAGGACGGCCTCAGCCGGCTGGAACCCACGTGTCACCGCGCCGTAGCTTCCATCCTCGCCGGGCCCCGCCACTAGCGTCGGAAACCCGGTCACGCCGGCGCGCTGGGATGTCGCATAGTCGCTCCAAGTCTCGTTCTTGACGTCGTCCGACGCCAGCCGCTCGGCGAAGCCTTCGCGTTCAAGGCCGAACTCGGCGGCCAGATCCGCCAGCACGGCCGGCGAGGTCACATTCTGGTTTTCCGCATAGAAGGCGCGCTGGACGCGGGTCAGGAAGGCCAGCGCCTTGTCCGGATGGGCGCGGCGCACCATCACCGTCGCCCGGGCCGCCGGGTCGGTGTCGTAGACGAAGCCCTCGTGGTCGGCGAAGCCATAGTCGAAGGGCTGGCCGGAGGCGTGCTCGACCTCATGCCAATGGCCGGCCAGGGTCGCGCGGGCCTCGGCCGTCATGGGCTCGGTGGTCCCGGGCCGAAGGCCGCCTAGCACCAGCCGCACCGGGATGGCCTCGCCATAGCGGGCGGCGATCTGCTCGATCACCGGCGAAAACCCCCAGCACCAGGAGCACATGGGGTCGGCGAAATAGACGAACTGCAGATTGTCCATGGCGTCACCTCCAGGCCTGTGCGCGGCCTGCTGCGACTATAACGCCGTGGGCGGAGGTTTGCGATTCAGCTCAGGGACGGAGCATGTGGCCCACGTGGGCGGCTGCGTCGATGATCGCGACCCACATGCCGATCGAGGCGACGGTGAGGATGCTATAGCTTATGGCGCGCAGGCGCGGGTTGGCGTGCCGTTCGGTGAAGGCGGCTTCAAGCAGGCGCTGCTGTTCATGGACAGCTAAAGGGCCGCCGCTATCGTTCTCGCCGGCCAGACGCGGCGTCGGCCGCGCAAGGCGGGCCGGAACGGGTTCTAAAAATGCCTTACGAGCGGCTACGGCCATCGCGAAACTCCCACACCCCGCAAGAATAGGCACAACGACGTTAGGGAGGACTTGAAAGACAGACTTAGCGGATGATGAATTTTTTAAACCCTGGAAGGCGTCCGCGAGGGATTGAGCGGGACGGCGAAAGCGCGGCGCCCAGGGCGATAGGGTCTGCATGGTCAATGCTCTTGAGGGGATGCGTCACGCGTTCAGACCGAGATACGGCCCTATGGCTCAGGTAGATCGCCGCCGTGGCGTAATGTTGCGATAAATACCAAAATTCCCCAATGGGTTGAGGTCGGGGCGCCGCCGCGGACGCAGTTGTCCGACTTGGAGGATCGGCCCTTGACTCTTTTGTCGAGAAATAGAACAAAATAAGAACAATAGAGTTTCTGTCCCATGGACCTTTCAGCCCCTCTCAACACGCCCAGCCCGGCGCCTGATCTCTATCCGGGGGTTTGCGAGCCCCTGGAGGAGGTGGCGGCGGCGCGGCCGGCGGACGCGGCGTCGGCCCTGGCCTTCGCCTTGAGTCGGCTGGCTCAAAACAAGTCTGGGGACGATCCCCGGCCCTGGGTGATGGCGACGACGCCCATGTGGTTGCGCGAGCGGGGACGGCCGTTCGCGCGCGGGCTGGCGGGCATGGGCGGCGCGCCTGAGAGGCTGATCTGGATCCGCGCCGCCAAGGAGATCGAGGCCCTGTGGGCGCTGGAGGAGGCGCTGAAGTCCGGCGCGGTGGCCGGAGGATTGGTGACCGCCGAACAGCCGGCCTTCGTCACCACCCGCCGGCTGGATTTCGCCGCGCGGGCGGGCGGGGCGCGAGGCGTGGTGCTGCGGGCGGGTCCCGCGCTGGATTTGAGCGCGGCCAGGATGCGCTGGCGGATCGCGGCGATGGCGTCGGCGCCAGGACAATTTGACGAGGCCGCGCCAGGGATGCCGCGCCTGGTCGCGGACCTGGCGCGCCGACGCGGCGGGCCGCCAGGCGTTTGGGAATTGGAGCAGGACGATGAGACGGGTGGTTTCCGTGTGGTGCCCGGACTGGCCGGTGACGGTCTGGCTGAGGCCGGGCCGGAGCGGCCCTGGCGCAAGACAGCCGCCGCCTGAGGGGGGTGCCTTCGCCCTGACAGATCGTGGGGCGCACGGGGTGACGCTGCATGCGCTGAACGACGCCGCGCGGGCGGCGGGGCTTTTTCGCGGCCAGTCGCATGCCGACGCCTGCGCCATCCTGCCGGCCCTGGTCAGCGCCCCGGCCGAACCCGAGCGCGATCTCGGCATGCTGAAGCGGCTGGCCCTGTGGGCGGAGCGGTTCTCACCCTCGGTCGGCGTCGACGCACGCGAGCCGGGCTACGAGGGCTTGCTGATCGACATGACCGGCGGCGCCCATCTGTTCGGCGGCGAGGCGGCGCTGCTGGCGGACATCCGCGCGCGGCTGGCGTCGGCCAACATTCCCGCGCGGCTGGCCATCGCCGATACGCCCGCGGCGGCCTGGGCGCTGGCGCGCTTCACTGCGGCCGAAGACGTGATCGCTCCGGCAGGCAAGACCCGCGAGGCGGTCGCCAGTTTGCCGGTGGAGGGCCTGAGGCTCGGGCCCGAGGCGGTGGTCCTGCTCAAACGGTTCGGTTTGCGCCAGATCGGCGACCTCTACGGCCTGCCTCGGGCGGGATTGGCGCGGCGGTTTCGGGGTGAAGCCGGGCTTCGGGTGGTCGAGCGGTTGGACCAGGCCTTGGGTGTGCTGAGCGAGGTGCTGACGCCGGAACGGCCGCCCCCGGCCTACCGGGTCTGGAGCCCTTTCGCCGAGCCGCTGATGGATGTGGCGGGAGTGGACTTCCACCTGCCGCGCCTGATGCGCGCCCTTTGCGTCCAGTTGGCGCAAGGAGGGCAGGGCGCGCGGCGGCTGTCGCTGATCGGCTACCGCGTCGATGGGCGCACGACATCTGTTGAAGCCGGATTGAGCGCGCCGTCCGCCTCGGCTGAGCATCTCATCAGGTTGCTCCGGGAGAAGGGGTTGGAGCACCTCGACCTCGGCTTCGGCATCGACGCCATGATGCTCAGTGTCGACAAGGCGGAGGCTCTGGAAGCGCGGCAGGGGGCGCTGGTGGGGGCGAGACAGGGTAAGGGGCGACTTAAGGTCTTAATTCCTCCCCCGTTGGGAGGGAGCAATTCTCTCCGGACAGCCCCAGTTTTTGACCCGCAATCCAACGATCCAGAATCCCTCGCGGCCCTGATCGATCGGCTGCAGGCCAAGCTGGGGGAAGGCGCGGTGCTGCGGCCTCAGGCCGTGGAAAGCTGGATCCCCGAGCGCAGCGAAACCTGGGCGCCGGCGGGGCCTGAGGCGTCGCAGGCGGCGTTCGACCTCGGCCGCAAGCGGCCGATCCTGTTGCTCGAACGGCCAGAAGAAGTGAACATTCCGGTTACCGAACTGCCGGACGGCGCGCCCCGGCAGTTCACCTGGCGGCGGGTGCAGCGGCGGGTGGTCAAGGCCGAGGGCCCCGAGAGGCTCGGCCCTGAATGGTGGCGGCCGACAGACGCCCTCAAGCCCGTCCGCACCCGCGACTACTATCGCCTGGAGGACGACCAGGGGCGCCGCTACTGGCTGTTTCGCGAAGGCCTCCACGCCCGTGAAGATCTAGACCTCGATCCCGAGACCCAGGCGGAATGGGAGCGGCATCCCACCTGGTGGATGCACGGCGTTTTCGCATGACCGTCCCCGGCTATGCAGAGCTCGATGTCCGCACCAACTTCAGCTTCCTGGAGGGCGGCTCGCACGCGGAGGAGTTGGTGCTGCAGGCCAAGGCCTTGGGGCTAGTCGCCATTGGCGTCGCCGACCGCAACACCCTGGCCGGCGTGGTGCGGGCCCATCGCGAGGCGAAAAAAGCCGGCTTGAGAGTCCTGATCGGTTGCCGGCTGACCTTTCTGGATGGCGCCGAACTGATCGTCTATCCGCGCGATCGCGCCGCCTACGGCCGCCTCTGCCGGCTGCTGTCCATCGGCAAGAGCGGGATACACAACACATCCTCGCTTCCCGAGGATGAGGGTGCCGCCGCCGAACCTGGCAGGTTGTCGCTTGCGCCTCCGCCCGCTGCCGTAGTCCCGTCAGTTGGTGGAAAAGCGGATCGCATCCCCAAGGCCGAAACCCGTCTCACCTTCGAACAGGCGGCTGAACTGGGGCAGGGGCTGATCGCCCTGGCGCGGGCGCCGGAGATGATCGACGCGGCCTTTGAGGCGCGGCTGGGCGCCTGGCGCAAGGCGTGGCCGGACGATCTCTACCTAGCCGCCGCGCCCCTGCACCGGGGCGATGACCGCGCCCGCCTGGCCCAGCTGGCGCAGATCGCCCGGCGCACGCGCGCGCCGATGGTGGCGGTGAACTCAGTCACCTATCACCACTATGATCGGCGGCGACTGCAGGACGTGCTGACCTGCATCCGCGAGGGCGTGACCATCGATGAGGCGGGCCTGAAGCTGGCCGCCCACGCCGAGGCCTTCCTGAAACCCGCCGCCGAGATGGCGCGCCTGTTCAAGGGCCATGAGGACGCCGTCGCCCGCACCCTGGAGATCGCCGAGGCCGCCGCCTTTTCGCTGGACGAGCTGAAGTACGAATACCCCGACGAGCCGGTCCCGCCGGGCAAGACGCCGCAGGGCCACCTTAAGGACTTGACGTTCAAAGGCGCGCGACTGCGATTTCCGAACGGCGTGCCCACCAAGATTGTCGAGACCATCCGTAAGGAATTGCGGCTGATCCGCGCCGTGAAGTACGCCGCCTACTTCCTGACGGTCCACGACATCGTCCAGTGGGCTCGGGGGCAGAGCATCCTCTGCCAGGGGCGCGGGTCAGCCGCGAACTCGGTCGTTTGTTACTGCCTGGGCATTACCTCAGTCGATCCGACCAAGCAGGACGTTCTGTTCGAACGCTTCATCTCCGAGGAGCGCACCGAGCCACCGGATATCGACGTCGACTTCGAGCACGAGCGGCGCGAGGAGGTGATCCAGTATGTCTATCGCCGCTATGGCCGCCACCGCGCCGCCATCTGCGCGACGGTGATTCACTACCGCCCGCGCTCGGCGATCCGCGATGTCGGCAAGGCGCTGGGCTTGACCGAGGATGTCACCGGCGCCCTGGCCAACACCGTCTGGGGCTCCTATGGCGCGGCGGTCGAGGACGACCATGTCGACGCCACGGGCCTGAAGCGCGAGGACCCTCGGCTCAAGCTCGCCCTGGATCTGACGGCTGAGCTCATCAAATTCCCACGCCACCTGTCCCAGCATGTCGGCGGCTTCATCCTGACCCAGGGGCCGCTGGTGGAGACCGTTCCGGTGGGCAATGGGGCGATGGAGGACCGCACCTTCATCGAATGGGACAAGGACGACATCGACGAACTCAAGATCATGAAGGTCGATGTGCTGGCCCTCGGCATGCTCACCGCCATTCGCAAGGCCTTCGACATGATCGACGGGACCTACGGCAAGCGTTTCGACCTGGTCACCGTGCCGCAGGATGATCCCAAGGTTTACGACATGCTGTGCGAGGCCGACTCCCTGGGGGTCTTCCAGGTGGAGAGTCGGGCGCAGATGAGCATGCTGCCGAGGCTCCGACCGCGGGAGTTCTACGACCTGGTGGTCGAGGTCGCCATCGTCCGGCCCGGCCCGATCCAGGGTGATATGGTCCACCCCTACCTGAACAAGCGCGCCGAGAAACGGGAGGCGGACGCCGCCAAGCGCCCGTTTACGCTCGGCTTTCCCGCGCCGTCGCCAGAGCACGGGGCGCCGGACGAGTTGGAGCAGGTGCTGAAGAAGACCATGGGCGTGCCTCTGTTCCAGGAGCAGGCCATGCGCATCGCCATGGTGGCGGCTCATTTTACGGGTGACGAAGCCAATGGTCTGCGCCGGGCTATGGCCACCTTTCGCCACAACGGCACCATCGGCAAGTTCGAGCAGAGAATGGTTAGTCGCATGATCGAGCGCGGCTACCCGGCCGAGTTTGCTCAGAACTGTTTCAACCAGATCAAGGGCTTTGGCGACTATGGCTTCCCCGAAAGCCACGCCGCCGCCTTCGCCCAGCTGGTCTACATCTCCTCCTGGCTCAAGCGCTGGTACCCGGAAGCCTTCGCCGCAGCCCTGATGAACAGCCAGCCGATGGGCTTCTACTCCCCGGCTCAGATCGTCCGCGACGCCCGCGAGCACGGGGTGAGGGTCCACCATCCGGACGTGAACGCCAGCGACTGGGATTCGACGCTGGAGGCCCATCTCCTGTTCGAGGAGGGGCTCTCGGTCGGTCGGCCTCTGCCAGCCCGCTGGGGTGCAAATCGCGACCTGGGCGACGACGGGGAATACCGGGGCGGCCTGCCTCGCCAGGCCCTTCGCCTCGGCCTGCGACAGGTCGACGGCTTCCGCGAAGAGTGGGCCAAGACAATTCAGTGGGCTCGGGTCGCCGGCGGGCCGTTCGGCTCGCTGGAGGATTTGCGCGCCCGCGTTGGCCTGCCGGCGGCGGCGCTCGACGCCCTGGCCGCCGCCGACGCCCTGGGGTCATTGGGCCTGGATCGCCGGCCGGGCCTGTGGGCCGCCAAGGGCCTGCCGCGCACGGCGCCGGCGCCCCTGTTCGAAGCGGCGGACCTGGAAGAGGCCGACGGCGCGCCGCCGCTCGCCCTGCCTGCTACCGAATTATCGGAGGAGGTGGTGCATGACTACGGGACCATTCGTCTGTCGCTGAAGGCCCATCCGGTCAGCTTCCTGCGCGAGCGGCTCGCCCGCTCTGGCGCCATCACCGCCCGGGCCGTGGACAAGGTCCCCGACGATCGCCGCATCGCCGTCGCCGGGGTGGTGCTGGTGCGCCAGCGCCCAGGCTCGGCCAAGGGGGTGGTGTTCCTGACCCTGGAGGACGAAACCGGCATCACCAATGTGGTGGTCTGGCCCAAGGTGTTCGAGAAATACCGCTCCCTGGTGATGGGCGCGCGGCTGCTGCTGGTGCGGGGCCGGGTGCAGCGCGCGGATGATTCCGACGGCCGCGTCACTCACCTGGTCGCCGAGGTTATCGAGGACCGGACCGGTGATCTGACGCTGCTCTCCGAAACCGTGCTGACGCCGCAGCGTTCGCCCTCCGACGGTCCCACCAGCGCCTCCCCCGAGCGCGGAGAGACCGCCTATCGCCACCGCCATCCCAGGGACGTGCGCGTGTTGCCGCCGTCACGGGATTTTCATTGAGGCCATTATGTCATATGGTCAGCTGACCAGATCGAGGTTCGGCATGTTCGTTTGGAAGATGGAGACCGCAAAGGCGCGCCTGAGCGAACTTCTGCGGCAGGCCCGAGTCGCCGGACCGCAACGCATCACGGTGCGCGGTCGGGACGCCGCCGTGGTTCTGTCTCCGGAAGACTACGATCGCCTCACTCGCTCGCCTGGTGCGGACAACTGGGCCGAAAGGCTACATGCCGCCGTCCGCGAGGGCATGCCCGATGACATGGATATCGAGTTTGAACGGAGCCCCGATACTGGCCGTGAGTTCGAACTTTGAGGGGCTGGCTTCTCGACACCAATGTCATTTCCGAACTCGGTCGTAAGACGCCTGACCCCAAGGTCAAGGCTTGGCTGGGTGGACTCCCGTCTGATCGCATCTTCATCAGCGTCCTGACGCTGGGCGAAATCGACCAGGGTATCGCGGCCCTGAAAGCAACCGATCCCAGACGCGCTCACCACGAGCGGTTCCGTGCGCTGACCGAGGCTGACTTCGCTAGGCGGATTCTGCCCGTGGACGACGAGGTGGTGCGTCTGTGGGGCGCGTTGAGCGGCCGTTACACGCTGGACTTTGGCGGCAGAGCGCCGGTGGTCGACACCATGCTTGCGGCGACAGCTCAGCGGCGACGGCTTCACCTCGCCACCCGGAACATCAAGAACGTCCGCGCGCTTTCAGTCTCAGCCTTCAGCCCCTGGACCGACGATCCCGCAGCCTTCCCCATTCAGTGACGTTGCACCCCTCTTGCTTATCCCCCCTTAGAGGCGTATCGCGCCGGCCCGTGACCGCTCTGGCCTTCGCCCGAGTCCGTCGGAGCAGAAAATGACTGGCGAGCCTTCCGCCGCCGCCCATTCCGCCGATCCCAGCGCCTCTTCCGGTAAAGCCTCCCCCGCGCCGCACGCCGCGGGGTTCTGGCTGTCGGCGCTTGGATCGGTGGGGGTCGTGTTTGGCGACATCGGCACCAGCCCGCTTTACGCCTTTCGGCAGGCGCTAAAGGCTGCCGGAGACGAGGTGCGCCCCGACGCGGTGATGGGCGTGGTGTCGCTTGCGCTTTGGGCGCTGATCCTGGTGGTCACGGTCAAGTACGTGATCTTCCTGATGCGCGCCGACAACAAGGGCGAGGGCGGGGTGCTATCGCTGATGGCGCTGGCGCAGCGTGCGGTGGGTCGGCGCACGACGGTGCTGTTCGTCCTGGGCGCCACCGGCGCCGCGCTATTCTATGGCGACTCCGTCATCACCCCGGCGATTTCCGTGCTGTCGGCGGTTGAGGGGCTGAAGACCGTGCCGGCCCTGGCCAATGTCGAGGCCCTCAGCCCCGGCGCGAGCTATGTGCTGATCCTCAGCCTGGTGATCCTGGTCAGCCTGTTCCTGGTCCAGTCGCGGGGCACGGCCAAGGTGGCGATCTTCTTCGGCCCGATCATGCTGGTCTGGTTCGCCGCCATCGCCATCTTCGGCGCAATGCATATCGTCAGCCATCCCGCCGTGCTGCTGGCGATCAGTCCGAGCTTCGCGGTGATGTTCCTGATCCATCACGGCTTCATCGGCCTTCTGGTGCTGGGCTCGGTCTTCCTGACCGTGACCGGCGCCGAGGCCCTCTATGCCGACATGGGCCATTTCGGCCGCTGGCCGATCCAGGCTTCCTGGCTGTTCCTGACCCTGCCCTGCCTGGCGATCAACTATCTGGGCCAGGGCGCCTTCGCCCTCGACACCATCCAGGCGGCGCACGGCGTCCCGGTTGGCGACCAGGACTGGTTCTTCCAGATGGCGCCGGAAGTGTTCCGCGCGCCCATGGTGATCTGGGCCACCGCCGCCACCGTCATCGCCAGCCAGGCGGTCATAACCGGCGCCTTCTCCCTGACCAACCAGGCCATGCAGCTAGGCCTGCTCCCCCGCATGGTGGTCAAGCGCACCTCCGAGACCGCCGCCGGCCAGATCTATCTGCCGCAGATCAACTTCATGCTGCTGATCGGGGTGGTCTTCCTGGTCGCGGTGTTCAAGACCTCGGATTCCCTGGGTCAGGCCTATGGATTGGCGGTGACCGGCACCATGGCGGTGACCACCTCGCTGGCCTTCATCGTCGTGCGCCGGCAGTGGAAGTGGCCTCTGTGGCTGGCGGCGATCGTGATCGGCCCAATGCTGAGCCTGGACCTGGTCTTCCTGGGCGCCAATTCGCTGAAGCTGCTCAATGGCGCGGCCCTGCCGCTGGTGCTGGGCGCGGCCCTGTTCCTCATCATGGCCACCTGGGTGCGCGGCGGCGACATCCTGACCCGTAAGGTGGCGCGCGACACCCCGCCGCTGGAAGAGTTCCTCGGCCTGCTGCGCGATCGTCCGCCTCACCGCGTGCCAGGCACGGCGGTCTATCTCACCGGCGACCCGGACCGGGCGCCGGGGGCCCTGCTGCACAACCTCAAGCACAACAAGGTGCTGCACCAGCACAATGTCATCCTGACGGTCGAGGTGGCGGAGACGCCGCGCGTGCCGGACGACGAGCGGGTCACCTGTTCGCCCATCGACGCGGACTTCATGCGCATCGGCGTCAAATACGGCTTCATGGAAAGCCCGAACATTCCGGCCGCCCTGACCGCTTGCCGCAAGTTCGGCTTCCTGTTCGACGCCATGTCGACGTCCTTCTTCCTGGGCCGCAAAACGGTCGTCGCCGCCACCAGCCGCAAGGGCCTCGGCCGCATGCAGGACCGGCTGTTCATCCTGCTGGCCAAGAACGCCGCCAACCCCACCGACTTCTTCCAGATCCCGCCCGGCCGTGTGCTGGAGATGGGGACGCAGGTCAGCGTCTAAGGCTTCAGACCTTCTCGCGAGAGGAGGTAACGCGCTCGTGCTCTTGACCCCCCGACCCCCGGGCGTAGTGTCCGCTCCATCTCCGGGGAGTCCCGCCTAAGGGACTGAGAGGCCGCTGACGCGGTGACCCGCTGAACCTGATCCGGGTCATGCCGGCGAAGGGAGAGAGCAGCGCGCCGCCTTTTTGGCTCACCGTCTTTTTTCCGCTTTGTCGTCAGGGCCGAAATCCCTTTCGCGGAGCCGCGCACATGAACGTCCAGACCCCCATCGACAACGTCATCCCTACCGGCGAGCGCCCCGGTTCGCGCAAGGTCTATCAGCAGGGGGTGCTGCACCCCTGCCTGCGGGTGCCGTTCCGCGAGGTGGCCGTGCATCCCTCCAGCGGCGAGCCGCCGATCACCCTGTACGACCCCTCCGGCCCCTATACGGACCCGACCGCGACCATCGACATCCATAAGGGCCTGGAGCGCCACAGGGACGCCTGGGTGCTGGCGCGAGGCGGCGTCGATCAGGTCGAGCCGCGTCCGGTGAAGTCGGAGGACAATGGCGGCGCCACGGGCAGGCATCTGGCCCCCGCTTTCATGTCCGCCCGCAAGCCCTTCAAGGGACAGGCCGAAGCGCCGGTCACCCAGCTGGAGTTCGCTCGCGCCGGGATCATCACCGCCGAGATGGAATATGTCGCCATCCGCGAGAACCAGCGCCGCGAGGCGGATGCGGCGGTGATCCGCGATGGCGAGGATTTCGGGGCCGAGATTCCTGACTTCATCACCCCGGAATTCGTCCGCTCCGAGATCGCCCGGGGTCGGGCCATCATCCCCTGCAACATCAACCACGGCGAGCTGGAGCCGATGGCGATCGGCCGCAACTTCCTGGTCAAGGTCAACGCCAACATCGGCAACTCCGCCGTGCTGAGCCAGGTCGAGGACGAGGTCGACAAGATGGTCTGGGCGATCCGCTGGGGCGCCGACACCATCATGGACCTGTCCACCGGCCGCAACATCCACAACATCCGCGAATGGATCATCCGCAACTGCCCGACGCCCCTGGGCACGGTGCCGATCTATCAGGCGCTCGAGAAGGTCAATGGCGTCGCCGAGGACCTGACCTGGGAGGTGTTCCGCGACACCTTGATTGAGCAGGCCGAGCAGGGGGTGGACTATTTCACCATCCACGCCGGGGTGCGGCTGCCCTACATCCCGCTGACGGCCAAGCGGGTCACCGGGATCGTGTCACGAGGCGGCTCGATCATGGCCAAGTGGTGCCTGGCCCATCACCGCGAGAACTTCCTCTACGAGCATTTCGAGGACATCTGCGAGATCATGCGGGCCTATGACGTCAGCTTCAGCCTGGGTGATGGCCTGCGTCCCGGCTGCATCGCCGACGCCAACGACGCGGCTCAGTTCGCCGAGCTGGAAACCCTGGGCGAACTGACCAAGGTCGCCTGGAAGCACGGCGTGCAGGTGATGATCGAAGGGCCTGGCCATGTGCCGATGCACAAGATCAAGGCCAATATGGATAAGCAGCTGAAGGTCTGTCACGAGGCGCCCTTCTATACCCTGGGCCCGCTGACCACCGACGTGGCGCCCGGCTACGACCACATCACCAGCGCCATCGGCGCGGCCATGATCGGCTGGTTCGGCACCGCCATGCTCTGCTACGTCACGCCCAAGGAGCACCTGGGCCTGCCCGACCGCGAGGACGTGAAACAGGGGGTGATCGCCTACAAGATCGCCGCCCACGCCGCCGACCTGGCCAAGGGCCACCCTGGCGCGCGCCTATGGGACGATGCGCTAAGCCGCGCCCGGTTCGAGTTCCGCTGGGAAGACCAGTTCAACCTCGGCCTCGACCCGGAAACCGCTCGCGAATACCACGACGAAACCCTGCCCAAGGACGCCCACAAGGTCGCCCACTTCTGCTCCATGTGCGGCCCGAAATTCTGCTCGATGAAGATCAGCCATGAGATCCGGGATTCCGCGGCGGCGCAGAACGACGTGGCGCAGGTGGGGATGGCGGAGATGGCCGAGAAGTTCAGGGACGGCGGCGGGGAGATTTATGTGGAGACGCAGAACAGCGAGTAGTGGTGGTCTTGCAAAAATACGCAAATTGCGTAATTTACGCGCCTACGAGGTTCCAATGACCACTGTGCGCGCGACAGATTTCTCCCGCAACTTCGCTCACTATCAGGACGAGGCGATCCGCGAGAAGGTGATTGTCGTAACCAGCCACGACCGGGTGGTTGGTGGCTATCTCTCCGCAAGCGAGCTCGCCCGCTATGAGCAGCTCAAGGCCCGCGAGAGCGAAGTGTTGATCGTCGGCGAACTGAGTGACGACGTTATCGCCGAAATCGAAAAGGCTGAATACGGCGTCGAGCCGCTGTGAGCTTTCCCACGCCCAGACCGGGCTTGGTCATTCGCTATGGGTTTCTCTGGAGCCACGAACAGGCGAGCGGCGCCGACGAAGCATCCAAGGATCGGCCTTGTGCGATCGTCGTGGCGACTGCGACCACCTCTACCGGGGATGTTCAAGTTATCGTCGCGCCGATCACCCACAGTCCACCGGACGATCCCGAAGATTCGATCGAAATACCGCGCGACGCCTGCGTCGCCCTCAAACTGGACACCGGGCGGCATTGGCTCCGGCTGGACGAACTTAATCGCTTCGTCTGGCCTGGCTTTGACCTGCGGCAAATCCCCGGCCGCGAAGCCTATGCCTACGGAATGCTGGCGGCAGGACTTTACGATCGTCTGAGACGGGGGATATTGGCGCGGCAGGTGGCGAAGCAGATCAAGGTGCAGCGAAGGGACTGACGAGACATGAGCAAGGGTCAATCGCCAAAACCACGACCTGTGCTTGATACCGATCGGATCGACGACGCGGTGTTAGCGTTGCTTCAGTTGGGGCTACACGACGTTGATCGCGCGTGGAAAGGGCTCGACTGGGGTACTCTTGATCGTCTTCACGCCAAAGGACTGATCCACCAGCCAGCCGGCAAGGCAAAGTCCCTCGTCCTCACTGATGAAGGGCTTCGCAAATCTGCGGAGCTATTCGGCGCCATGTTCACAAAGGCGTCTTGATTCAATATCGGGAGCTCTAGGTTTATCCCACCTCCACCTTCATCCGCGCCACCCGCTCATCCCGCAGCTGGGTCCGGCGCACCTTGCCCGCGTCGTCGCGGACATGGTCGGTGACGAACTCATAACTTCTCGGCTGTTTGTAGCTGACCAGCCGGCTGCGCAGGTGTTCCCGCAATTCCGCCTCCGTCACCTCGCCCTTGGGGTGGACGATGGCGTGGATGGTGGCGCCCATCTCGTCGTCGGGCAGGCCGATGATGGCGGAGGAGTGGACGCACGCGTGTTCGTCCAGGGCCGCCTCGATCTCGGCCGGATAGACATTGGAGCCGCCGACCAGGATCATGTCGGTGCGGCGGTCGGCCAGGTAGAGGTAGCCGTCCGCGTCGAAGGAGCCGATGTCGCCCAGGCTTTCCCAGCCGCCGGGCAGGATGCGGGCGCTGGCGCCGCGATATTCGTACGACCGTGGCGCACCCTCGAGCGGGCGCATATAGACCTCGCCGATCTCGCCGGGCGCCAGCCGTTCGCCCGCCTCGTTGAAGGCGGCCATTTCGCCCATCGCCACCTTGCCGACGCTGCCCCGATGCGCCAGCCACTCGGTTCCGGACAGGATGGTCACGGCCTGGGCCTCGGTGCCGGCGTACAGCTCCATGATCGCCTCAGGCCCGATCCAGTGGATCCAGGCCTCCTTCAGCCAGGGCGGGCACGGGGCGGCCATGTGCCAGACGGTGTGCAGGCGGCTGACGTCGTACTTGGCCTTCACCGCGTCCGGCAGTTTCCAGATCCGGCTCATCATGGTGGGCACCAGGTAGAGCCAGGTCGCCTTGTGGCGATCGACCGCCTTCAGCGTCTCTTCGGGATCGAACTTGGGCAGCAGCACCACATGGGCGCCGTTGCCCAGGGCGTTGGCGCTGATGGTGAAGGGGGCATTGTGATAGAGCGGCCCCGGCATGATGCAGGTATCGTCCCAGCCGATGCGATAGGACGCTCCGCCCGCCGCCATCACCACGCCTGGCGCACCGGACAGGATCAGCTTCGGCCGACCGGTCGAGCCGCCGCTGGTGGCGGCCTTGTAGACGGGAGAGGTGACGTCGTGCAGCGGGCTGTCGTCGGCGCCCAAGGCGACAAGCTGATCCACATCGTAACGCGGCCGGGCGCTTTCCACGGAGCCGTTGGAGATTAGGATCGGCGTCTCGGCCAGGTCCATGACCGCATCCGCCTCGGCCTGGGGCAGGCGCCAGGACAGCATCTGAGGCGTCGCGCCGGCCTTCCATAGGCCGAACGCCGCCTCCAGGAAGCCGGAGCCGTTGGGCAGGGCGATACTGACCACGTCGCCGAACTTCACACCGGCCTTGGCGAGCCCGCGCGCGATCTGGTTGGTGCGCCGGTCGAACTGGCGCCAGGTGAGGGTGTGGGTATCGTCGGTGATCGCCGGCGCGTCGGGCTTCTCAGCGGCGATCTGGCTGATCCGCGCGCCGAAAGACATCAGAGACGGGTCGTCGGTCATGCTTCACTCCCAGTCGTCGTCCCTCGAGGGGCGATCTTGTCGGAAGCAATCTAGTGCAAACCAGCGGGGCGACTAGGTCTGACGCAGGGTGAGGCGGCCTAAGGGCGCTCATCCCCGCGAATGCGGGGATGAGCGGATAGGCCTAGTGGCCGTCCAGGCTCTTCTTCTGATCGTCCGCGTTCTGATTGATGTCGTGCTTTTCCGACTTGGCGGCGTCGTTGACGCCCTTCTTTTCCGACTTGGCGCGTTCATCGACGGCCTGCTTTTGCGCGGCGGCGGACTCACTCACCGCCTTCTTAGCGTGATGGCGGGCGCGCTTGGCCTCGTGCTTGGACTTGGCCGCATAGTGCTTGGCCTTGGCGGTTTCGTCGTGGGCGACCTTGCTCTGGTCCTTGGAGACCTGAGCATCTTGATTGTCTTGCGCCATGGCGATGACGGGCGCGGCGCCGCAGATCAGAGCCAGGGCGGCGGTGGCGACGAGCATGCGTTTCATGGTGGCGTTTCCTTGTTGCTTAAACCTTGAGCAGGCTGAACGGCCCGATCGACGAAACGTTGCAGTGGGTCGCCGTTGCCCGAACGGCGGAGGTCATGGTCTATGGAGGAGCTGATCCACCAGGAGCCCTGATCCATGCGCCGTCGCAGCTTCATCGCCGCCATTCCCGCCGCCGCGGCCGCCATGTCGACTGAGGCTTCGCCGGCTTCCGCGCAGGAGGGCGCAGCCATTTCCATTACCAAACCCGCAAAGCCGCTGCCGCCGTTCCAGCCCGTTGGCGCCGACAAGTTCATCCGGCCCGACGTGCGCGCGGGCGATCGGCCGGCGGGGGCGAGCTTTGCGTCGCGGTCCGCGGTCTATGGCCTGAACGGCGCGGCGGCGACCATGCATCCCCTGGCGACCCAGGCGGCGATCGGCATCCTGAAGAAGGGCGGCTCGGCGGTCGACGCGGCCATCGCCGCAAACGCCTGCCTGGGCTTTCTGGAGCCCACCAGCGCCGGCATCGGCGGCGATTGTTTCGCCATGCTGTGGGACCCGAAGATCAAGCAGGTGGTGGGCATCGCCGGCTCCGGCCGCTCGCCCAAGGCCCTGACCCTGGAGATCGCCCGCAGTCGGGCGGTGAACGGCCATCTGCCGGCGCATGGCGCCATCTCGGTGTCCGTGCCTGGCGCGCTAGACTGTTGGTGGACCCTGCATCAACGCTACGGCAAGCTGAAATGGGCCGAGCTGTTCGAGCCGGCCATCGACCTGGCCGAGGCCGGCGTCGGCGTCCCGCAGATCATCGCCTACTACATCCGCCTTAGCATGGCCCAGTTCGCCAAGGTCGGCGCGTCCGGGACGCCGGGCGGAATCGAAGAGGTCGCCAACGCCCTGCACACCTGGGGAGCGGGGCCCGCCGACGGCGGCTATTTCCGCAATCCGGACCTGGCCAGAACCTATCGGATGATCGCCGAAGGCGGGCGTGACGCCTACTACGAAGGCCCCATCGCCCACACCATCGAGGCCTATTTCAAGCGTATCGGCGGCTGGATGACGGTGGAGGACTTGAAGTCCCACCACGCCGAATGGACCAAGCCCCTGGCCACCGACTATCGCGGGGTGACGGTGCATGGGCTTGGCGAGAACACCCAGGGGCTGACCACCCTGCAGATGTTGAACATCCTGGAAAACTTCGACCTGCGCGGCATGGGTTTCCAGTCGCCGGAGAGCCTGCACGTGCAGATCGAGGCCAAGCGGCTGGCCTACGAGGATCGTGGCCGCTTCTTCGCCGACCCGCACTTCTCCAAGGTCCCCACCGACTGGCTGAATTCCAAAGAGTATGCGGCGCAGCGGGCCAAGCTGATCACACCCGGCAAGATCCTGACCCCCGTCCATCCCGGCCAGGCGCCCAGCCACGGCGACACCACCTATTTCTGCGTGGCGGATTCGGATGGGATGATGATCTCGATGATCCAGTCCAACTTCCGAGGCATGGGCTCGGGGCTGGTGGCCGACGGCCTCGGCTTCATGTTCCAGGACCGGGGGCAGCTCTTTTCGCTGAAGGACGGCCACCCGAACATCTACGCGCCGGGCAAGCGGCCGTTCCAGACCATCATCCCCGGCTTCGCCACCAAGGACGGCGCGCCCTGGCTGGCGTTCGGGGTCATGGGCGGCGACATGCAGCCGCAAGGCCAGACCCAGATCATCGTGAACCGCACCGACTATGGCCTGGACGTCCAGGCCGCCGGCGACAGCCCGCGTTGGCACCACGAGGGCTCGACGGAATCCATGGGCGAGGACCCGCCGGGCCTGGCGCCCACGGGCCTGCTCCACCTGGAGACCGGCGTGCCGGCCGCGACC
>Ga0302315_10001718_pt1 | contig 21628 bp, 21 predicted proteins | sample III_Palsa_N3_1_FD_200532 | JGI IMG/M metagenome (GOLD analysis project Ga0302315, IMG submission 200532) | Peat permafrost microbial communities from Stordalen Mire near Abisko, Sweden - III_Palsa_N3_1 | ecosystem: Environmental > Terrestrial > Soil > Palsa > Peat permafrost | place: Sweden...
TACCAAAAACTTTTTTAATTAAACTGCTAATTACCATAGTCAATTATGCCTACTTTCATTTAAAATACATTGTATGATGGAACACAAAAAGCTGTCTCTAGTCGAGATTTTTACACAATCTCCTCATTTATGCGAGATGATAAAAAAAGTAAATCAGCTTTCAAATTTAAATCGCCTTATTCAACAAAAACTAGATCCCTCATTAGCACAACAATGCCGTCTTGCTAACTACCGACAAAACACGCTTATTTTAAGCGCTGCAACCCCAGCGGTTGGCCATTTGCTGCGTTTCGTGGTACCCGATTTATTAATGCAATTGAGACAAGAAGTAGAATGGTGCCATTTAGCGGCGATTCAAGTGGAGGTACGCCCTCCCTTGATCATTGATCTCCCTGTGCCCGAAGCGCATTTAGCCCCTGTGCTATCCGCTAACAGTGCAGCGCAAATTAAAGAGGCTGCCTGTTCCATTGATCATGCTTCACTTAAAAAAGCGCTGCTGCGGTTATCTGACCGAACAACGCCCTAACGTCTAAAAAAATTGATCAATTTATACAACAACTGCCGGGTACAGATAGGTGATAGGCGATGTTTCAGCATCGTCAAAAGTAACCACTTCCCAGGCAGATTTTTTCGCCAGCAATGCTTTTAATAAACGATTGTTGAGTGCATGCCCTGATTTGAAACCCCGAAAAGCACCAATTAACCCTGTTCCCAAAAGATACATATCACCCACAACATCTAAGATTTTATGTTTGACTAATTCATCTTCAGAACGCAAGCCATCTTCATTCATGACCCGAAACTCATCAATCACAACCGCATTGTTCAGACTACCGCCTAACGCTAAATTATTGGCTTTTAACCATTCGTATTCCGACAAGAAACCAAAAGTTCTGGCTCGACTCACTTCTTTCACATAAGAAGTCGTCGAAAAATCTAAAACAGCCTCTTGAATACTATTTTTTAAAACGGGGTGATCGTAATCTAATTGAAACGAGACTTTATAACCATCAAAAGGTTCTAAACTGGCCCATTTATCGCCGTCTGATACAATCACTTTTCGTTTAATTCTTAAGAATTTTTTGGGCGCTTCTTGTTCTAAGATCCCCGCCGATTGTAATAAGAAAACGAAAGGCCCAGCACTTCCATCCATAATAGGGACTTCAGCAGCACTCACTTCGATCACTGCATTGTCGATCCCAAGCCCTGCCATCGCCGATAGTAAATGTTCTACCGTCGAAATCTTCGCCCCATCTTTCGTTAAAGTAGTCGATAAAGTTGTTTCACCGACGTTTTCAGATCGGGCCGGGATCTCAACCTCTGGATTGAGATCGACTCGTTTAAACACAATGCCAAAATCAATTGGCGCTGGCTTTAACGTTAAAAATACCTTTTCGCCGGTGTGTAAACCCACGCCCATCGCACGAATGATATTTTTTAGGGTTCTTTGTCTAATCACACTCTGCTCCCTCGATTGGCGTGCGTCGGCGTAAAAAGGCTGGAATATCGAGGAAAGGATATTCTGCGCCTGACTCTACCGGATCAGCGGCTCTCTTGATTGGCATCCCCGCAACAGGGCGGCGTAACAATGAGGTTTTTTCTTGTCTGATGGCAGCCTCGCTTTGCATCGTTCCCACTCTTTGGTTAACCACGTTCACCGGCGCATGCGCTTTCCCTAGACCGGTGGCGACTAATGTCACTCTCAATTCATCGGTCAAAGAAGGATCAATCACGGTTCCAACAATGACAGTCGCATCTTCGGAGGTAAATCCTTTCACTGCATCACCGACTTCTTCGAATTCGGCAATAGACATATCTTGTCCAGCGGTAATATTGACTAAGACACCTCGCGCACCGGATAAACTAATATCATCTAGCAACGGACTAGAAATAGCCGCTTCGGCTGCTAAACGTGCTCTGTTTTCACCTGTTGCAACACCTGTTCCCATCATTGCCACACCCATTTCGGACATGACTGTTCGCACGTCTGCAAAGTCGACGTTAATTAAACCGGGCTTTGTAATCAGTTCTGAAATACCTTGTACGGCTCCTAATAAAACATTATTAGCTGCTTTAAAAGCATCTAATAATGTAACGCCCTTGCCCAACACACTTAAAAGTTTTTGGTTAGGAATAGTGATCAATGAATCGACGACTTGGCTTAATTGTTGGATCCCCTTTTCAGCATGTTCCATGCGTTTTTTACCTTCAAAAGGAAAAGGTTTTGTGACAACCGCAACCGTTAATGCGCCAATTTCTTTAGCGACTTCTGCCACAATAGGTGCCGCTCCTGTCCCAGTACCACCGCCCATTCCTGCGGTAATAAACACTAAATCTGCACCTTCTAAGGCTTCATAAATTTTATCGCGATCTTCTAGCGCACTTTGACGGCCTACTTCTGGGTTTGCGCCAGCGCCTAACCCTTTTGTAATATGGGTGCCGAGTTGTAAAACAACACCTGCTAAATCATCTTCTAGCGCTTGTCTATCTGTATTCGCCCGAATAAATTCAACCCCTTGAATATTAGCGCCCAACATATGTTTAATGGCATTGCCACCACCGCCGCCCACACCAATGACTTTAATCACTGCATTTTCTGGAAAACTATCAGTCAACTCAAACATATGAGCGCTCCTCTTTATCGTTAAAAATGACCTTGAAACCACTGCTTAATACGACCCACCATGCCTTTAAAACTGGGAGTAGTATTGCCTTCTGTTTGCTGTTGTTCCCGCACACGATAACCATATTTTAATAATCCAACGCCTGTTGAATAAATAGGATTACGAACAACTTCTGTTAAACCTGAAACACCCATTGGGATCCCTAAACGAATCGATTTTTCAAAAACCGTTGCCGCTAACTCAACCACCCCTGGCATTTTTGAACTGCCACCGGTCATAACAATGCCAGCTTCTAATAAGTCCAACAGTTGGTGCTGTTCTAATTCTGCTCGCACTAAAGAAAGGAGTTCTTCGAAACGGGGTTCTACCACCGCAGCCAGCTTAGTAACGGCCACCTGTCTAGTAGTATCACCCCCGGTTGGAACGTCAATCATTTGCGCTTGATCGGCCAATCGTGTGAGTGCAGTGGCATGTTGAATTTTCAAAGATTCTGCTGCTTGAATCGAGGTTCTTAAAGCCACCGCGATATCATTAGTGACTTGATCGCCTGCAACAGCAATAACTGCTGTGTAATAAATAACGCCCTCTAGGAAAACAGCAATGTCTGTGGTGCCGCCCCCAATATCAATCACGCAAACGCCTTGTTGTTTTTCGTCATCACTTAAAATGGCTTCACTAGACGCTAATTGTTCTAAAATAATATCTTCGACTTCTAATCCAGCATTTCTAACGCAGGTAACAATGTCTTCTGCAGCGCTCACCGAACCTGTCACCATATGAACATTCGCTTCTAAGCGAACACCTGACAGGCCAATTGGTTCTTGAATACCAGCTTGTTTATCGATCACAAATTCTTGAGGTAAGATGTGTAATATTTTTTGATCGGGTGGAATTAAAATAGCTTTTGCTGCATCGATGACTCTATCAACATCGTGTGCGTCGACCACGCGATCACGAATGGCCACAATGCCATGAGAATTGAAACCCTTAATATGGCTGCCAGCAATGCCTGTGTAAACCGAATGGATTTTACACCCTGCCATATATTCTGCTTCTTCGACGGCTTTTCTCACAGATTGAACTGTCGCATCAATATTGACCACAACCCCTTTTTTAAGGCCTTGGCAACGATGCACACCAACCCCAATAATATCGAGGTTACCATCCTCGTCTGCTTCTGCGACAATTGCAGTCACCTTTGATGTACCAATATCGAGTCCAACAACTAAATTTTTTTCTATTTTTTTGGGCATCTTCGGTATGACCTCCGTCCTCTATTATTGAACACCCATTTTCCAACCAATGGCAAAGCCATTCGTATACCTGAGATCGACATAAGCAATCCGTCCGCTTTCTGGTTGTAAACGACTTTGATAAGCCAATACAAACCGATGCATCCGTTCACTAAGCGCTGTTTTTCCTAAGATAATGGTCATCCCGTTATCTAACACAGCTTGCCAGCTCCCTTCCGGCGATAACACCAATCCTTGGATCCGCAATCCCAGCGGGCCTAACAATTCAAGTAACGTAAAATACTGTTGCAACACTTCTTTGGCCTGTTTATCCGGGCCATCGAAGCGAGGCAACGTTGAAGAAATCGTAGAAGCTTTCGGGTAAAAAACATCCCCCTCTGTGCTTAACACGCCTTTTTCGCCCCATCTTGCCTGCGCTATTTTTTCCTTCACCTGCACCGCAATCCGATCGGGCCAAACTCGCCTGATATCGACCGTTTCTACCCAGGGCAACTCTTTAACGCGCTGCTGAATAGCCTGTACATTGACCCAAAAAAACCCCTCTGGCAAAAAGGGTAAAACAAGGGACTTTATATCCTGTTCTGGAATAGACTTCAACTCGCCTTGAATATCTAGCGCCTTCAGTGGAAAACGATCAGGTTCTTTCGACCATATTATTAAACCACCTAACCCAGACCCCAGGAGTACTAAGGGTAAGCATAAGGACATTATTCGTACCCATGCAGACATTTGTTATTTGCCTTTCCTATCAATGCAGCCTACAAGAAAGTGGCCATTGTACCTTATCTCAAAGGCTCTTCACACCTGATTGTTATTCTAGAGCTTTGTGGATACATCGACTATATCAAGCGTCATAACAAATAGGTTCGACAAAGGAGAAAGAAATTAAGGAAAAACAATAGTGGTAGTTTACCTTCTCCCGTTGTGGGAGAAGGTGGCGCGTAGCGCCGGATGAGGGTTGTTTGATAAAGCGAGATGAATGGCGTTTAAAACGATTTCTATTTCATTCAAAACCTGATTATTCCAAAAACGTAATACTCGAAATCCAAGAGATTCTAAAAATCGGGTACGAATATTATCGTAGACTTGATTCTCTAAATGTTGAGAACCATCTAATTCCACAATCAATCTATGCTTTAAACAAACAAAATCGACAATATAGAAGCCAAATACTCGCTGTCGACGAAATTTATAATGACAAAACCGACGACCTCTTAAGATGTACCAAAGCCTACTTTCAGCACCTGTTTGTGCTTTTCGCAAATTTTTAGTGCGTTCTTTCATCAAGGGAGACCCTCATCCGGCGCTACGCGCCACCTTCTCCCACAACGGGATAAGGTAAACTACCACTATTGTTTTTCCTTTTTAAATCAGTTTTTTGTCCTAATTTAACAAAAATAGTATGGTAGCGTTAAGTGTTTTTTGTGGGGATATATCAGATTTTCACGACCACAGGGAGGCAATCAAAAAATAGAGATTAAGCTCCCCGCTTTCGCGGGAGGATGGACACTCAGGAGGCTATGCTTCTAAAAAACTCCGAGCATTTTGACTTCTGTTTTTAAATCGATATTATGCGTAGCTTTCACGACACTTTGCACATGTTTGATTAATTGCCAGATATCGTTGGCTGAAGCCTTGCCACGGTTTAAAATAAAATTGGCGTGTTTTGTTGACACTTCTGCACCGCCAATAGAATAGCCTTTTAAATTTGAAGCTTCAATTAATTGTCCGGCATGTTGAGGATAGGGATTCATAAAAACAGAACCGCCACTAAAAACACCTATCGGTTGCTGCTGATTTCTAAGCTGTAAGAGTGCTTTAATTTTATCTTGTGCGGCTTTTGCATCCCCTTTTTCAAATTGAAAATAGCCTGCAACAAACCATTCTTCTTCTTGCTCTAACGAGGTAACACTGCGATATCCAACTTCATACGTTTCGCGCGGACGAAACCGCCGTTCTCCACGTCGATTCACGACTTCCACTCCGATGGCATGCTGCCAGGTATCCGACCCCCACGCCCCTGCGTTCATCGCTAATGCCCCGCCAATGGTGCCGGGAATGCCTGCAAAAAACTCTCCCCCCACTAATCCTGTTTTCGCGCAAAATTTGGCTAATTTTGCTGCAGGAACGAAAGCTTCTGCTCTGACGATTTCTGCTTCATGACTTAATTTTTTTGATCCTGGAAAAATTGATAATTGAATCAGCTCTTGTCCCAATAAAGGCGTCTTGGTACTGGAAGATAAGCAGTGAATAACAGCTCCTCTTAAACCTTGATCGCTAATTAATACATTACTACCCAGTCCAAGCCACGTGATCGGCATGTTCTGTGGAATATCTTGTAAACACTCGATTAAATCTTCGATATCGACTGGACGATAATAACAATCGGCAACGCCGCCTACATGCCAAGTCGTATAAGGTGCAAGCGGTTCGTTATACTTGACAATACTACGCACCGACTAACCCTGTTTTAGCGAGTTCGATAGCCAACGCCCCAATATCACCTGCCCCTTGCATGATTAAAATATCATCATGCTCTAAGACATTGCTTAAAATATCAGACAAACCGCTTTTTTCTGGCATAAAAATAGGATCAAGCTTGCCGCGATTTCGAATACTAAACGCTAACGTTCGACCATCTGCCCCGGCAATAGAGGTTTCACCCGCTGAATAGACTTCTAATAAAATTAAGACATCCACTTCGGACAATACTGCTGTAAAATCCTCAAATAACGCTTTAGTTCGGGTGTAACGATGGGGTTGAAATACCATCACTAGACGTCTGGTTGGCCACGCCTCGCGCGCGGCGTCTACGACCGTTTGAATTTCACGTGGGTGATGACCATAATCATCAACGATTAGTGCGGTCTTATTTTGGTGCTTTAATTCTCCTAATAATTGAAACCGTCGTCCAACCCCTTGAAAATTAAGCAGTGCTGTTTGGATCACCTCATCGCTGATCCCCTCTTCACTGGCAACGGCAATAGCGGCTAGTGCATTCAACACATTATGCCGACCCGGTAAATTTAAAGTGATCTTTAATGGGTTTTTATCTTGGCGCAAGACTTCGAATGTCGATTGAGTCACTTGCTGAGAAAACTGATGTGCTCGTACATCTGCATCTTCTGAAAACCCATAAGTTATCGTTGGTCTTGCAATTTCAGATAAAACAGATCTCACTTCAGGATCATCAATACACACAATCGCTAATCCATAAAACGGTAATTGGTGTAAAAATTTCAAATAGGCATTTTTTAAAACAGAAAAATCATTATTATACGCTTCTAAATGATCTCTATCGATATTCGTGACCACAGAAATCATTGGCATTAATTGTAAAAAAGACGCGTCACTTTCGTCGGCTTCTGCTACAAAATAACGACCTGCGCCCAATTTAGCATTAGTCCCAAAGTGATTTAAGCGTCCGCCCACCACAAAAGTGGGATCTAATCCGCTTTCAGCAATAATACTGGCCACTAAACTCGTCGTTGTTGTTTTTCCGTGCGTCCCTGCAATCGCAATGCCTTGCTTAAATCGCATCAATTCTGCCAACATTGTCGCCCGTTGCACCACGGGTATTCTCTGCGCTTTCGCTGCGACCAATTCAGCATTATCTGGTGTAATCGCACTCGAAACGACCACGACATCGCAATCGCTGATATTGTCTGCTGCATGCTGATCTGCAATGGAAATACCAATCGATTTTAAGTGTTTCACCATCGCGTTTTTCGACAAATCTGATCCTGATACTTGATAGCCTAGGTTAAATAAAACCTCGGCAATACCGCCCATACCCGATCCACCAATCCCCACTAAATACACCCGACGAACCCATCGCATACTTAATTCATGTTTTTTATCTTGCACGACCAATTGTCTCCTCACAATACGTCACCACGCGATGTAAGGCATCGCGTTTGGATAAGGCATAAGCTGCTTCTGCCATCTGACACAAACGCGCCCGATCCGCACAAAGCGTTGTTAAAATATCAGCCAGTGTTTCGGCCGTTAAGGTAGATTGTTGCACCACTTTTGCTGCATTTCCCACGGATAAAAACTGTCCATTCGTGGTTTGATGATCGTCTACCACAAAAGGGTGCGGCACTAAAAGACTGCCTACACCAACAGCCGCTAACTCTGCGACCGTCAATGCCCCTGCACGACATAAAACAAGATCGGCCCAGGCATACGCACCAGCCATATCTTCGATAAAGGGCTCTAAATGGACCGGAATATCTAATGACTGATAGATAGCCGTTGTTTTTTCGATCAGCGCTTGTCCTGCTTGATGCCAAATCATCGGGCGTTTATCAATGGGCATTAAAGCAATTGCAGCCGGACAAAGCTCATTTAAGGCTCGGGCACCACGACTGCCACCTAACACTAATAAGCGAATGGGACCCGCTCGATCTTTAAAACGTTCGGCGGGCATAGGTTGTGCTAATAGTTCTGCCCTGACCGGGTTACCGGTGTAGATGGCTTTCGTTTTTGCTGAAAAAGTATTCGGAAAAGCCTCTAAGGTTTTTACCGCTATTTTGGATAACCAACGATTCGTTAAGCCCACCACAGAATTTTGTTCGTGGATTAATAAAGGCCGTCTTAAAAGCCAAGCTGCAACACCACCAGGTCCCGCTGCAAATCCCCCCATGCCTAACACTAAATGCGGTCTGATTTGGATTAAATAAAAAAGCGATTGTAAGATGGCCCACGTCACTTGAAAAGGCGCTAATACTAAAGTCCAAAAACCATTTCTTCTAACCCCTTTCACGCTAATGTAATGCAGCGGAATACCCGCTTTGGGGATAATCTCAGACTCCATACCTTTTCGAGTGCCTAGCCAATGGATTTCCCAGTTTTTCGCTTGTAACGCGTGCGCAACCGCCAAGGCCGGAAAAATATGCCCTCCGGTACCACCGGCCATGATCACAATCCGTGGTTTACTCATTCAGTTCGTACTCAATTCTTAATAAAATGCCAATCGCTAATAGGCCAACCATTAAACTACTGCCCCCATAACTCATAAACGGCAGAGTCAACCCCTTAGTTGGTAAAACACCGGTATTCACCCCAATATTAATAATGCACTGCAGACCAAACCAAAGCCCAATGCCAAAGCTTACAAAACCGGCAAAACGATTACCCAGAGACATCGCCCGCTTGCCGATATCTAAGATGCGCCAAACCAATAAAACAAATAACAGCAGAACTGCGACAGCCCCTAACACGCCTAATTCTTCGGCTAAAACAGCATAAATAAAATCGGTATGCGGTTCTGGTAAATACAGTAATTTTTGCACACTGTTCCCAAGCCCTGAACCAAACCAACCGCCTCGACCAAAAGCAATCAAAGACTGCGTTAATTGATAGCCTGAGTTAAATTGATCACTCCAAGGATCCAAAAACGACGTTAATCGTTGCAGTCGATAGGGAGAGGCCACTGAGAGTGCCCCTAATGCCATGACTGCCACAAAGAGCAACACCATGAAATGTCGAAAGGGAACGCCCCCTAAAAATAACATGCCCATGACTGTTGTTACGATCACAACCGTTGCACCAAAATCTGGCTCTAACAACAGCAACAAAGACACTAATGCTAATACACCTAGGGGCTTTAAGAATCCACTGATTTCTGAATGGATCTCTTTCTCTTTACGAACAAGATAATCTGCCATGTATAGAATGGTCATTAGCTTGGCTAATTCGGAAACTTGAATAGAAATAGGCCCTAAAAATAACCATCGCACACTGCCATTGACTTCACGACTGACACCCGGCACTAATAACAACGCTAATAATAAAATAGTTCCTAGTAGCAAAGCTAAACTTGTTTTTCGCCAAACGGCTAGCGGTAAAGACAAAGCCGCTAAAGACAGTAAAAACCCGGCGATTAAATACAACCCTTGTCGAATAGAAAAATACCAAGGGGACAAACCCACCCCTTCTGCAAACGATAACGACGCAGAGGTGACCATGACAAAGCCAATACCGACTAAAGCGACGAGTGAAAGCAAAAACCATTGATCATACGTGGCCGCACGACGAGTCGTCGAATTACCCATGCTATCTTTTTCTCCTGTTATGTTTTTACTTTTTTAGTAAACATTATTTTATCGTTTTTGATGGTTAATTGAATGGTATCGTCTGGACCATACTCTCCCGCCAACAACGCTTCTGCTAATGGGTTTTCAATCCACTGCCGTATCGCGCGTTTTAGAGGCCTTGCACCATACACCGGATCATAGCCAATCTCAGCTAATTTATCTAGAACGCTTTCATCTGCCTCCAGTGTCAGATTTTGACTGTTTAGGCGTGCTTTTAAATGGGCTAACTGAATATCAGTAATATGACGAATCTGCTCTTTTCCTAAGGGTGAAAAAACCACGATTTCATCGATACGATTGATAAATTCTGGCTTAAAGTGTTGGGTGACAACCCCCATCACCCCTGTTTTGATTTCGCTATAATTAACACTACCCGTGAGCTCTTGGATAAGTGACGATCCTAAATTGGAGGTCATGACAATCACCGCGTGTCTAAAATCAACCGTTCGACCTTGCCCATCGGTTAAACGACCATCCTCTAAGACCTGTAACAAAATATTAAATACATCTGGATGGGCTTTTTCTACTTCGTCTAACAAAATGACACTATAGGGTTTTCTGCGGACGGCCTCTGTTAAGTATCCTCCTTCCTCATAGCCCACATATCCCGGCGGTGCACCAATTAAACGTGCGACAGAGTGTTTTTCCATAAACTCTGACATATCGACCCGCACCATCGCGCTTTCTGTATCAAATAAAAACTCTGCTAGTGCACGACACACTTCTGTTTTACCAACTCCTGTTGGCCCCAAAAACAAAAATGAACCCACTGGACGGTTTGGATCGGATAATAAAGCCCGAGAGCGACGAACAGCATTAGCAACTGCTTTCAGAGCTTCTGGTTGTCCAACAACTCTACGCTTAAGTGTCTCTTCCATGTGAATTAATTTTTCTCGTTCACCGGCTAACATTTTAGACACTGGAATACCGGTCCAACGAGAGACAACTTCTGCGATTTCTTCCTCTGTGACTTTATTTCGAAAAAACTTTGTCTGTATTTCGCTGGTGGATGCAGTACTCAACTGCTTTTCCAACGCTGGAATACGCCCGTACTGTAACTCTGACATGCGCGCATAATCACCCGCCCTTTGAGCCGCGCTTAATTCTAGTTTAACTTTCTCTAAGGCTTCTTTTAAACGTTTAGTGCCTTCTACTGCCGCTTTTTCTATCTTCCATATTTCTTCCATTTCTTGATAAGATTTTTCAAGTTCTGTCATCGTCGAGATCAAATTATCTAAACGCTTTTTAGAAGCTTCATCTGTTTCTTTTTTTAAGGCTTCCCGTTCAATCTTATATTGAATAAGCCGACGCTCGAGTTTATCTAATTCGCTTGGTTTCGAATCGATCTCTAAACGAATACTACTGGCCGCTTCATCAATCAAATCAATGGCTTTATCCGGTAATTGTCGATCACTAATATAGCGCTGAGACAGGGTTGCGGCCGCGACCACAGCCGGATCGGTAATTTCAACGCCATGGTGTAATTCATAGCGCTCTTTTAAGCCTCTTAAAATCGCAATGGTGTCAGGCACACTAGGTTCATCAACCAGGATTTTTTGAAAACGCCGCTCTAATGCTGCATCTTTTTCGATATATTGCCGATATTCATCTAAAGTCGTGGCGCCCACACAGTGCAATTCTCCACGCGCTAAAGCCGGTTTTAGCATATTACCAGCATCCATCGAACCCTCTGCTTTACCAGCACCAACCATGGTATGCAGCTCGTCAATAAATAAAATAATCTCGCCTTCTTGCTTCGCTAAATCTTGTAAAACAGCCTTTAAACGTTCTTCAAAATCGCCTCGAAATTTAGCTCCTGCGACAAGTGCCCCCATATCTAACACTAACACGCGTTTATTTTTTAAACCTTCTGGCACCTCGCCGTTGATAATGCGTTGCGCTAATCCTTCCACAATCGCCGTTTTACCCACCCCTGGCTCACCAATTAAGACAGGGTTATTTTTAGTTCTGCGTTGTAACACTTGAATGGTTCTTCGGATCACATCGTCTCGGCCAATAACAGGATCTAATTTTCCATTCTCAGCTCGTTCGGTTAAATCGATCGTATATTTTTGGAGTGCTTTTCGATGCTCTTCGGCCGCAGGGCTATCGACCGTTTGATTAGCTCGTAAATCTTTAATGACGGCTTCTAAACGATTTTTTTCAGCACCTGCCTTTTTTAAAATTTGCCCTAATGTTCCTTTATCCTCAAGCGCTGCCAATAGAAATAATTCGGTCGCAATATATTCATCTTTTAATTTTCGCGCTTCTTTATCAGCTTTGTACAATAATTGCATGAGATCAGAAGAGGGCCTCACCTCTGCTTGCCCTTCGACAATTTGGGGTAATTGTTGTAAGGCTTTATCGACTGCTTGCGCGAGTTCTGTGACCCGAATGCCCATCGCATTGAATAGCTGCGCAGTCGCACCATTGGGTTGCTCTATTAAGGCTTTCATCACATGAATGGGTTCAAGCGCCGGATTGTCTGCTGCCACGGCTAGTGATTGCGCCTCACTTAAGGCTGCTTGAAAAGAATGTGTTAGTTTATCTAAACTCATTAGAAATTCCTCCCTTCTGTGTTAAGGTAGATTGGGTCGTTTTTCCTAAATTCAAACAGATTCCAGCCAAATAAGAGAAGCCATTCTACCCGTCACCCCAGAACGACGAAAAGAGTAAAATTGCTGGGATCCCTGATAGGTACAAAATGTGCCACCAAAAATCGCTGTTATTCCAAGGCGTTGCAAGCGAATTTTAGCTAAGGCACAAATATTACAAAGCCATGTTCCGGTTTCGGTTGGGACAAATGTTTCCGGCGATTGCTCATCTTTAAAGACGGCTAAAACATCTTCTCGGACTTCAAAGAACTGTGGACCAATGGCAGGGCCTAACCAAACCATGAGATTGCTAGGCGCTGTGTTCAGTTTTAAAACAGTAGCCTCGATCACGCCTGCTGCTAACCCTCGCCAACCTGCATGTACGGCAGAAACACGCGTGCCTTGACGGTCACAAAACAGCAATGGCAAACAATCTGCTGTTAAGACACTGCATATTTTTTCTTCGGAAAAAGCACAAGCACCATCGGCCTCTAATACGGGATAGGGTACCGTATAATCGTCTAGTGTTATCACTGTTGTGCCGTGGACTTGTTTTAACCAGAACGGATCACTCGGAAGGTTTGCGGCAGTTTTTAGAAGTTCTCGATTTTCTGAGACAGTTTCTTTTACATCGCCGACATGATCAGCAAGATTCAACCCCTCGTAAGGACCACCGCTAAGTCCACCTTGGCGCACCGTCGTTAACGCTTTTACGTTAGACGGTGCAGGCCAATCAGGGATTATCCAATTACAATTTTTCGGCATGTTCCGAGAGGAAGCTTGCAACACCTGCAGGAGTTGCCTTCATAGCCTTATCGCCTTTTTGCCAGCCAGCAGGACAAACTTCGCCGTGCGTCTCATGAAATTGCAGCGCATCAAACAGCCGAATTAATTCGTCCATATTGCGGCCCAAGGGTAAGTCATTCACCAATTGTGCCCGCACGATGCCTTCTTTATCGATGATAAAGGCTGCTCTAAAAGCAACACCAACGGCTGGATGTTCGACTCCATAAGATTGGCAAATTTGATGATTCATATCGGCTGCTAATGCGTAACGCACAGCACCAATACCCCCTGCTGCAACAGGCGTATTACGCCAGGCGTTATGCGTAAAGTGAGAGTCGATAGAAACACCAATCACTTCGACATTTCTTTGTTTGAATTCATCGATGCGGCGATCGAGCGCAATTAATTCAGAAGGACATACAAAAGTAAAATCGAGGGGATAAAAGAAGACTAATCCATATTTCCCACGAAGGGCTTCGGATAATTTAAATTCACCGACAATCTCGCCATTGCCGAGGACAGCAGGGGCTGTAAAATCAGGGGCTTTTCTACCAACTAGAATGCTCATCTTAAAGGTTCTCCGTTGTTCACTATTGTTTGTCTTAGCTTAACATACATAGAACCGCAGCTCCTATCTTAGGATACCTGTAATTACATATAGCAAAAAAGGATTAAGTACCACTTGTATCCTGAGTGATTGACACTTTTTTAAGGATTTCTTCTAGCAGTTGCTGCTGCTTTTGCACCTCTGCACTCAACATTTGGATTTCTTTTTCAGCCTTAATATTGAGTAAAAAATCATTATGAGCTTCCAAACGATCGCGCGCAGCTTGACGATTTTGTCCCATCATAATGATCGGCGCGGTATACGCTGCTTGAATGGTTAAAAAGAGATTTAATAAAATAAAAGGGTAAGGATCCCAATGTTCGGCCCAGGCAATAATATTGATACAAGACCAAACCACAATGAGAATGGTTTGAATAAAAATAAATTTCCAAGAGCCAACTGCTTTCACGGTACTTTCAGCCAATTTATGGCCAAAACTAACCTTTTCATGCTCCAGCTTATTCAAGGGATGAATAAGTGCTTCTGATTTTAGATGTTCCTGATGTGAAGCCAAAGGCAACTTTTTAATATCATTAATATCAACCATTAGCCAATACCTTCTCTATTGGAATAACAACTAATCTACCCGTAAACCAGCTTCTTGCCGTCTGCTATTTTCAGCAGATTCTCGCGATTCATTTGCGGTACGATGCCGATGAAAATCGCTTAAAACATTTACTTCCCTCGATGTGCTGGCTTCAGCCGGATCGCTATGTTGTTGCGACTGGTGATGACCTAATATCTCCAACAATGCTAATTTTTTAGCGGGTGGAAAAGCATCCATTCCTTTTATTTCTGTTAAGAAAGGACATGCTTTAACGAATGTCATGAACCCTGCCCACTTTATCGTATTTATTTCCCCTAAGTTGTTGTGAGATATATCTAGCATTTGCAGCTTTAATCCCTCTAAAGCAGCTCCTATTTTTTCCCATGTACTGACCGACAAAGCACTCAGATCATTACCCGTTAAGTCTAATGCTTGGAGGTTTTTGAGCTCACTTAAAATATGTAAAACTGGATCCCATATTTGATCGTTATAATAGCCTAGCTGATTGTGGCGTAAAATGAGAGTGTTCAAACGCTGTGAACAAGGTATTAATGCTTGCCTCAGCGATGGGAGTAATTCGGAACCCATCGTCAAAAAAAAAGCGCTTTGAGATAAATTTAGAGTTTGCACATTTCGACAATATTGCATGACAATGTTCGCACGAAATAACGACTCTCGATTTAAAGCAGGTAGTTGCAACGCCGTAACTTGCCGCGAACACCGCTGTAAGCTGTCACAAAGATCTCGCCATTCACCTTCATTATTGCGGTTTAAAACCGTATGGAGATTTCGACTAGCTGACATGAGATCTACTGGGCTATCAGAGAAAATGCCGACATCTCCCTCTGCTAAAGATAATGCTGAAAGATCACAGATCGAAATTTCAACATTCTCTTCAACGGCTAGTTGAGATAAATCCCAGTTAGGTGTTGTTAGATAAAAAGTTTTCGTGGGGGATGTTTTATCAGTGCTCATCGTCTTGTTCTCCAACTAAAATACGCACTTAAATTAATATGAGCATCGTATCATAAAATTAGGAAGGGGAATCACAAGCCGTCTTACGAAGCCCCTCTATTTATGCTACATTAGCTCGTTCCAGCTAAGCTTTCTGTCATTGTTGTGCAAAAGGGACAAAAAATGTTAGTTAATAAACAAAATATAATTGATTTGGGACGCTCTGTTCTCACGATTGAAGCAAATTCAATAAGTGAACTAACAAATAAAATAGACGAGACATTCGCTGACTTGTGTGAAGCCATTTTGACCTGTGAAGGACGGATAGTCGTGACGGGCATGGGTAAGTCTGGCCATATTGGACGTAAAATTGCAGCAACCTTGGCCAGTACAGGATCGCCTGCGCTTTTCTTGCACCCTGCCGAAGCCTCGCACGGCGACTTAGGCATGATCACTAAAAAAGATATTTTATTAGCCCTTTCTTACTCAGGCGAAACAGAAGAAATACTCACGATTCTTCCTTTGATTAAACGACTCGATATTAAAATTTTCTCTTTGACTGGCGCACCGCGGTCATCACTAGCAACCCTTTCTGATATCCATTTAGATATTAGTGTGCGTCAAGAAGCTTGTCCCTTGGGGCTTGCACCGACTGCTAGCACTACTGCAACACTTGCGATGGGTGATGCAATCGCATTAGCCGTTTTAGAAGCACGTGGATTTACTGTGGCTGATTTTGCGCAATCTCATCCCGGTGGACGTTTAGGACGACGTTTATTCTTAAAAATTGCAGATGTGATGCATCGTGAACAAGCGATTCCAAAAATTACCAGTGCTGCCTTATTAACTGAAGCACTGATTGAAATGAGCGAAAAAAGATTAGGCTTTACCACGATAGTGGATGCAAAAGACCATGATAAATTATTAGGGATCTTTACCGACGGGGATCTCAGACGAACGCTGGGCCGCGGGATGAATATTCACGAAGTCTCTATCGCAGAAGTCATGACGAAAAATTGCACCACTATTAATTCACAGCAATTAGCTGCTGAAGCAATTGCCTTAATGGAAAAATTAAAAATATTAGTGTTACCCGTTGTCAATGAGCAAGGAAAATTAGTCGGCGCTTTAAATATGCACGATTTATTCAAAGCGGGGGTTATGTGAAAAAAAACATGGCTCTCATGCTCCTGACGCTGCTTAGCCTTTTTTTGCTCTGGAAAGCCCAGTCGACATCCCCTAAATCAGTCCAAACAACCTCTTTTAAAGAACCGCAAGAGTATATGAAAAAATTAAAGATTTCACGCTTCACTGAAACAGGCACCTTAAAAGAAAAAATGTCTGCTGATGAATGGGCTTATCTTCCTGAAAAAGCTATCTCCACTTTAAAAAACCCACACTTAAATACCGTTAAACCCGATGGAACGGAATGGATAGTCACTGCTCAAAAAGGCAAGATTAAACAACCCTCTCTTGGCATACTCGAAGAAATTTTTTTGGAAAAAACCGTTGTGCTACGTCGTTTGGAAACCAAAAAAATCACCCCTATCCGCATCGAAACAGAAGAGCTACACTACAATCCCGAAAAAGCGTATGCCGAAAACGAGGTTTTTGTCACGATTCAAAAACCTGGCTACAAAATCACCGGCATTGGTTTACAGGCTTTTCTGAATAAAGATATTCTAGAATTACAACGCGATGTTAAAACGTATTATGGGCTTTAAGCATGAACTCTCTTAAAACGGCTTTGATTTCTAAAAAATTCCATCAGCGACAAGTCGTCAATGAAGTCTCTATTCAGGTGAATAGTGGTGAAATTGTCGGGCTGTTAGGTCCTAATGGCGCGGGAAAAACCTCTTGTTTTTATATGATGTTGGGACTGATCCAACCGGATGCTGGCGAGATTTGGTTAAATGATCATCATATCACGGCACTACCGGTCCATCTCAGAGCGGCACTCGGCATCGGCTATTTGCCACAAGAGGCATCTGTTTTTCGAAAATTATCCGTCGCTCAAAATATTTTAGCGATTTTGGAAACACGATCGGAATTAACCAATGCTGAACGACAAACCTTATTGGAAACACTACTCTATGATTTTCGCATTGGACATATTCGGGACACACGTGCTTTTAGCCTATCCGGTGGGGAAAGGCGCCGGGTTGAAATTGCCAGAGCCCTGGCTCGTGATCCTAAGTTTATGTTGCTAGATGAACCCTTTGCTGGGGTTGATCCGATTTCGATCATCGATATTAAACAAATTGCGACGAACTTACGCGATCGGGGCATTGGGGTACTCATGACCGATCACAACGTGCGTGACACCCTCGATATTTGCGATCGCGCTTATATCGTCAATAATGGCCAAGTGATTGCAGAAGGCCCCCCTAGCCATATCCTTAATCATCCCGAGGTCAGAAAAGTTTATCTAGGCGATGCCTTCGAACTCTAACCTCAACCTCTCTTACTATAGGTCTATTGTGTAGTCTGCTGTTTCTTAGCTATATTTAATTTATGCGACCAACATTAAAGCTAAACCTCAGCCCACAGTTAACGATTACCCCAGAACTCAAGCAATCGATTCGTCTATTGCAGCTCTCGGCGTTCGAGCTCGACACCGAAATCCAAAAGGTATTGGCTTCTAATCCGTTATTAGAGGCCGAAACGATTAACAATGAAACCATCCACAGCTCTTATCCACGCCTAAGCTTTGATAAATTAGATAAACCTGCCGTGCTCACTTTAACGCAACACTTGCTATGGCAAATGGAATTAGCCCATTTTTCGACTGATGAAGCACTCATTGCCACCACCTTAATTGATGCTATTTCTGAAGACGGCTATTTATCGGTTCCCTTAACAGAGATCCAAGAAAATCTAGCAACCCCTTTTTTAGTGTCTGAAATTGAACAAGTGCTAACGCGCATTCAACAATTTGATCCCGCTGGGGTTGGCGCCAGAAATTTGACAGAATGTTTAAATCTCCAACTAGAGAATTTAGCGGCCACAACACCTTGGCTCACCATTGCTAAAAAATTAGTCACAGAAAATTGGGACTTCCTCGTTAAAAAGAAATTTATCTCTATTCAAAAATCCTTAAAAATAAAGGCAAACGAACTCAAAGAAGCCTTGAAAATTTTGCGATCACTGCATCCGAAACCGGGGACCATCATTGCCCCTAAAAGCCATGAATATATTATCCCGGATATCCTTCTTGTTAAAAAAAATGGGACTTTTTCTGTCGAGTTGAATCAAGATATTTTTCCTAAATTAAAAATTAACGCGCATTACGCCAGTTTAATTCGCTGCTCAAAAAACCAAGAATCCTCCCATCCACTCAAAGAAGAATTGAAAACAGCCCAATCTTTTATGAAAGGATTAGCAGTGCGACACGAAACTTTGCTGAAAGTGGCAGAAATGATTGTGACGGAGCAAAGCGCTTTCTTCGAACAAGGTGAAAGTGCCATGAAGCCTTTAAACTTGCAGAGCATCGCTGATCGGGTTGGCTTACATGAATCGACTGTTTCTCGTATTACCACCGAAAAATATCTCCTAACCCCACTGGGAATATTTGAATTGAAATATTTCTTTTCGAATGTCATCCCCGCTACTGGTGGCCAAGCAGCCTCAGGGACTGCTGTTCGATCCCAGATTAAAAAAATAATTGCCAAAGAGCCTAGCCAAAACCCCTTAAGTGATCATAGAATTAAAGTATTACTAGCGGAGATGGGCGTTCACATCGCACGACGGACGGTGACAAAATACAGGGAAACGATGAGGATCCCTCCCTCTACGGAACGGAAACGTATTAGTTAATTAAACAGGAGCGTTTATGAACATACAAATTACAGCCTTACATGATCTTGAATTAACTCCCAGCATCACCGAACACGTCAATGAAAAGTTTAAACGTTTAGAAAAACATTTTGCCCAGATTACCAGTACCCACGTGACTCTAAGCGTTGATAAAAAATTTCAACAAACTGCCAAAGCAAAAATGCTCCTAGCCGGTAGCGGCGAAATTATTGCTAGCTGCACTTCCGAAAATCTGTATGCTAGCATAGATATGTTAATCGACAAACTTGATGAACAGGTCAAAAAACATAAAGCAAAGCTCAAAGACGCTTAAAGGATATCCTATGCGATTGGTTATCATTAGCGGGCGTTCTGGCTCTGGTAAAACAATTGCTCTGCATGCCTTAGAAGATTTAGGGTTTTATTGTATCGATAATCTACCCTTTGCTTTTTTACCCGAGCTTGAAAGCCACGTCGGAAAAAGCCATCCTTTGGTTGCGGTTAGTATCGATGCGCGCAATGCGCCAGACGATCCTGCACAATTTGAAAATCTATTAGATACGCTAAGGCAAGCGAAAAAAAACTGTGAAATTGTTTATGTTGATGCTAGTGAAGCTGTTTTACTGAAGCGTTTTAGTGAAACACGTCGCAAACATCCCTTAACCAATCAAAAAATAACCTTGAAAGAGGCTATCCAAAAAGAAAAAAATATTTTAGCACCGATTGCCACTTTAGCCGATTTAATCATTGATACTAGCACTAAAGCACCACAAGAGCTTTATCAAATGATGCGCGATCGGATTGCCCATCACCAAGAGAAAAAAATACAATTAATGCTCCTCTCTTTTGGCTTTAAATATGGGGTTCCCTCGGACGCTGATTTTATTTTCGATGTGCGTTGTTTACCAAACCCTTATTGGAAGCCGGCTCTACGCACACTATCCGGCTTAGAAGAACCCGTGATAGAATTTTTGGAGTCTATTCCAGAGTCAACGCAACTCCTAGAAGATATCTCGGGCTTTATCCAAAAATGGATCCCGCATTTTGAAGCAGATAATCGCAGTTATATTACTGTCGCCATTGGCTGTACCGGTGGCCAACATCGCTCCGTCTATATGGTAGAAAGCATGGCTAAAAAAATGTCTTCTATGATCCACAATATTCAAACGCGCCACCGTGAACTAAAAACAAAACCAACTGTTTAAGTCCCACCAATCATCATCTTTCCAACCCAAACTGAACCGGTGATAATGCCACTACGCCGATCGATATCATTGCCAACCGCCATTAATTGCTTAAACATCTCTTTTAAATTACCCGCAATCGTAATTTCATGTACAGGATATTGAATTTCTCCGCCTTCGATCCAAAATCCTGCAGCCCCTCTAGAATAATCACCCGTCACTAAATTAACGCCATGCCCCATTAATTCGGTCACTAAAAGACCTTGTTGCATGGCTTGGCAAAGGCTTTTTAAACTCTCTTTCCCTGGTGTTACTACCACATTATGCACACCGCCTGCATTACCTGTTGTTTTTAAGCCTAATTTTCTGGCCGAATAACTTCCTAATACATAGCCCTGCAAAACACCTGCCTGAATAATATCTCTCGGCTTTGTTTGAACCCCTTCAGCGTCAAAAGGCGCGCTACCCAGCCCTTTTTGTAAATGAGGTAATTCTTCTAGATGAATAAAATTCGGAAAAATTTGTTTCCCTAAATGATCCACCAAAAACGAAGCACGACGATATAACTGTCCACCCGAAATAGCTGAAAGCAAATGACCCCATAAACCACGAGCCATCTCTGGACTAAAGATAACAGACGCCATCCCCGTTTTTATTTTTCGAGCATTCAAGCGTTGCACAGTCCGAAATGCCGCATTTTTTCCAATGAAAGCAGGGCTTAAGAGATCAGACTCTGCTCTACCAACGGTAAAATCATAATCGCGCTGCATCCCTTCTTGTTCTTTGGCGATCACCGTACAAGATAATGAATATTGACTTGTTTTATAGCCTGCTAAAAATCCTAAACTATTGCCATATACCCGATGACTTTGATGAGTGGAAAAAGTCGCACCCTCTGAATTGATAATTCTTGCATCAAAGTCTCTAGCACTTGTTTCACATTCTTTTGCTAGCAGCAACGCTTTTTCAGCTGAAATATCGGCCGGATGATATAGATCCAAATCTGGAATATCTTTGGCTAACATTTCTTTATCTGCCAGGCCTGAAAAAGGATCGTCTTCGGTGTATTCGGCAATATGGATCGCAGCTTTTAACGCCGCTTGAATAGCTGCTGGTTGAATATCAGTCGTGGAAGCAGATCCTTTCTTTTTACCCCAGTAAACCGTCAGCGCTAATACTTTAG
>Ga0302315_10001721_pt1 | contig 21612 bp, 18 predicted proteins | sample III_Palsa_N3_1_FD_200532 | JGI IMG/M metagenome (GOLD analysis project Ga0302315, IMG submission 200532) | Peat permafrost microbial communities from Stordalen Mire near Abisko, Sweden - III_Palsa_N3_1 | ecosystem: Environmental > Terrestrial > Soil > Palsa > Peat permafrost | place: Sweden...
CATGCGGAAGTATCCTTCAACGCATGCTATGTAGCCAATAGCTCCGTACCTCAACCATTCATGCCTAAAGTCAGTTTTTGGGTCTTGAGAAAGTATGTATCTATATCCTTTCACCCAAGGATAAACACGTCGACGGAATTGTTCGTGACGATCAACGCGCTTGGGATGTCGCTCCTTTTTCTCAAGAATCTCTTCAATGCAGTCTCGACGTCGTGCCATGGAGTGCTTTTAAATGATTTCCAACTTTGATATGAGGCGCAAGGCAGTAACCCACATTTGTAGGGCGTCGTGAGCGCAGCGTAATGCGCCGCATGGTGCCGTCGCATATCGCAATAGCATGCTACATTCACATACGGCGCATTACGCTGCGCTCATGACGCCCTACCGGTATACTTTACCGCATTAGCATTCGGGAAAAAGGTAATCGAGGTTGCCTTTTCCCCAGCCAATGCCACAATGTGATGACGACACGGAATATCAATCGACGCCATGAGTCAACCAGACAATGAAGACCCGATCCCCCGCATGCTGGCGCGTTGCCGCACCATTGCGGTGGTTGGCTTGTCGGCAAATCCAGAGCGCGACAGCCACCATGTCGCGCGCTACATGCAGAACCACGACTACCGCATCGTGCCGGTCAATCCAAGTTATGCCGGCACCATGATTTTGGGTGAGTTGTGTTACGCCTCCTTGCTCGACGCAGCCGATCATCTGGCACTGGCGGGGCAGCACATCGAGATGGTCGATTGCTTCCGGCGTTCCGACGCGATACTAGCGATTGCCGAAGACGCGATTGAAATCGATGCCTTATGCCTGTGGACGCAATTGGGCGTGGTCAATGAGAGAGCGGCAGCCCTCGCGCGCGCTGCCGGTATGGCGGTGGTGATGGACCGCTGTTTAAAAATTGAGCACGCGTATCTTTAAAATCGGTCGCGTCACTTCAACCACTTGTCGAATACGCGCTGATATTCCCCGTTCGCTTTTTGCAAGCGCATCCAGGCATCGACCCAAGCCTTGAACGCGACATCGCCGCGCGGCAGTAGATACGCTTTTTCCGCGTATTGGAATGGTTGGTCCGGATGGATCGCGCATAGCTCTTGATGCTGCTTGGCTTGCCATAGCGTTTCGCTGGCGTCGGTCAGCATGATATCGGCTTTGCCGTCCACCAGTTGCTGGAAGATCGTCACATTGTCGGGATAGGCTATCAATTGCGCGTGCTTCAGCACCGCATGCGCGAAACGCTCATTGGTGCCGCCTGGATTGACGATCGCCCGCGTGGATGGTTGATCGATCTCTGCCAAGCTTTGATATTTCTGGGCGTCGGCGCAGCGGGCAATTGCGGCTTTGCCATCGATCATGTGCGCTTCCGTAAAGGCCGCTTTTTTCAGGCGTTCCAGCGTGACGGAAATGCCGCCCATCGCGATATCGCAATGCGCGGAAAAATCGTCCATCAGCGTCGGCCAACTGGTTTTCACGAATTGCGTTTCTACCCCGAGCGCCTTGCCCAAAGATACAGCGAGATCGATATCGATGCCTTCGAAATTCGCGTTGGCAAGCTGGCGGCTGAAAGGCGGGTAGTCGCCGGTGGTGCAAACGCGCAATTTGCCGGATTCGATAATGCTATCCAGGCGCGATACATCGGCATATGCGTTGCTGCATCCAACCAGCAAAAAGAACGCAGAGACTCCCGCCAAACCAAGCTTGAAAAACATGCGTACCGCCTTTTAAATTGCCGCGATTGATTTATATTCGAGCGCGTGATGCCGGCTCAGCCAGTCGTCCAGAATTGCCGCCGTGTTGGCCGGCAAATGCAAGCCGAGTTTGGAGCGTCGCCACAAGATGTCTTCCGCCGTTTTCGCCCATTCATGCTTGAGCAGATAGATGACTTCTGCGGCATACAAGCCGGCCGCAATTTCCTCACCCATATCGACCAGCGTCGCGCGGCCATCCATGAATATGTGAATGCGAGTGCCGTAGGCGTGCGCATAACGCGCTACCAGTGCCGGTGGCAGCCAGTCGTATTGGCGCTGCAAGATATGCACATAACGTTCGAATTCCAGCACCGATCGATTCGATGGCAGCGGGCCGAACAAGTCGCCGCCCGGCAGGCAGGCGCGGCCGGTCCAGTGGTCAAGCGCGTATTTCTCGTGGCTGAAAGGGCCATGCCGCAATTGCAGCGCGCCGATTATCTTGTCGACCGCTTCTTCCGCCAGCTTGCGGAAGGTCGTGATCTTACCGCCGAATATCGACAGCATGGGTGCGCCTTCGTGGTCCAGCTCGAAACGATAGTCGCGGGTTACCGCCGATGCGCTACCGGCCTCGTCCTCCACCAGCGGGCGTACACCGGCATACGACCACACTACGTCCGCCGCCGTGATCGGCTTCTTGAAATAGCGATTGACCAGTTGGCACAGGTAATCAATCTCATCTGCGTCGATGGCCACTGTGTTCGGATCGCCGTGGTAATCGATATCGGTGGTGCCGATCAGCGTGAAGTCGTGTTCGTAGGGAATGGCAAAGACGATGCGGCCATCGGGATGCTGGAAGATGTAGGCATAATGATGCTCAAACAAACGCTTGACCACGATATGGCTGCCCTTGATCAGGCGCAGGGTTCGGTCGGCCGGGTGGTGCGCGGATTCCTGCAGGAAATGCACGGCCCACGGTCCGGTGGCATTGACCACGCAACGTGCATTCACCTGGAATGGCTCGCCGTAGGACGGCTGCAGGGTGGCTTGCCATCGTTTGTCCTGCTGCGTCAGCGCCAGGCAAGTCGTCCGGGTAAAGATGCGCGCACCCCTGTCGGCGGCGTCGATCGCATTGAGCACCACCAAGCGGGCATCGTCGACCCGGCCATCGGAATACACGAAGCCGCGCTGGAAGCGGGCGTCGAGCGGCGCGCCTGCCACATGCTTGCGCAGGTTGACACTGCGCGACCCCGGCAACAATTCGCGCCGGGCCAGAGAATCGTACAGGAATAAACCGGCGCGTATCAGCCAGGTCGGCCGCTGCCCCTGGTCATGCGGCATCACGAAGCGCATCGGGCCCATGATATGTGGAGCCGAACGCAGCAATACCTCGCGTTCGATCAAGGCTTTGCGCACCAGGCCGAATTCGTTATATTCCAGGTAGCGCAAGCCGCCGTGGATCAGCTTGGTGGAAGCGGAAGAGGTATGCGAGGCGAGGTCGTCTTTTTCGCACAGCACTACAGACAATCCACGACCGGCTGCGTCGCGCGCGATCCCGGCGCCGTTGACGCCGCCGCCGACCACCAGCAAGTCACACTGCAATTGATCTTGTTGTTCTCCCATGATTCGTATCGTAACATCAAAACTTTGCCCTGCTTTCTCCCCAAAGCACCGGCATGGGGGATAATGTCGGCTTATTGAAAAGCTTAGAGCCGGTTTCAGGTCATCAAAATTCATGTCATCAAAATTCGCCCCCCTGCAAAACGACACCTTCTTGCGCGCCTTGCGCCGGCAGCCGGTTGACTACACGCCGGTCTGGTTGATGCGCCAGGCGGGGCGCTATTTGCCGGAATATCGGGCGACCCGCAAACAAGCCGGTTCTTTCCTCGGCTTGGCGAAAAATCCAAATTTCGCCACCGAAGTCACCCTGCAGCCCGTGGACCGCTACCCGCTTGACGCCGCCATCCTGTTTTCCGATATCTTGACCGTGCCCGACGCGATGGGCCTGGGCTTGTTTTTCTCCGATGGCGAAGGACCGAAATTCGAGCGCCCTTTACGTGACGAAGCGGCGGTGCTGGCCTTGCAAGCGCCGGATCTCGGCTCACTGCAATATGTATTCGATGCCGTAACGCAAATCCGGACTGAATTGAATGGCCGCGTACCGCTGATCGGTTTTTCCGGCAGCCCGTGGACGCTGGCTTGCTACATGGTGGAAGGCGGCGGCTCAGACGACTACCGCACCGTCAAAACCATGATGTATCAGCGCCCCGACCTGATGCACCACATCCTGCGCACCAATGCCGCTGCGGTGGCGGCTTACCTGAATGCGCAAATCGAGGCCGGTGCGCAAGCGGTGATGCTGTTCGACTCATGGGGCGGAGCCTTGGCCGATGGTGCTTACCAAGAGTTTTCATTGGCTTACATGCGTGATGTTATGCGGCAACTTAAACGCAAGCATGATGGCATGGACATTCCTTGCATCGTGTTTACCAAGGGCGGCGGCCTTTGGCTCGAACAGATCGCCGACATCGGTGCCGACGCGGTGGGCCTCGACTGGACCGTCAACCTGGCCGAGGCCAGGGCACGCGTCGGTTACAAAGTGGCCCTGCAAGGTAACCTGGACCCGGTTGTGCTATTTGCCAATCCGGACCAGATTCGTGCCGAAGTGAGCAAGTTGCTGGCATCGTTCGGTCGGCATCAGGCTGATTCCGGACATGTCTTCAATCTTGGCCATGGAATCTCGCAATTTACCGACCCGGAAGCGGTAACCGTGCTGGTCGAAGCGGTACATTCAATGAGCCGGCCACTGCATGTAATCGCCTAAATTGGCACTATCTATATTGTCTCAAGAAAACAAGATACCTTTTTGATATTAGAAGTGTCGAAAGACATCTTATGCACAAAAAAAGCGAGGCAAAAAGCAAGAGAAATTTTTCATAAATTATTTTTCTTTCGCTTATAGCTGTTTTTTAACTCATTGATTTTAAACAGATAAATTATTGCAATCTGTTTCAGCACTTTATTGAAACCCGCATAAAATCTAGCCTCCGCGCCTGTCAAGGGGTGTTTATCCACAAAGTTATCCACAGACTTTGTGGATAGTTTAAAAAGGGCTTATGAAACCATCAGTTAGCCGGTTTCTTAAAGTGATACATGAGGTTTGTTGTGCGGCACGAGCTCAAATTTCCGACGCATAGAGCTGTACCATCAGTTACTTTTCGACGCCTGCCAGTCGCAAAATAATACTGCTTCGCGGCAATGGAATTTCAATGAAAAAAATGCCGAAAAACAAATTTTATTTCAACGGTCCGATATAGTTATGCACAAAACTGGCATGCTGCGAAGCAGCAGAGATATTTGTCACAAATAATTAATTCCAATTTTTACGATTTTCCAAGTGATTGATTTAAAAGGATTTAATTTTTGCTTTTCAAATAGGCAATGTGTTGAAACCCGCATGAATACGGGGCTTGTTACCTGTCAAGAGGGGCTTATGCACAAAGTTATCCACCGGGATTGTGGATATTTTAAAAACAGCTTATTAAACCGTTAGTTAGGCTATTTCTTCAAGTGATACATTAACTTCGTGGAACCAAGAATATTAAGAATTGCAATCGACAGCCCGCTTGATTTCCCTCTCGACTACCGCTGGAGCGAGGACAAATCGGACGGTTTGTTACCAAAAGTAGGACAATTGGTACTAGTGCCGTTTGGCCGCCGTGAAGTTGTTGGATTGATCATTTCTGTTCTTGAAAATACCGATGTTCCCGTCGCAAAATTAAAAGATGTATTGGCAGTACGAACCCAAATTCCACCGCTGGAGGAATCCTGGCTGGCCTTGTGCCAATTTGCCGCAGATTACTACCAGCGACCCTTGGGCGAGGTGGCGCTTCCCGGTTTGCCCAAGAATTTGCGCACCGCCAAAACCACGGCAATCGACCGTGCGCTCAAGAAGCTGGAAAAAGCTGCGCCTGCCCACGATGCAACGCCCACCGCCAGGCCAACCCTTAACACGGCACAACAACAGGCCGTTGACTCGATAGTTGCCGCCAAGGGCTACACGCCCATCCTGCTATACGGGGTAACCGGCAGCGGCAAGACTGAAGTGTATTTACAAGCCGCCGCGCAAACCCTGGCGAGCAGCGACGCTGAAGACCACGGCGCGCAAATCCTGATTCTGGTGCCGGAAATCAACCTGACGCCGCAATTAGAAGAAAACGTGCGGGCGCGTTTTCCCGGTGTCAGCGTGGCCACCTTGCATAGCGGTCTGGCGGAAGGCGAGCGCTTGGCGCATTGGATGGCGGCGCATACGGGCCGCGCTCGCATCGTGTTGGGAACACGGCTGGCAATCCTGGCCTCGCTGCCGAACCTGAAGCTGATCGTCATCGACGAAGAACATGATCCATCCTACAAGCAGCAGGAAGGCTTGCGCTATTCGGCGCGCGATTTGGCGGTGTGGCGCGCGCATCAATTGAATATCCCGATCGTATTGGGTTCCGCCACGCCGTCGCTGGAAACCTGGCAACACGCGCAATCGAGCCGTTACCGCATGCTGGAGCTGCGCACCCGTGCAGTGCCGGACGCCGTGCTGCCCAAGGTGCGGGTGATCGACATGGAGCGCGACAAGCCGACCGAAGGCTTGACCTTCAACCTGATTACGGCAGTCAAAGCGCGTTTGGAGAAAGGCGAGCAATCACTTCTGTTCTTGAATCGGCGCGGCTATGCGCCGGTTATTGCTTGCGATGCCTGCGGCTGGGTCAGCAATTGTTCCCGCTGTACGGCATTCATGGTGTTGCACAAGCTGGATCGCCGCTTGCGTTGCCACCATTGCGGCCTTGAGCATGCGATACCAAAGGGCTGCCCGACGTGCGGCAATGTCGATATCCAACCGCTGGGGCGCGGCACGCAACGCGTCGAAGAAGGCTTGCAGCAACATTTCCCAGGCGCGCGCATCCTGCGTATCGATGCTGACTCCACCCGCCGCAAAGGCAGTGCGCAGGCGGCGTTCGACAGCGTGCATCGGGGTGAGGTCGATATCCTGATTGGCACGCAAATGGTGGCCAAGGGGCACGACTTCAGGAATTTGACGCTAGTCGGCATCCTCAACCCCGACACCGCCTTGTTTTCGCACGATTATCGCGCCAGCGAACGCCTGTTCGCGCAATTGATGCAAGTCGCCGGTCGTGCCGGCCGGATCGCGCAAAAAGAGGCCGGCAACCCGAGCGAAGTGCTGATCCAGACCCGTTATCCACAACACCCGCTGTATGCCGCGGTGGTGGCCCACGATTACGACCGCTATGCGATGTCGCTGCTAAGCGAGCGCCAGCAAGCTGCGCTGCCGCCATTCTTGTATCAGGCGCTGCTGCGCGCCGAGGCGCCGGAGCTGCAAACGGCGCTGGACTTCCTGCATACGGCAAGCAGTTGCATCGAACACCCCGGCATTACCATGAACGACCCGATCCCGATGACCATGACGCGCGTGGCGAATATCGACCGGGCACAGCTATTGGTGGAATCGACCTCGCGGCCGGCCCTGCAGGCATTCCTGAAGAGCTGGATGGCGGCGTTGCGAGCAAGCAAGACGCGAGTAAGATGGTCGTTAGAGGTAGACCCGCTCGATATTTAGCTGTTAATCCAGCTTGCCGTCCTCAGCCAGTTCGCGTATCAGGCTGATGGTATCCAGATCGGCTTCCTTGTAGGCCGAATGGCGGAATTCATTGTAAAACCCATCCATAGAACCTGCCGTTTCGACCGTGCCGTCGTCATAGTCGAAGCGAACCTGTAAATACTCGGGCTGCGGTTCCTGGATCGACATGGTCAGGCTCGACGCGGGGATGTCGGTTTGCGGCGGTACGCGGTATTCGACCTTGTCCTGCGGAAAATAGAGAACCGTGTCGCGGATTTTCAGCGTTCCGTAATGCAATTCCCGTACGACTGAATTTTCGGTGCGCTCCAGCAACTCGCAGCGATCCAGGTGCGGCATGAACAATTTCGGATTCTCGGCCCGCAAAACCAGCCCGCGCCAGATTTGCTCGCGGCTCAAGGAGTCGATCAGCGGATTAAGCGGATCGTTTATTTCGACGATGTGATGGAATTTCATTGCGAATTCTTGTGTAAATAATAGCGGTGTAACCAGTGTAATACTTCTAAAGTGCGAGGAGTTTACCCGTTGTGGCCACATTTGTGCGATTCTGCAAATCAGCAACTTACTGCGATCAGCAGGCCAGACCAGGAGAGACGAAATGACTTTATGCCCCATCGCGATTGTTGCCAGTTGCAAACAATGCCCCGCATTCAAGGTTTGCCCCTTAAAAGGCGTGATCGGTGACTACAAACCGGCGGAGCAGGCATCGAATACGACAAGCACACAGAAAAAGAGCAAAAAAACAAAATAAATAAAAGGGTGCAAAGCCGCGCCGGGCCTCGCTTCCCGCGAATTTCGGAAAAACATATCCCATAAACACGGTATTGTTGGCCGATTCAGTTTTCGATATAACGTGCATGACGGATAACAAAAGCACGAGACATATGAAAACTTTATACGAACTTCTTGGCATCGACCCCAAGGCTACGCAAGCGCAAATTGAGCAAGGCTATAAACGCCGTCTTGATCATTATCTTGAGCGTCAGGGCGTGGGCAAACCAGACGAAGAAACCAGGCGCATGCAAATGATCCGCGAAGCCTATCTGTTGCTGTGTTCCCCGCAACGGCGCCAGGCTTACGATCAGCAGCTGCGGCTTTATCAAAAAGCGCGGGCGCAAATATCCAGCCGCAGCAACCGTAAGTATGCAATCTTGCTGATGTTGGTGGCGCTGGCAATAGTTGCCGGGGTGTATATGCATAAGATGCTGCATGCCGGGTCCGATGCGCGCGCGCAGGAAATACGCGAGCAATCGATGGCAGTCGGCATTGCGCAGCAGGCTCCGGACCAACTGCCGCGCCAGGATCTACCGGCGTCTGGGGCGCAGCAAGTGGCGCGATCAAACTGAGTGAAGGATGATGACGGGCTAGCCGTCATCGTGGTCAATTGTTTTGCAGTCCCGCTTTACAAGCGCTTAGCTGTTGTCCGAATCGCCGAAATCGACGTCACCGCTGTCATTGTTACTCTCGTTCCCGAAATCAATATCTGACGCGCCGTTGCCAGTACCGTCATTGTCATAGCGGCGACTCGGCACTTCACGGACTTCGTGGATTACTTCCCGCTCGTGACCGCCTTCCATCAGACTACCCAACACCATGCCCGTCAACAAGCCGCCGCCGATGCCCATCCCGCCATTATTGTTTTCCACATAGACGGTTTGCGGCATGGGCTGTTGATACATGGGTGCCATGGGAGGAATGTTCACGGGCGCGAAGCCGTTCGCATCGTAAGGGGTGCTGCTTTGCGACGGACTTTGATAAGTTGCTTGCGCGACCGGTGCCGGGTCGGGCTGGCCTTCAAATACCCGATGCAGGTGCGCGAGCTTTTCCGACAATCGATCGATTTCCGATTGTGCAACCGGTGCCTGACCGAGCTGGTCGATCAGATTGACGAGTTCCCTCTCAACGCCGTCCACCTCGGCCAACAATTCCGGATTGGCAGGATTAGCCATGCGGATATCCAGCTTGAACGGCTTGACCGATTCCAATAGCCCACTGGCCTGCTTCAACTGTTCCTGACGCACGGCCTTTACGCGCACCTCCTCCTCCTTGCGCTCATTTTCTTGGGTGCGGCGATAAAAGAAAAATCCGGCGATACCCAACACCGCAAGAATCAACACCACCCATACCAGCGAATGGTCAGGCTTCGGTTGCGGCATCGATTCCGTTGCCAGAACAGGCGGCGCATAGTTTTGCTGGGCCTGTAGCTGAGCGACAGGTGCGCCAGCATGGTGGCCTTCGGCATTCAGTTCGGCTTCATAGGCAGCGACGTGGCTCGGGTCTTTCACGAACGAAATGGCTGGGTCAAGCCGTTTTGCTTCAGCCAGCTCGTGCACTGCTTCGTCGTGCTTGCCGTTGTGGTGCAAAATTTGCGAGTACACATAATGATCGCGGGCGTCGTTGGGGTTGTTTGCCACCACTTCGCGGATCAGGTTTTCGGCCTGCCGATAATCCTTGCCTACATTGACCGCAGTCTCGACATCTTTCATCGTGGCGCTGGCGAACGCCAGGTTGGCGAGCGTCAATGCGAGCCCTGCAATCATCAATCTGGCGAATGTCTTCATGTCTGCGCTCTAGCGGAATACCGCTCATCCTGTAATCTGTTCCAGTCAAAAACCACTCGCAAGCGCGCAGTGATTATCCGCGCGCTTGCGCCTCGTTCAACAACGATGCAACTAACTGCGCAATAATCTATTGCGCGTTGTTTTGCATCTTCGCCTTCAAAGCCGCCAGGCGGTTTTCAGGTGAATCGCCGGTCGGATTCAAATGATTCAGGCGGTCGTCCAACGATTTGCCGGAAGCCACATCTACCGATGCCAGGCGTGCATCGGCGCGCGCGGAAGTCAGTTGCGATTTTTCTTCCAGCCGATTGAAATCTTCGCTCAGGTTCTTGCCGCCGATACCACCCAACGCAGTGGCTGCCACATCCTTGGCATTCGCGACCTGGGCTTGCACTTCGATGACCTCGGTGCGGCTCTTCAAGTCGGCGCGCCGGCTGCGCATATCGCCGATCTGTTTGTCGAGTTCCTGCACGGTTGGCTTCAATTGGGCGATCTGGGCTTCGAATGCTTTGGCCTTGCCCTCGTGATCCATTTGTGCCGACAGCGCATCGGTAGCCAGCGCATCATCGTTTGCTTGCACTGCACTGGCGGCGCCTTGGCCATAGCGCGCGGCTTCGGCCACTTCACGGTCATGTTTGGATTCCAGCACCGTCAATTGCGCCCGAATATCGGTCAATGCCGATTCTGCCTTGCCGATACTCTCGTCGAGATCGCGCACGATTTGGCGGGCATCGCGTGCCGGATCGGCCACCGCATCTGCCGAGTCGTTGAGCACGCCTTTGATGGTGCGAGTTAATGAGTCAAGAAAATGCATTTGAATCTCTCCGTTAGGGTGGGTCCGGCTTCCCGGTTGAAAATGATCGCTCTGAGGATGGTACTCCGACTACTCAATTTGGGTCGAAAGTCAAAAAACCAATCTGTTGAAAAAGTAGCCACATACTAACGAGCATTTGGAAGAGATTCAAGTACGAAAAGACAATTCAATTTAACAAGTTCCGAGGATAAATTGTCGAATAGCAAGTTCATCCTTAGCTAATGCCTGCTAATGCATAGATTTAACGTATTAGGCCTTTTGCCGCCTGGGGCACTGATACAATGGCAGCCTTTCCAAGCAGCTTGCTTCCACCGCCTTTTCAGTTCGCATGTCGACTCCATTTCCCGGTTTGAACGCGCCCCAGCGCGAAGCGATTCATTATATGGACGGCCCCTGTCTGGTGCTGGCCGGCGCCGGTTCGGGGAAGACGCGCGTCATCACGCAAAAAATTGCGCACTTGATGGAAGAATGCGGTTACGAATCGAAGCATATTGCCGCGCTGACATTTACCAACAAGGCAGCGACCGAAATGCAGGAACGGATCGCCAAGATATTGAAAGATCCGAAGCAGGCGAAGAACCTGACCGTGAGCACCTTCCACTCGCTAGGTGTCAAAATTTTGCGGCAAGAAGCGCGCGAGTTGGGATTGAAAGACCGCTTCTCCATCATGGATAGCGACGACTGCTTTTCCCTGGTCCAAGATTTGGCGATCACGACGGACAAACAATTGGTGCGCCGGATCCAGACCGCCATGTCCTTGTGGAAAAATGGCCTGGTCGATCCAGACAGCGCATTGAAAAGCGCGGTCACCGAAGACGAAGCGCAAGCCGCGCGCATCTATCGTAACTATGTGGCGACGCTATCGGCCTATCAGGCAGTGGACTTCGACGATTTGATCCGCCTGCCGGTGGAGCTGTTTCGCAGCAATGACGCAGTCCGCGAAAAATGGCAGCGCCGCTTGCGCTACCTGCTGGTGGACGAATACCAGGATACCAATACCTGCCAATACGAATTGGTCAAGCTGCTGGTGACCGGGATCGGCAAGAAGCCGATGTTTACGGCGGTGGGCGACGACGACCAGGCGATCTACGCCTGGCGCGGTGCGACCATCGAAAACCTGAAGCAATTGCAAGTCGATTTCCCCGATCTGCGGGTGATCAAGCTGGAGCAAAATTACCGCTCCAGCACCCGCATCCTGCAAGCTGCGAATGCGGTGATCGGCAACAATCCCAAGTTGTTTGATAAGGCCCTATGGTCCGAGCATGGCCTGGGCGATCCGGTCAAGGTCATGGGCATGCAAGACGACGACCAGGAAGCCGAGCAAGTCGCGATCATGATTTCCGCCCATCGTTTCGAGCGGCGCGCGAAATTTTCCGACTATGCGATTCTGTATCGCGGCAACCATCAGGCGCGCATCATCGAGCAAGCGCTGCGCAAGGAACGCATCCCATACACGATTTCCGGCGGCCAAAGTTTCTTCGACCGCGCCGAAATCAAGGACATCATCAGCTATTTGCGCCTGATCGCCAATCAGGATGACGACCCGGCGTTTATCCGCGCGGTGACCACGCCCAAGCGCGGCGTCGGCCAATCGACGCTGGAGGCGCTTGGTTCGTTCGCAGGGCAATGGCAATGCTCATTGTTTGAAGCGGTGTACAAAGGCGGCATTGAAGCCAAATTGGCCGACCGCCAATTGACGCCGCTGCGCGAATTCTGCGACTTCATCAACCAGCTCGAAGCACGCGCCACTCGCGTCGGCAAGGTCGGCAGCGGCGACAATGCGGCCCAGGTGCTGGACGACATGATGAAGGAAATCAATTACGAGTCCTATCTGTACGATGCCTTCGATGACCGCCAGGCGCAAGGCAAGTGGCAAAACGTGCTGGATTTCACGATGTGGCTGAAGGAAAAAGGCACCGGCGGCAAGGATGGCACCGATGCTGAGAAGAGCCTGCTCGACCTGACGCAAATGGTGGCCTTGATGAGCATGCTGGAAGGCCGCGACGAAGAGCCGGATGCAGTGCGTATGTCCACGCTGCATGCCTCCAAAGGTCTGGAATTTCCACATGTATTCCTGGTCGGCGTGGAAGAGGGCATCTTGCCGCACAAGGGAGACCCCGATGCGCCGGTTGAAACGATGGCTGCGCGCATCGAAGAAGAGCGGCGCCTGATGTATGTCGGCATTACGCGTGCGCAGCGCAGCTTGCACGTCACCTGGTGCAAGAAGCGCAAGCGGGCGCGCGAAAGCGTCCATTGCGATATGTCGCGCTTTATCAAGGAAATGAAACTCGATGAAGGCACGGCCGTGCCGACCGAAGAGGAAACTATCACGCCGCAAGATCGGCTGGCGAATTTGAAGGCTTTGCTGCAGAAACCCAGGGCAGTCGAGCCGGCTGCCTAGGGAGCGCTTTCCCTAAGCCAGTCGATAACTCGACAGGATGATGTTGTTTTTATTCCAATTTTCGTAAAAATTCTGATTTGCAAATAATTATATTTGTACAAATATAAATCGCTAGAATATAATCGATCAAAATGTATTTCTCATAACAAAATCCACGGGTTTCGTTCCAGCGTAATCCTTACTGCGAACAAATCTTCTCGTTTTCCAATCCCTTTTCACTCAATGCCACCAGCAACTACACGCCCTTATCTAAAAGGCAAATAGTCGCGAACTTCACCAGGTAAAATTCCATGTCTTCAAAATTCTCCATTATCCTCGGCGCGCTCGCGTTCACCACGTTGGCGGGTTGTGCCGACACGTCCGATTCGAAAGCGCAAAACACGGCAGCACTGGCGCCAACGGCATCCAGCCAGGTCAGCCAGCCTGCTGGCGCGCCGGCACCGGCACCGGCTGCACAAAATTCGATGGCCAAGTTGGCAGCGGCGGCAGACGGCACGGTCGCCGAATTCGACAAGCAAAGCACCGAGTTATCAGCAGATGCGCGGGCCACGATCGCCAATATCAGCGAATCCGCCGTGCAAGCGCAACACGTCGAAGTGACCGGATATTGCGACCGCCATGACGATGAAAAAAATGCCAAGCAAATCGCCCTGGCGCGTGCTGTTGGCGTGCGCAATGAGCTGATCAAGCATGGCGTGCCGGCCAAGATCATTCGTACCAAGTACGTCACGACTGAAGCACGGCATGCGGTAACCGTAGTCCTGAAATAAGATCTTGCTGCTTGGGATGAGGGCGTGTCCGGCATATCGTCGGACCACGCCTCATGCCGTAGGGATTTATTTTTGCCAGATTTCCCGGTAGGCTTTTCGGTAGACGCTATGCGCATCGCCATCGCGTGAATCGCCCTGGTTCAGGAACTGCGTCGTTATCAAAATCGGTTTCGCTATGTAGCCGCTCGGGGGCACATGGGCGAACGCGCGATTCAATTCATCCGCCAATTGCCAGCCCTGCAAATCCGTAGGTTCCGCGACCGTCGCGATCTGTTGCGACCGGCCCGATTTTATTCGCCCAATCGCGATGCTCGAACCGTCACCGGCCGAGATGTTCTGGATATCGGTTCGATGGATGACGGTCAATGGGATATTCATGGCATCAAAGTAGACATCGTTGATCGCCAGCGAATGCGTCCATGCTTTTCCATACAAATCATTAAGTCTTGGCACCGCAAGCGGGATTTCCCTGCCGGCATCCGAGATCGGTATATTTTCAACGGACAGGACCTTGCAGTGATCGCAATGCCCGACGATCTCTTTCATGCGTTGCATTTTCGCGTTGGCAACGGCAAACCGGTCGTCATTGAAAATGATGACGCCAATGTTGCCCTTGCCGCTACTGATCGCGTAGTCGGCAGCCATTTTCGCGACCTCGGTTGAGGAGGTTGCGATGTTGGCAAATAATTCCTTGGTAGGCCCGGGTTCGGCCGCCGCGTGCCAGCCTGTAATCACAATTTGCGCCCGCCGTGCATCGGCGACCATGTCTGCGAACTCAGCGGCATCGAAGCCGCCTATGACAATCGCGTCCTGATGGGACCGAATCGCTTCCGCGAACGCCTGCCGGATGGTCGGTGCGTCGCTTTTGCCGTCGATCAAGACCAGCGCCCAGCCAAGTTCCTGCGAAGCGGTAAATAAGCCGCGATAGGCAGCGGTAATACCGCCATTGCGGAGATCCTGGGAAATGAAGGTGATTTTCTTGCCAGCTTGCTTAGGCGGGCCCTCGGTCGGGCCGTCCCATTTATCCGCTGCGCTTGCATATTCAATGGAGAACGCGCCAGTCCCGATAAGCGCGCATATTCCGATAATCCATAGTTTGCAAGACAATGTCATTGGCTCATCATTTTCGGAATGCTTACGACAAGTATCCTGGCAGCATATCAGGTCTAATTAACAGTTCGCTAATAAATTCGACTTTTGCGGAGGGAGCGCGTGTTTTGCATTTCCCTGTATAAACACACAGTATAATTCGCGTGTGAATTGCCACTAATCGTTATATATCAGTAAGTTGGATTCGACTTCCCCAAGGAACGCAACGAGCATATCGTGAGCACATTACCTCGTCGCATTGCGCATCTCGACATGGACGCTTTCTACGCATCCGTCGAGTTGTTGCGTTATCCGGAATTGCGTGGCCAGGCTGTGGTCATCGGCGGCCGGTCGATACACCAGCCGACCACGCTGCCGGATGGCACCCGGCACTTTTCCCGTTTGCGCGATTACGTCGGACGTGGCGTGATCACGACCTCGACCTACGAAGCCAGGGCGCTGGGCGTATTCTCGGCGATGGGCACCATGAAGGCGGCCAAGCTGGCGCCGGATGCAGTGCTGCTGCCGGCAGACTTCGATTCATATCGACACTATTCACGGTTGTTCAAGGCGGCAGTCGCCACCATTGCATCGGTGATCGAAGATCGCGGCATCGACGAGATTTATATCGATCTGACTGAGGTTCCCGGGGAAACGGTCGCGCTGGCGCAACGCATCAAGGATGCAGTACGCGAGGCAACCGGCCTGTCCTGTTCCATCGGCATCTCTCCCAACAAATTACTGTCCAAAATCTGTTCCGAGCTGGAAAAGCCCAACGGGCTGACGGTGTTGAGCATGGCGGACATTCCGGATCGCATCTGGCCCTTGGCGGCGCGCAAAATCAATGGCATCGGTCCCAAGGCATCGGAAAAATTATCTGCGCTCGGGATCAATACCATCGGTGAACTCTCGCAAGCCGATCCGGCTTTCCTGCAGACGCACTTCGGCCTCAACTATGCGAGATGGCTGCACGCGGTGTCGCATGGGCAGGACGAACGGCCGGTGTCGACCAACTCCGAGACCAAATCGATCAGCCGCGAAACCTCGTTCGAGCGCGATCTCGATGCCAAGCTGGATCGCGCGGAGTTGACGGAAATTTTTACCGATTTATGCGTGAGCCTGGCTCGCGATCTGCAGCGCAAAGGCTATGTCTGCAAAACCCTGGGCATCAAATTGCGGTATGAGGATTTTCGCACTGTAACGCGCGACATTACCTTGCCCATCCCCACCGCCGACCCGGTCGCCATACGCCGCGCCGCCGGTGAGTGTCTGCGCCGGGCACCGCTGGACCGCAAGCTGCGGCTATTGGGCGTCAAGGCGACTGCGCTATTGCCTAACGATAGTGTCGTTTCCAGCGAATCGGTAATTCAACATCAGCTGTTGTAAATGCCGTGGATGATGACCATGCGGTTGGTGTTATTTCCGGGGTTTCGTGCGGCGTTTTATACAACATCTGTTCACGCGAATCGTCTTCAACATGGCAATGAACTACATCTGCTGAAAGAGATGGGAGTGGTTGCGACTCACCTCCAGCCGTTCCGGGTGATTTCGCAGTTGCACGAGCTGGCGTCCCCGTTCATCGCGGCTTACTTCAATGATGGCGTCAACGCGCACCAGCGTCGAGCGGTGGATGCGCCAGAATTCGCTTGGATCGAGTTCGTCGGCCAACTCTTTCAGTGATTTGCGAATCAACACCTCGGTCTGCTCAGTTTGTACACGGGTGTATTTGTCGTCCGACTGAAAAAACAGGATTTCACGGGTGCTGATCATGCGCAGACTGGCTCCGACGCTAGCTTGTACCCATCGCAGATAGTCCGGTTTCTTGCCATCTTTTCCGATTGCAAGCCGGGTCAGCAAGCGTTCGATATCATCCGGGGTTTCATTGAGCCTGCCACGCAGACGCTCGCATGTCCGGCGCAATCGATCAACGTCGACCGGTTTCAGCAAATAGTCAATCGCACCTTGATCAAACGCCTGCATCGCATATTGATCGTAGGCCGTTACGAACACGATATGGCATCGGCTGTATAGCAGGCGTGCCGCTTCGATTCCGCTTTGACCCGGCATGCGAATATCCAGAAACACGATGTCAGGCTGATGCACTCCGGCCAAGGCGACCGCTTCGATCCCGTTGCCCGCTTCGGCCATTATGGTGAGTTCGGGCCACGCGTCGCGCAGTCGACCACGCAGTTGGTCGCGCATCGGTGACTCGTCGTCAACAATGATTGCAGTCGGCATTTTAGGTCCAATAGTCATAGGTTCAGCGATTCTGACCAGCGTCGGCGGAATCGTCAACCGCAATCGGCACGCGAATCGATACCAATGCACCGCCGTCCTCGGGTACTTCAATTACCAAGAGTGCTTTACCTTCATATAAAACCTTTAACCGCTCGCGAATATTTGCCAACCCGGTTCCATCGTCCGCGTGCGAGTCGAAGCCCGCGCCATTGTCGATCACATCGACATGCAAAAGATGGTCGACTATCTCGGCGCGCACCGTGATATGACCGCCTTGCGTTTTTGGCTCCAACCCATGCTTAATTGCATTCTCGACCACGCTTTGCAGCATCATGGCTGGAAACGGAAGGTCGCTCAATGCCGACGGCAATTCAATATCGACGCTCAAGCGTTCTTTCATGCGTGCCTGCATGATGCTCAGGTAAGCACGCGATAATTCAATCTGGCGCCCCAACGTGCTGCCGCCGCGTTCGCGCATTTGCGGTACCGCCGAACGAAGATACTCAATCAGGTGTTTATGTATGCGGGCCGCAGCGGGCGGGTCGGTTTCAATCAATTGACCAATCAGAGCCAGCGTATTGAATAGGAAGTGTGGTTCAACTTGCGCTTGCAATGCCGCGATTTGCGCTTCCAGCAAGCGTCTTTCCAACGATTCGACATTGGCTTGCATCGTGGCCTTGGCTGCAACGACTTCGGCGCGACGCTTACCACCGGCGAGCACTTTCATCACAGGTATTGTTAAAATAATAATTGCCCATAGGGGGCCAGATAATTTCAACAAGCCCCCAACCAGCAACATCCCAACCCAAAACAGCAGCATCTTTGGCCATGAAAGCAGGGCAATCCAGTCAAAGAAACGCCACCACAAAACGCTGGCTGCGGCACCGATCTCGCGCAAGCCTTCCATGTCCTTATTTTTCGATTGATTATTCATTTGTCGTCTTCATTGCCATTTTAGGATCGTCACTCTGCGGCAGTTTGGTCTTCATGGACTGCCACGAGTATGACGTATTTCATGATCGGAAACAGTGCAAACACTGTGACCCGATCTTAGGGAGACCGGTTTGCCTGCACCAGCGACAAGTGACCGGCGCGCGGTTTGATGGGCGGAACGGTAGATTGGCGCGACGAACGGGCGCGTTTGCGTCATTTCTTAACCGACCATGCTCAGGACCATGAAGTGACAAATACTTGATCAAGGAGAGCGAGATAGCCTCCCGGCAAAGCCCAACCGAGGCGGAAGCGGTCGAACATGCACCTGGAGTTGCGCCGATTGGCTGGCACGGCTCGTCGTTTATCGCTGTTATCTACCGTTCAGCCTACTCCAGCGGTAGTTCATCACTCTTCAATTGAGCCTGGCAACGCGTCTCAATAAAGTTGGGCCATTCTGGTTTCGGGGACAAGCGTTGCAGCCCAGCCTGCCGCATCCGATCTTTGAACCGGGAATTTATTCATTCACGGAGAATTTCATGAAGATGCAGAAAACCACAGAAGGCGTTTCGATCGGAAAGTCTACGCACTCACTATTTTTCAATCGCGGTACTGCGGCGATGTGCGCCGTGATGATCGCGCTTGCTTCGACCGCCTCCATCGCGCGTGCCGATCAAATCGACGACTATATCCATGCTGAAATGACCAGGAAGAAAATCCCCGGACTTACGGTCGCCGTGATCCGCGACGGCAAAGTGATCAAGGAAAGCGCCTATGGCCAGGCCAGCATCGAATTGAACGTGCCGGTGACGCTTGATACTCCATTTGTGCTGGCGTCCATGACCAAGGTATTCACTGCCTCGGCCATCATGCTGCTGGTCCAGGAAGGGAAAATTACGCTCGACGAACCGGTCAGCAAGATTCTGCCTCAATTGCCGGTAGCATGGTCGAACATCACCATCCGCAACTGTCTCTCGCATACCTCCGGTATTCCCGACGTCATGGTCGACCAAGTCAACGTCACGGCGATTGCCGGCGATCGCGAGGAAATGTTTGAAAAACTGGGCAAGTTGCCGGTTCGTCCGAGCGGCGACGAGTCGGCCTACAACCAGACCGGTTATGCCCTCCTGGGTATGGTGATCGAAAAAATCTCCGGAATGCGCTACGAAGAATTCGTACAGCAGCGTGTTTTCGTGCCGGCGAAAATGACGCACGCGAGTTTCGGCGACTCATGGGCCATCGTTCCCGGTCGCAGCGATCTCTACACGGCAGACGACATCACGAAAGACCATACCAAACTGATGCTTCGTGACGATAGGCCGGTTATTCTCACCGACAAAATCATGCGGTATGGCGCAAAAGCCATGCCGGACTACCTGGCGCCAGCCGGCCTGCTCAATGGCAGCCTGCGCGATCTCGTCAATTGGGAGGAGACGATGGCGCAAGGAAAGCTTTTGACAGAAGCCAGCCTGCGCGAGATGACGACGCCCTACAAGCTCAATAACGGCAAGAACGGCGAGTTCGGCCTTTCCTTCGTGATCATCCCGGTTGGCCCCTATCAGACGGTTTCCTATGGCGGCGGCGCAGCCGTCTGGCGCTTCTCGATCCCGGAAAAGCATTTGACCGTCATCGTGCTAACCAATCTGCAGGCTTCGCAGCCGCAAGCGATCGCAGCAGGGATCATGGCGATGTACGAACCCGCCATCGCCGATTAGGATTCCCGTTGACGCTTGCGAATAGCGACAAAAAATAAATCTCACCATTGCATCAAATAATTTGGGGAAGCGTCATGACAAATATCGGTTCAAAGAAGGATCAAGCGATTTCGGCTGGCGGTGTTTCGCGCCGTCAAGCTTTGTTGAGCATGGCTGCACTAGCAGCAAGCTGCTATTCGATGAAAGGATGGACGCAATCTGCCACAAACTGGCCATTGTGGACGATAGAAGGAAAGAACGGCACAGTCTATTTGACGGGAGAAACACCGGCGCGGGCAACGAGTTGGAAAGACGATAGAATAGAAACGCTTGTTGCAGGTTGCTCGGCGTTGTGGACAGAAACCAATCAACTTGAACACAAAGATCCGCAAGCGCTAATCAAGCGCTATGGCATTGATGGCGCGGCGCCTCTTCTCTCAAAATTAACTGAAGCAGATCAACAACGCGTGACGAAAGTTGCGGAAATGGCCCAAATGCCATTGGATAGTTTGGCGCCATTCCGACCTTGGCTTGCAGCGATGGCACTGGAAGAAACGTATTACGGTGCAATGAAATTGCCCGAAAGCGGCACCGCCGAAAAAGTGTTGGCTCCAAAGGCAAAAAGTGCAGGCCTTACCTTGTCGAGTGAATTTGCAACGGTAGATAATGTTTTCTCGTTCATGGGTGAAATGTCTCCATTGGAGGAAATTCAGTACTTGCAATATACGCTGGACCATATTCTGGACGGCACTGCGGAGAATGAGCGAATTTACTCGCTTTGGTCGCGCGGTGATATGAGTGGCGCAGAATATGTTGTTGAAAGAATGAGAAAAAATCAGCCCGACATGTATAAGAAACATGTAATTGGACGCAATAAGAATTGGGTGCCACGTATTGACGCCATGTTGAACGGATCAAAACCCGCATTGATCGTTGTGGGCTTCTATCATGTAGCGGGACCCGATGGCGTGCTTGTGCAATTAAAGAAGCATGGGTTGACGGTTCGCGCCGTTTAATGTTTCCTCTATTATTCGACTTGTTCGCTGAAAACTGCGCATATCCCCAATATGCGTGGTACGGAATATTTTGGAGGATGGACACATATAGCCAATTTCCCAAAGAATGTTAAATCGGTGCAGGCGAACGCATGTTTCAATGACCGCTCCTGGGACGGGCCGGCGGCGGCAGTGGGTCGGTTTGGACCAGCCGCCGTTTTTGGTCACATAGGAAGCGCAATATGATGGTTGCGCGCCGCAAAAATCAATCGCATATCGACAGAATTTCCCCCAGCCTTACGATTTGCCAACCGGCGACTGAATTGATGCGAATATTCAATCGCATCTCTTGTCCATAAGATATTTTCCATCAAACCGCAGTGTCGATATTCCGCGCAATCGGTAAGGGCGCGGTGTAGAATGGCGCCTTTTTGCGGGATCGCCATGTGGTTCAAGAATCTTCAGATATATCGACTTTCCGCTCCGTGGACGATGACGCCGGAGGAATTGGAGGCGAAGTTGGCGCCGCAGGCGTTCACACCGTGCACCAGCCTGGATTTGCAAAGCCAGGGGTGGATTTCGCCGCGTGAAAACGGCATGCTGGTCCATACCGTCAACAAGCAAATGTTGATCTTGCTGGGCACCGAGAAAAAGCTGTTGCCGGCTTCGGTGGTCAATCAGGTTACCAAGGCGCGCGCGGCTGAAATCGAAGAGCAGCAGGGCTTCCAGCCGGGGCGCAAGCAAATGCGCGAACTCAAGGAGCAAGTCGCCGACGAGTTGCTGCCGCGCGC
>Ga0302315_10001722_pt1 | contig 21608 bp, 23 predicted proteins | sample III_Palsa_N3_1_FD_200532 | JGI IMG/M metagenome (GOLD analysis project Ga0302315, IMG submission 200532) | Peat permafrost microbial communities from Stordalen Mire near Abisko, Sweden - III_Palsa_N3_1 | ecosystem: Environmental > Terrestrial > Soil > Palsa > Peat permafrost | place: Sweden...
TTTTTTACCATAGCCAACAATAAAACCACCCAGTATAGTTAGCCCAAATAACAAATAAATAATAAGGTCAGGCACTGTTGCAAGCCTGGCGGCGTCTCTATATTCAACAATATCCTGCATCGCGTTTATGGCCGGAATCATGTGACTATCGCGGACAAATTCAGGAGATTTTTTTGATATCATTATGGCCCTTTCCCAAATACGATCTGATATTTTTTGGGCGTCTAAACGCGACTGGTTTATGGGCTCATCGCCTTTAACATTGTAGTAGGCAATCCTTTCATCCACATAGTCCTTCATATCTTTCATGAATTGACTGCGAATGGAATCGGGGTACATGTCGGAAAGAAAAATGACAGCAGAAATATCTGTAGCCTCCTTGGTTATCAGCGTTCTGCGGGCGTCGAACCGGGTGGCAGACATCCCGAAAGTAAATGAAAGCAACAAGGCCAAAAGCCCTAGTAATGCGCCTTCCAGGGGGCCAATGCCTTCGGCCTTGGTTTGCGGAGTATACAATTTTTTGTGATCGCCAATTTTTACGCCGAGGTAATAAAAAAGTAAAACGGCAATAAATAAAACAATAACGACAAGCGGCAATGGCGTTCTGGAAAGGAACGAGGTTAGTATTATAAGTTTTAGCAATAGGGTATGCATTTTAACAGCAGGTAAATGTAGCAAGCCATAGTAAATAATTATTATATAATTATTTAAATTAATTACATGGTTTACATATTTTGCTATATATACCGGCGCAGGGCATAGGTAACTTAAATCAGGGGAGTATTGATACAGTGAATTGGTTAGGGTTTATGCCTTAGCAGATTCCCTCATATAAGGACTCTACCGAAAGAAAAGCTTAATCACCCCCCCAACATTAACTATTAAATTGCCTAAGGTGATGGTCGGTGTGCTTGTAAACTAATTGTCCGATCTGTTCTTTGGTAAGCTTGCCAAAAAAAGCATGGACGCATTGCGGATTTGGGGAATGCTCATATTCTTCAATCTGGGAAACCCATTTATCCCTCTCGGCCAATACATTTCCGCTTCCTGTTATTCTAAGCTCTACCAATGTAGGCGTATTTGGGCTTAGGGGTTTATCATCCCGTAATACAACTTTTAATGCAATTTTACCAAATAGTAGTCCAATGAAAGCTCGTTTGTACGTTGTCTTACCTGTTATCATTTCTTCCCAAAGGGTGCAGTGTTTTAGCATTTGGTAAATAGTCATTGTGCCCCACTGCGCCTTACTGTTTCCATTAAGGGTTTTTATTCTGGCAATCAATTCGTCTCTTGTAGCTTTATCGTATACTGTTTTCATGTTCTAATTATAATAGTAGTAGATAATATTACTCTGCTGAGACCCAAACTTCTCAGGGTTTTATTTCATCCTTATGCTTTTCTGAGTATTGTTTCAAATAGTAAAAAGTCTTTGCATTCCTGTCTTTGTCTTTCTTATACTTTTCGAATAGCGCGTTATCTTTAGCTAAAATAGTAGTGAGGTAGGTATGGTTAAGTTCGTCGGGGTTAAAAACCTGGCCGTTGTTTATATTTACTATTTTTCTTGAGAGGTAACCCGTTGTTTTCTGGCTGGCTGGCTTTGTTCCGGGGGACGACCCTGTAGGAGGGGTCCATTGAAAAAACAGGCAATACCTGCCCAGGTAGTCGACTTTCTCAAAAATCTCATTGGTATGGTAAGCTTGCCCTGTCGTAATGTATACGTATTGACCATCGCAATAGCCCCATACTTCATGACTTTCATTGTAATGGTCGGGTAATAGTACGTGGTAGACAGTATGCGTAGCGGAGTCTTTAGATTCCGGTATACTTCTAACTAGTTTTTTCTGTTCACTAGTAATAGTAAAACTATCCAACAGGGTTGGGAAATTGTATTTGAATTCTTTAAAACTTCTATATACTCCTTTTCTTAAATTAAGGGTATCGTCCACTATCACGGCTTGCGCCTGTGCCCTGAAGCTTATAAGAGCTAAAAAGATGACAACCGCCAGGGGTTGTTGTTTAAAAAATATCATAGAATAGTTAGTTATTCGCTTCCTAATTTAGGAAAATATATTTTAAAGACCACTAGAGCAGGTTTAGTTTAGCCAGAGGGATTTTCTAGTTTTCAAAATAATAAACTGAGCCATCATTAAAGAGAACCCTGTTTAGAGCTATATAAGAGCCTCTATTCGTTTTAATTATATCATTTATTTTAAATTTCCCTTTATAAGTTTTTCCAACTCCTAATTTAGCTTTTACTATTTTAGTCTCATAAGCGTGTAAACTTTGTTTAACAATACCACCTCCTATATTTGGATAGTTGTCTTTTATAAATTCTACAGAAATTATTGGTTTATCAAATACATTTTTTAATTCATATTTATAATATTCATTAAAATTATCGTCATAGATTATTTCTGAGTGAACTAAGACATCCGATTCAGTAATAGTAGGGTTCTCAGTCTCATGTTCTTGTTCATTTTTTTCAATCTCAGAATTATCTTTAGACTCTTTTTGTACATCTTGTATAAGAGGCTCTTTAATGTTTGAAGAACTGTCCGTCGGCGTATAATATTCAGTCGAGCTTTTATTTTGATTACAAGAAGATATTGAAGCTAATAGTAGAAAAATAATTATGCCTTTTTTGAAAATGTGTTTTCTGCTCAACATGGTTTAATTGGTTAACTTTTATAAAAGTCGCTATTTTCTATACTCGTCCTTATCAATAATGAGATAAGACATGAGTAATATGATATTCTTTATTTACTACTATTATTCCAGGAAGAGCTTAACTGTCCTGGGTTCCAATAAAATACTTTATTTTTTACTTCGAATGAAATTGGATGTTGTGATTCAATTGCTAATTGAGTATTATTTAATTTCACCATGTCGGTCATTTTATCATTTATAAGTTTACCAACTCGTTCTTTTATAACTTGAATTTCATTAGGTACATTTCCAACAAAATCACTTAAAAAATTTGCACACAGATCCCAACCGTTTGTCTGCATATTTTGAGAAAACACATATGCGAATTCGATAGTATTTGTTTCCCTTAATGTACTATTAACCATAGTTTTGAATAATTCATGGGGTAGACTATGCATTCCAGTATTGAGCATAATTAATCCTGCTCCATTAATTCTATGTAATTCTTTATATTGTTTTATTTGCTTACCTGCAGTCTTAAAGCTATTTTTTATTGTATTTGCAATAAGTCTATGATATTTTTTTGTTGCCTCTCCATAATCCATGCCAAGATTTATAGAATATTCAGAAAACCCTTCAAAAATCTTTGCAATATTTTTTTGTCTTTCAGAATTGTTTAAACTTTCTGCTTGCAAGTCTTTGAGTTCAAGTACAAAATTATTGAATTTAAAATCAGGTGTTTTTATGTGAGACTCAGGTATTTTCACTCCACCCATTTCAATAATTATATCTTCAAAATCCTTTTCTGAAAAACGAGGAACCCTAAAAATGTTCATATTGGGATTGGGATCTTTAACAAAAGGTGTAAATGAGTATCCATTATTATTAGCATTCAAATACTCATCCCAGAAAACACCACCAGCTTCATTGCAAAACTTTTCTATTAATATATCAACGGTAATTTCAGAGCAAATAAAGAAATCATGAAAAAGGGCGAGTTTATATATATTTGAAATAGAGAATTTAATTTCCTGTATTAATAAAGCGCATTGGGCATATTCGTTAGTTTTCCTATTATATGCAAAGAATAAAACTCTTAATATATTATTCATTTCAATAAATTAATATATTATTATGGTTGTCAAAATTCTAGTGTATTCACTCAGATTATTTAGAAGGAAATTTTAAAGATGTAGTAAGCACCTCAAAAATATCACCTGTATTAAACCCATTTGTAGCTATATTTTGAATCTGTTCTGGAGTATGATCATCTGTTACAAGCAACTTTGCCTTTAATTGACCATATGTATTTATAGGTGGGTCAGAAGAATAATTGTTCATTAGCTCTTTCACCTCATTGGCATCAAGAATAATGGTGATAGTTACGTGTTCCCCATAGTTTTTGAATGAGTTAGATGTAGGGATAAATTTTAAAGTAATTGCATGATTATTTATTGTACAAACTTTAAAAAAATATTCTCTTGAAAAGTTTTTATTTTTTTCGATTCTTAATTTTAATTCTTCTTCTATTGCTTTCTTAAATTCTGGATTATGAACAGAAGCTCCCCATAATAATGTCAAACTTGCTGTATCCATAGTTTTTAAATTCATAGTATGGTTGTTAACTATCTACACCAACTTCTTATACCGTATCCGTTTCGGGGTAAGGTCCCCGCCCATACGTTTTTTGCGGTTTTCTTCGTAGTCGCTAAAGTTACCCTCGAACCAAACTACCTGAGAGTCTCCCTCGAAAGCCAGTATGTGCGTGGCCACTCTGTCCAAGAACCAACGGTCGTGGGAGATGACTACCGCGCAGCCCCCAAAGTTTTCCAGCGCTTCTTCCAAAGCCCGCAGCGTGTTTACGTCCAGGTCGTTGGTAGGCTCATCCAATAGTAAAAGGTTGGCCCCCATTTTAAGGGTAAGCGCAAGGTGCACTCTATTCCGTTCTCCTCCTGATAGTACGCCTACTTTCTTCTCCTGGTCAGAGCCCGAAAGGTTAAACTTGCTCACAAAAGCGCGGGCGTTTACCTGTTTGCCTCCCAGGTTTATGTATTCTGTTCCGCCGGTAATTAGTTCGAACACCGTTTTGGCAGGGTCAAGCTTATCGTGTTCCTGGTCAAGGTAACCTATCTCCACCGTTTCGCCCACTTCAAACGTGCCGCTGTCCGGTTTTACAGAGCCTGTAATTAATTTAAACAAAGTAGTTTTACCGGCGCCGTTTGGCCCTATGATACCAACTATACCTCCCTGTGGTAAAGAGAAGCTAAGGTTTTCAAATAGTAATTTATCCCCAAACGCTTTGGATACGTTGATGGCTTCAATAACTTTAGTCCCCAGCCTTTTTCCGGCGGGGATAAATAACTCCAGCTTGTCTTCTTTCTGCTTGGCCTCTTCTCCTAATAGTTTTTCGTAAGAGCTTATCCTGGCCTTAGACTTGGCATGTCGCGCTTTAGGGGACATACGCACCCATTCCAGCTCGCGCTCCAAAGTCTTTTGCCTTTTCGATTCGGTTTTTTCTTCTTTCGCTAAACGGTCTCTTTTCTGCTCCAGCCAGCTGGAGTAGTTGCCCTTCCACGGAATACCCTCGCCTCTGTCCAATTCCAGTATCCAGCCCGCTACATTGTCCAAAAAGTATCTGTCGTGGGTAACGGCTATTACCGTTCCCTTGTATTGTTGTAAGTGCTGCTCCAGCCAGTTTACAGATTCTGCATCCAGATGGTTGGTAGGCTCATCCAATAAAAGCACATCAGGTTCTTTCAATAATAATCGACACAGCGCCACTCTTCTTTTTTCGCCCCCCGAAAGGTTGGCTATTTTAGCCTCAGGCGGGGGGCAGCGCAAAGCGTCCATTGCCTTTTCTAACCGGTTATCAAGTTCCCAGGCATTCGCCTGATCTAGTTTTTCCTGCACCACTCCTTGCTTGTCAATCAGCTTTGTCATTTCATCGTCGCTCATTGGCTCGCCAAATTTTAGGTTTATGGCCTCAAATTCTTTAAGCAAATCAACCACTTCCTGCACACCTTCTTCCACCACTTCTTTTACTGTCTTGTTTGGGTCAAGTTTAGGTTCCTGCTCCAAAAGCCCCACGCTATAACCCGAAGAAAAGGCTACTTCGCCCAGGTAATCTTTATCAACGCCTGCAATTATTTTTAATAAAGAAGATTTACCAGAACCGTTTAACCCCAGCACGCCAATTTTGGCCCCATAAAAAAAGGATAGGTAAATATCTTTTAAAACCTGTTTTTTAGGAGGATAAATTTTACTTACCCCCGACATAGAAAATATTATGGTCTCACTCATAAAATCCGTTCACTAATTTTTTATAATATATTGCTAAAAATGGCTCTAAAAATCCGGTAAAGCAACATTTTAGGTTTTTTATACGTTGCAGAAATTTAGGGAACTAAATAAAAAGTGTTTGTATTGTTAAATAAAATTTTATTTTTGCGGAAAATATTAACGGAACAAAGTTATGTATTGGACATTAGAATTGGCTTCATATCTTGAAGATGCTCCCTGGCCTGCCACGAAAGACGAGCTGATAGATTTCTCAGTAAGGTCTGGCGCGCCTATGGAAGTAGTTGAAAATCTTCAGGAACTTGAGGATGATGGCCAACCGTACGAAAGTATTGAAGAAATTTGGCCGGATTATCCTACCAAAGACGATTTCTTCTTTAACGAGGACGAGTATTAGTCCTGGAAGTTTCGTAAAAGGGCTTCTGCTACAATAAGGTCTTCGGGCGTTGTGATTTTTATATTATCATAGCTCCCGTCAATAAGTATTATTCTCTCTCCTGTATTTTCCAGCACGCTGGCATCATCGGTAAAGGAGGTCTGCTCCTGTTGTTCAAATGCTTTTTTTATTAGAGAAAGCCTAAAAGTTTGCGGGGTCTGTATAAGCCGGAATTTGGAACGGTCTTCTGCAAAATTGTCGTTCTCTATAACTTTTCGTATAGAGTCCTTCAGCGGCACAGAAGCAATGGCATTTCCATATTCTTCCGCTATTTTAAAGCTATGGGCAATCACTTCAGCGCTTACTAAAGGCCTCACGCCATCGTGTATAGCTATTAATGCCTCTGGTTCTGTAATGCTATTTAGCCCGTTCTTTACAGACTGAAAGCGGGTGTCTCCTCCGCAAATTACCCTATGTGGAATTTTGAAGCCGTAGCTCTCTTTTAATTTCTCCCAATTATCTAACTCTTTTTCAGGAAGTACTAATAATATGTTGGCAAGATGAGAATAATCATAAAAGCGTTTTATGGTATGCATAAGCACAGGCGTTTCAAGCAAAGTCATAAACTGCTTGGGGAGACTACTTTTCATGCGGGAGCCCTGGCCGCCTGCTACAATTAGTGCATATTGGGTAAGAGAAGTCATAAAAAAAGCCCCGAAGTTTAAGCTTCGGGGCATAAGTTACTAAAGTTATAGTTAAGCTTAAAGGATAAGCATTACGTCGCCATAGCTGAAAAATCTGTATTTTTCTTTTATGGCTTGTTTGTAAGCTTTCATAATCAAATCGTATCCTCCAAAGGCGCAAGTCATCATAAGCAAGGTAGACTCCGGCATGTGGAAATTGGTAACCAGCGAATTAGCTATTTTAAAATCGTATGGAGGGAATATAAACTTATCCGTCCATCCCTGGTTTGCCTTAAGCCTTGAATTTGCAGAAGTAGAAGATTCCAATGCGCGCATAGAAGTTGTGCCTACGCAGCATACTCTTTTTTTAGCGTCAAGGGCTTTGTTCACCTCTTCGGCAGTAGTACCCGGAACTATAAAGTTCTCGGAGTCCATTTTATGTTTGGTAAGGTCTTCCACATCTACAGGGCGAAAGGTTCCAAGTCCAATATGAAGTGTAATAGGCGCTACGCTTACGCCCTTTATTTCAAGTCTTTTTATTACCTGTTTTGTAAAGTGGAGGCCCGCTGTTGGGGCAGCTACCGCGCCGGTATGTTCAGCGTAAATGGTTTGGTAACGCTCGCGGTCAGAAGGTTCTGCTTTTCTTTTTATGTATTTAGGCAGGGGAGTTTCCCCCAAGGTTTCTATGGTTTTATAAAACTCCTCGTCGGTGCCGTCGAACAAGAAACGAATGGTACGTCCCCTGGATGTGGTATTGTCTATAACCTCAGCCACCAGGTCGCCATCGCCAAAGTAAAGTTTATTGCCAACCCTTATTTTACGGGCGGGGTCAACCAGTACATCCCATAAATGGGCCTCGGCGTTTAGTTCTCTTAGTAAGAAAACTTCAATTTTGGCTCCTGTTTTTTCTTTGTTTCCGTAAAGCCTTGCCGGAAATACTTTGGTGTTGTTAATTACAAAAACATCCCCATCGTCGAAATACTCAATAATGTCTTTGAAGATTTTGGTTTCGATGGTTCCGGTTTTACGGTTCACCACCATCATTCTGGATTCGTCTCTGTTTTCTTCAGGGTATAGGGCTAACAGCTCTGGAGGCAGAGTAAACTTAAATTCTGATAATTTCATAATTTTTTAATATTACGGTATTAAAACGTTAATATATTTTAATAAAGATTGCAAAGGTAACAATTGTTTTTAAACTGTAAACCCTTGTGCATAAAAAAAGACGCTAGCCAAGGCCGCGCCCTTTTTTGTATAACGTAAACGAAGTAACTAATAGTTCTATTTTACTTTTTCTGCTTTTTCTACTTTCTCGGCTTTCTCTGGTTTTTCCACTTTTTCAGGGGCAGCCACCGCAGCAGGGGCGACGTCTCCTTTAATTTTGGCTCTTATTTCAGACTCTATCTTTTCAGACATTTCAGGGTTGTCCAACAGCAGATCTTTTACGGCGTCCCTTCCTTGTCCCAGTTTGTTGCCTTCGTAAGAGAACCACGAACCTGCTTTTTGTATAATATTCATTTCTACGCCAAGGTCCAGTATTTCGCCTACTTTAGAAATCCCTTCTCCGTACATAATGTCAAACTCTACTACTTTAAACGGAGGAGAAACTTTATTCTTTACTACTTTAACCCTTGTTCTGTTACCTACAATATTGTCGGCCCCTTCTTTTATCTGTCCTACCCTTCTTATATCCAGCCTTATAGAAGCATAAAATTTAAGGGCGTTACCGCCAGTGGTAGTTTCCGGATTGCCAAACATTACGCCTATTTTTTCGCGAAGCTGGTTAATGAATATGCAGCAACAGCCTGTTTTGTTAATTGTTCCGGTAAGTTTCCTTAGCGCCTGAGACATCAACCTGGCCTGTAAACCCATTTTACTATCCCCCATTTCGCCTTCTATTTCCGCCTTTGGCACAAGGGCTGCAACAGAGTCTATTACAATAATATCAATCGCTCCTGAGCGGATAAGATGTTCGGCAATTTCAAGCGCTTGCTCGCCATTGTCCGGCTGGGAGATAAGTAGGTTCTCCGTATCGATGCCCAATTTCTCAGCATAGGTTTTATCAAAGGCATGCTCGGCGTCAATAAAGGCGGCCATGCCTCCCGCTTTTTGGGCTTCGGCAATGCAGTGTAATGTTAGTGTTGTTTTACCAGAAGACTCAGGCCCATATATTTCTACAATTCTGCCTCGGGGAACGCCCCCTATGCCCAAAGCAATGTCTAATCCTAAAGAACCTGTAGAGATGGCTGGAACGTCTACTACCTTTTCATCGCTCAGCCTCATTACCGTTCCTTTGCCGTATGTTTTTTCCAGTTTATCAATGGTAAGCTGTAAAGCCTTAAATTTTTCAGAGTTCTTATTCATGAGTTTTTCTTAGTTCAGTATTAAGGGAAGTTTCTGCGTATTAATATATGAAATTAGTATTTTCCAATTCAATTAACAAGGGGCAATTTACTAAATTTTTTAGCAAAACAATAACAGGTTAACTTTTTTTATGTTATAAATCTTAGTTGTTTTGTAAATCAGGTTATGAAGAAAAAAATTATCTACTTTATTCTAGTTGTTATTGTAGGGCTGGCGGTATGGCAATATCAGCTTATCGCTTATGGAATTTCGCAGGGTTATGGGCAGGTTAGAGTAATACTAGGGGCCAGGCCTGTGGAAAAAGTAATGGCAGACCCTTCTATACCAGATTCTGTAAAAGCGCAGCTAAAATTGATTGCTGAAATTAAAGCTTTCGCTTTCGATTCGCTGGGACTTAATTACTCAAAAAATTATACTACGTTTTATGACCAGCGCGGACAGCCAATCCTTTGGATGGTTACCGCCTGCGAGCCTTTTGAGCTAAAGGCAAAAGAATGGGAGTTTCCTTTTCTGGGTACATTTTCGTACAAAGGCTTTTTTGTTTTGCATAAAGCAAAAAAAGAAGAAGAGAATCTTAAAAAAGAGGGATATGATACTTCCATAGACGAGGTAGCGGGCTGGTCAACGCTAGGCTGGTTTAAAGACCCCATCCTTTCTGAAATGCTGGACAGGGAGCCTGGGAGCCTGGCTAATATAATTATTCATGAACTAACGCATGGAACGCTTTATGTAAAAGATAATGTGGAGTTTAATGAGAACCTGGCCAGTTTTGTAGGCGACAAAGGGGCCTTACAGTTTTTAGAAGTGAAGTATGGAAAAGATTCTAAGGAATACGAGGAATATACCGGGTCGAACAACAGGCATCATTTATATTCAAAATTTGTACTTAAAAGCGCCATGCGGCTTGATAGCCTGTATAAGACGTTTAAGAAAGATGATGCTTACAATTTTAAATTAAACAAAAAGCAAAAGTTAATGGAAGAGATAAAAGTAGAACTACAATCTTTTCTGGATGGCTTACGTAAAAAAAGAAGCAGGCATAAACTAGGAGAGATAAACAACACATATTTTATGGATTATGAAAGATATAATGGGGAGCAGGATGTGTTTGAAAAGGAATTTGTAACTTCATTCCATTCGGACTTTAAAACTTATCTTTCTTACCTCAAAAAGAAGTATCCTTCTTTATAAATTCATGCTGGCTACAACACAGATATGAAGAGGCCATTTTTTTATTTTCTGCTTATTGCTTCTTGTTTTTCATTCACAGGAAAAAAGAATATTGCTCCACAGTCTTATTTTGGGCCACACGAAAAACTGGAATACCGCGTTCATTATGGGTTTATAAATGCAGGAGAAGCCATCATAGAAATTCATCCGCAATTGCATAAGGTGAATGATAAAATATGTTACAAGGCTTCCATAATAGGACATTCCTCTAATGCTTTTGATCTGGCTCTGCGGATAAGAGATACCTGGGTTACCTATATAGATACAGTTACAACCATTCCACAAAAATTTCACCGGAATATAGAGGAGGGCCATTATAGGCTAAAAGAAAATGTTTTTTACGATTATACCAAAGGTATAGCAACTGTAGAAAGGGAGGGCAAGAATGAAAAAGATAAAGAAATAAAAACGTATCCTGTTCCTAAAAGAGTGCAAGACCTGGTAAGTGGGTATTTTTACCTCAGAACCCTTGATTATAATCATTTTCGGATAGGCGACACCATAAAAATAAATGCCTTTCTGGAAGATAAACTGTATGATTTCCGAATACGGTATCTGGGTAAAACAACGGTTGATACCAAGTTTGGTTCAATTAAGGCATTTAAGCTTAGCCCAATAATGCCTACTAATAGTTTGTTTAATGGCGAAAATTCTATAAAGCTCTGGTTGTCTGATGATAAAAATAGGATAGCCCTTAAAATTGAAGCGGAACTATTTGTAGGATCGGTAGAGATAGATTTAAAAAGCTACCAGGGCCTGCACAACCCCGTTTTCTTTAATAAGTAATTTTAAGTTTCTCCCTCCGATATTTATTGCTAATTTTGAGGTATGAATACCGCATTTAGATTAATTCTTATCTCGATCTTCATCTTTTCCCTAAAGGGATTTGCTGAACCTATAAAAATAAAGGGAGAGCTTAAAAATGCTACAGAATATAAGCGCATATTCCTTTATGCCTATTTTGGCCCCGAAGTTTATAAAACAGATTCCACTTCCATGAAAGAAGGAAAGTTTGAATTTGATTTAAAACACGGTTTAGCCAGGGGCATGTATAAGCTGGGCGTATCTGATGATATTGCTTTTATATTAATATTAGGAGATGAACACCACATATCTATTTCTGGAGATTTAAAACTATCTCCTCCCAGCATTACTATTGACGGCTCTGATGAAAATGTATTATATAATGAATTTATAAGCTATACAAAAAACTTCGAAGTTAATGTTGATAAACTGAAGCAGCAGGCTCAGGTTGCCGGGCAGACTATTACCGACCAACAGTTATATAGCAGCGAAGTGCAAAAACTGCAACTAAAGCTGGACTCCCTAAACAGAGACAAGTACAGCTATTTTAAGAGCCTTGCCCAAAATAATAAGAACTTGTACCTGCCCAAAATTATAGATGTTTTTTTGCTGGACTCCGCAACTCAAGATAACTTCTTTGTTCCCAGAGATTTTAGCGACCCCGAAATCCCCAACAGCGACATTCTTACTACTAAAATTTCGGTCTACCTTCGCCGTTACACGCCTTCTAACCTTCAAGAGGCAGAGGTTTCTTCAGAAGGTTTGCTGGCTAAGGCGCCAGCGGGAACAAAGGCAAGAGAAATTTTTTACCTTTCTATTATTAGAATATTTCTGCCCTATGACGCGGCTTTTGGAAAAAGAATAGCCAACGCATATATTGCGGAATACCCTAACTCCCGCTTTGCTAAAAAAGTCATGGCAGATATTCCCAAAGGGCCATTGGATATAGGGGATGCGGCTCCGGATATTAAACTATCAGATCCTTCAGGAAAAACAATAACGCTATCTTCCTTAAAAGGAAAAGTGGTACTATTAGACTTCTGGGCCTCCTGGTGTGGGCCGTGCAGAAAAGAAAATCCTAATGTAGTAAAGGCATATCAGACCTATAAAGATAAAGGGTTTACTATTTACAGCGTTTCACTGGATAATAGTAAAGACAATTGGGCGCTGGCCATACAAAAAGACGGGCTTATATGGCCCAACCATGTATCGGATTTAAAAGGATGGCAGTCTTCGGCGGCAAAATTATATGCCGTGCAGTCTATCCCTGCTACTTTTTTAATTGGTAAGGACGGCAAAATAGTAGCCAGGAATTTGAGGGGGGAAAGTCTGGAAGCAACATTGCAACAAATGTGTAAATAGATGAGATGATGAATAAAGAACGTAAAATTCTTCTGGTAGACGATGAGCCGGACATATTGGAGATGCTTCAGTATAACCTAGAAAAGGAAGGTTTCCTAATCGAGAAGGCTGCTGATGGCAGAGACGCCATAGACAAGGCCAAGATTTTTCTGCCGCATCTCATCCTAATGGATGTAATGATGCCTAAAATGGACGGCATAGAGGCCTGTATAAGAATAAGGGAAGACAACAGGCTTAAAAACGTCTTCATTCTCTTTCTTACTTCCCGCGCAGAAGAGTATTCTGAAATAGCCGCTTTTGAAGGAGGAGCTAACGACTATCTTACAAAGCCCATAAAGCCCAGGGCTTTGGTGAGCCGCATAGTAGCTCTTTTTAAACGCGACACAGGAAGCGAAGTTAAAAAGGAATCGTTCACGCTAGGAGATATTACTATCGACAAAGAAAGTTATACGGTAACTAAAAATGGGGAAAGGCTTAATTTACCAAAAAAAGAATTTGAACTTCTTTACTTTCTTTTTAAACACCCCAACACTGTTTTTACCCGCGATCAGATTTTAAATACGATATGGGGAGATGTATATGTGGTTCCGCGTACTGTAGACGTGCATGTACGGAAATTGAGAGAAAAAATCGGAGAGGAATATATACGAACTATAAAAGGCATAGGCTATAAACTGGAAGCAGGTGTTTTGTAATGTTTTTTAATTCCAAAATAATAAGTTTTTTTCTTGCCTTCGTAATATCTTTTTTTACTTCTGCATTCATATATATATCTAAAAGCTATAACGGTAGTTTCTGGCTTTTTCCGGTTATTGTTTTTATAATCAGTTTTCTGCTTGTATTTATCACGCTGGAGTATTTTGTATTTAGCCAGATTAACGAGATATACACTCTTCTGGAAAAAATAAAAAAGAAAAACTATAACATTCATATAAGCTCCAGAAGCGGTAAAAAGAAAAAAAAACGGAATGAACTAGTAGAAGCCGGTAATCCGCTTTTCCTTATTAAAGAAGAGATAGCAGAGTTTGCCGAAACCAAGCAAAAAGAAATTAACGAACTTAAAAAGCTGGAAACTTTTCGCAGGGAATTTCTTGCCGATGTTTCTCACGAATTAAAAACCCCAATTTTTGCTGCCCAGGGCTTTGTACATACATTAATTGATGGGGCAATGTACGATGAGCAAGTGAGAGATAGATTCCTTAATAAAGCTGCTGCAAGTCTTGACGGATTGAATGTGCTTGTAGAAGACCTTATCACCATTTCGCAGTTAGAGATTGGGGAAATTAAAATGCAACATCAAAATTTTGATATTGCTAAGTTATCAGAGGACATTTACGAGCAGTTGGAGGAAACAGCCAAAAAACGATTCGTAAAGCTCAAGTTTTACAAATATTCGCCAAAGTCTGTTTATGTATATGCCGATAAATACCGTATCGGGCAAGTGTTAACCAATCTTATAGTAAACGCTATCAAATACGGTAAGGAGAAAGGGACTGTAGTAATGTCTTTTATTGTAGAGAACGAATCGGTATATACCTATGTAAAAGACGACGGGCCCGGCATAGAAGAAAAACATTTGAACCGCATATTTGAACGTTTTTACAGAATAGAGAAAAGCCGCTCTAAAGACAAAGGGGGAACAGGGCTGGGGCTATCCATTGTGAAACACATTCTGGAAGCGCATGAATCTAAAATAACAGTAGCAAGCGTATTAGGAGAAGGAACAGTATTCTCCTTTAGGCTTGTAAAGGGAAAAGTAATTAATGAAAAAGGTTAATTTTAAAGACATTATAATAAGGGAAGGGCCAGATTATATAATAATAAACAAACCTCCTTATATATCTTCTCTGGATGAACGAATGGGCGAAGCCACAAGTATTGTGCGCCTTGCTAAAGAATATCACCCCGACGCACAGCTGTGCCATAGACTGGATAAAGAAACATCGGGAATACTGGTTATCGCAAAAAATAGCGCAGCTTACAGGCATCTTTCCATGCAGTTCGAACATAGGGAGGTAACAAAAATATACCATGCTTTAGTAGAGGGAATACACGATTTAAAGGATATTGCAGTAAATGCCCCCATTGCGATACTGGATAAAGGGCTGGTTAAAATTGACAAGAATAAAGGCAAGGAGGCTGAAACAGGTTTTAATACCCTGGAGGTATTTACAGGCTATACGCTATTAGAATGTATGCCGGTTACGGGGCGCTTGCACCAGATAAGGATACATTTGACGTTTTTGAATGCCCCAATAGCCGGAGACATTCAATATGGAGGTAAAGAACTATACCTTTCGCAGATAAAAAGGAAATTTAACCTTAAAAAAGATACAGAAGAAGAACCTTTAATGAAAAGAGTAGCTTTACATGCTTTTTCTATACAGTTTATTGATTTAGAGGGACATGAGGTGTATACCGAAGCCGAATATCCCAAAGACTTCGCCGTTTTGGTAAAACAATTAAGGCGTTATTCTGCATAAAATATTTTTAGGGTTGTTGCTTTTAAAATTATAAACTTATATCTTTGTGTCCCTTTTTTATGGAAAATTAGGGCTGTTTATTCGCTTTAGAACAAATTGTTAAAATCAATATATAAATGGATAGTTTAAGTTACAAGACGCTATTTGCAAACAAAGACACTGTTAATAAGGAGTGGGTGGTTATAGACGCTGAAAGACAGGTGCTTGGAAGACTTGCAAGCAGAGTGGCAAGCATCATAAAAGGCAAACATAAACCAGGGTTTACACCAAATGTAGACTGCGGCGACAATGTTATTGTGATAAATGCAGACAAAATAAGACTTACAGGACAGAAATGGACTGATAAAGTTTATATCTCTCATACTGGCTTTCCAGGAGGACAACGTTTCGCTACTCCCCGCGAGTTGATGGAAAGAAAATCTTCCAAATTTGTAATAGAAAAAGCAGTAAGAGGCATGTTGCCTAAAACAAGGCTGGGAAGACAGTTATTTACTAACCTTTTCGTATACGAAGGCGCAGAGCATCCGCATGCCGCCCAAACCCCTAAAACTATTAAATTATAAAAAATATTGATGGAAATTCTTAACAAAATTGGTAGAAGAAAAACGTCGGTAGCCAGAGTTTACGTATCTCCGGGCAAAGGCGAAATAACTGTAAACGAAAGGGATTACAAAGAATATTTTGCTTCCGAAATACTTCAGACCATAATAAACCAACCTTTCGCTACTGTAGCCGAGGCAGGTAAATACGATGTGGTAGTAAACGTAAAAGGCGGCGGCGTAGCAGGGCAGGCAGAAGCAGTAAGATTAGCCATCACTCGCGCGCTTTGCCAGGCAAACCCAGAGTTTAGGCCTGCATTAAAAAAAGAAGGATTTCTGACCAGAGACCCAAGAATGGTTGAGAGAAAGAAATACGGCAGAAGAAAAGCAAGAAGAAGATTCCAGTTCAGCAAACGTTAATAGTATAGAGCAAGAATGTCAAAAAAAGTAGAATATAAAGACCTGTTAGACGCCGGAGTTCATTTCGGTCACCTTACCAGAAAGTGGAACCCTAAAATGGCTACGTACATTTTTATGGAGAAAAATGGTATACATATCATTGACCTCAATAAAACGCTTGCCAGCCTGGACGAAGCTTGCGCAGCCATTAAAAACATAGTACGCTCCGGCAGAAAAGTACTTTTTGTAGCTACCAAAAAACAAGCCAAAGAAATAGTGGCAGAAGAAGCAAAAAGGCTAAAAATGCCTTATGCTACAGAAAGATGGTTAGGCGGTATGCTTACCAACTTTGCTACTGTGCGCAAATCGCTTAAAAAAATGTCTTCCATCGATAAAATGATGAAAGATGAAACTTACCTTAATCTTGCAAAAAAGGAAAGACTGGTAGTAACCCGCGAAAGAGAGAAACTTGAAAAAGTATTGGGCGGTATAGCAGACCTTACCAGGTTGCCAGCAGCGTTATTTATAATAGACGCTAAAAGAGAGCACATAGCCGTAAAAGAAGCTAAAAAATTAAATATACCTGTATTTGCTATGGTTGACACCAACTCTGACCCAGATACAGTAGACTTCCCGATACCGGCAAACGACGACGCTTACAAATCAATAGCCATCATTACCCAGGCTATCGCTCAGGCTATCGAAGAAGGCTTGTCAGAGAGAAAGAGAGACAAAGACGACCAGAAGCTGAAGGAAGACGAAGAGACTAAGAAGAGCGCAGACAGGGCAGAGGTAGAATAGTAATAATATCACTAACACCATGATAGTAAATTGAACATTGATGAGTGGTATCAATGTTCAATTTTCATTTTAAACAGATCATTAACCTAAAACTTTTAAAACACAATGAGTATTACGGCACAAGAGGTAAATAAACTCAGAACAATGACCGGCGCTGGTATGATGGATTGCAAAAAAGCCCTTACCGAGTCCGATGGAGATTTTGAAAAAGCCATAGATTTTCTTAGAAAAAAAGGCCAGAAGGTTTCTGCATCACGCACAGATAAAGAAGCTTCAGAAGGCGCAGTATTTGTTAAAACCAATGCTAACGCTACCGAAGGCATCATCGTTGCTTTAAATTGCGAAACTGATTTCGTGGCCAAGACAGAAGATTTTATTAAACTTGGAACTACCATTATAGAAGCAGCGGCTACTAAAAACCCTGCTACTACAGAAGAACTGCTTGAAATATCTGTTAATGGTAGAACTGTAAAAGACCTTATGACGGATTTGATGGGTAAGATAGGCGAGCGTTTAGAAATAAGCGCTTACGAGAAAGTAAAAGGCGAAGTAGTAGTGCCCTACTTACATTCAAATAACAAACTTGCCGTATTGGTTGCTCTTAAAAATACAAGTGGAGCTAATGTAGCGGAAGTAGGTAAAGACGTGGCTATGCAAATTGCCGCCATGAAGCCTATTGCGTTGGACAAAGACGGAGTAGACGCTAAAACCATTGAACGCGAAATAGAAATTGGTAAAGAACAAGCAAGGGCAGAAGGCAAAGCAGAAGCCATGCTGGAGAAAATAGCGCTGGGTAAACTGAACAAGTTTTACAAAGACAGCACCCTGCTAAACCAGGAGTTCGTAAAAGACAATTCTAAAACAGTGGCACAAATGCTGGAAGGCGTTAAAAAAGGACTTACCGTTAGCGACTTTAAAAGAGTTACTGTAGCGTAAGTTTTAAGAAATAGTTACTAGTAGAAAGGCTGCCCTAAAGGCGGCCTTTTTTATTTATAGACTGGAAAGCGTTTAACTATTCGTTACAGTACAAACCCAATTGCTTTAACACTATCAATTGATCCCATACGATATGCACTTCTTTAATGGTATGATCGGGCTTGTAGGTAATGTGCATGGCGCCTTTATGTTCAAATCGCTTTCCGGTTGGTTGTATGGTTTTTCCTGTAGCGGGGTCTGTAAATGGGCCAGTCATGGTGCCGGTTACATTTTCCCACGAGGCGGCGTCGTAGCCTTCAACAGTTATTCCTTCTTTTTCAAATTTAATATCTGGATAAGTTTTAAATACCATTTCAAAAAAAGGATTCATGGTTTGTTTAGTTAAGGGCTTGGGATTCTGGGGTTGATATATCATAGCGTCTTCTGCAAACAAAGCATTAATACTATCTATGTTGTGGCTGTTCCACGCGGCAAGCCAGCGTTCCACATCGGCGTGGGTTATGGGGCTATAGATAGTGTCTTTTTGAGTGATAGGCGCAAAACTAGTATCCTTACTAGCCTTTAAATCAGAACTGTTATTCGAAGAGCAAGACAAAAATACCATTGAAATCGGAAGAGTTACTAATACTGTAAAAATGATTTTTTTCATAATAGTTGAGTTTAAATAATAATACTATTTTATAGGCAAATTTAACTGTCTGGACAATGTAAGTTCATCAAAAATAATATGTACTTCCTTTATTTTATGATCATGGTTGTATGTTATCCTTTTGGCCACTTCGTACTCAAAATGTTTTCCGTTTGGCGCCAGGGTTTGGCCTGTAGTGGGGTTAGTAAATTCCCCTTTCATGGTCCCGGTTACGTTTTCCCACGACACTGCCTCATATTCTTCCACAGTTATGGCTTTCGATTCAAATTTAATATCGGGATAGGTTTTAAATACCATTTCAAAAAAATGATTCATCGTTTTTTTAGTTAACGGCTCAGGGTTTTGTGTTTGATAAATCAATGCGTCATCTGCATAAAAAGCGTCAATACTGTCTAAATTATGACTGTTCCATGCGGCAATCCAGCGTTCCACATCAGCATGTGTAATAGGGGTAATACTACTATCCTTACCAGTTTTCACCGTGGGGCTATTGTTCGGGCTGCAGGATTGAACGTCTATAACGAGTACTACTACTAGAATTACTAATAATCTTTTCATAACCTAAAAAGCAAAGCAGGAACATCCGAGAGCTCCCCAGAAAGCGGTATAATTAGTTATAGGTACAGTACTCAGGCGGGCGTTATCGTGGTTGTGCCCATGCACATTGCAGCTTCCTATGCAGTTGTGTACCATTGCTGTTATATTTTCGGCCCCTGCTAATTTATCCAATTGCTGTTTAGCTGGCTTTTTACTTTTTATGGAATAATACCCATTGTAACTACTAGTCGGCGCCCAGTCTGGCAACACAGGAATAGCAGGTGGGGCCAAAGAAGAAAAATCATCTTTGGCATATACTATCTTACCGCCTACAATAGTAAGAACAGACTCTATGCTTTTTATCTGTTCATCTTCTATAGTAAAGTAGTCCTGATCAAGCACAGCCAGGTCGGCGAACATCCCTGTTTTAATATCTCCCTTTTTGTCTTGTTCATTAGAGAACCAAGCGCTGCCCTTGGTATAAAGTTCAAGAGCAGTTTCACGGCTAAGGCGGCGACCCTCATTATAAATTTCCAGTCCGCCCAGTGTTTTACCAGTAGTAAGCCAGTATAGCGTTAACCAGGGGTTGTAGCTGCTTACCCGAGTGGCGTCTGTGCCTACTCCAACAGGGATGTCTAGTTCCAGCATACGCTTAACAGGAGGCGTGTCCTGTGCGGCTTTGGCGCCGTAGCGTTCTGTAAAATATTCGCCCTGGAAAGCCATGCGGTCTTGTATGGCAATACCGCCACCCAATGCTTTTACCCTTTCCATATTACGTTGGTCAATTGTTTCGCAGTGGTCAAAAAACCAGGGCAATCCATTAAAAGGAATCTCTCTGTTCACTTTTTCAAAAACATTTAAAAAGCGGCTTATGCTTTCGTTGTAGGTGGCGTGTAAACGGAAGGGCCAGCGGTTCTCAGCCAGTAGTCTTATAACGCGTTCCAGTTCTGCTTCTAACTCCTTTGGTAAATCTGGCCTGGGCTGTAAAAAATCCTCAAAGTCTGCCGCAGAATAGGTAAGCATTTCACCGGCCCCGTTAAGTCGGTACATATCGTCGCCTTCATATAGTTTTAGTGATTTTGTCCAACCGGCAAAGTCTTCAAACTCCTGTTTAGGATGCTGGGTAAAAAGATTATACGAAATGCGCACTGTTAATTGTTTGTTTTTACTCAATTCAGTTATCACCTTGTAATCATCAGGGTAACTTTGGGAGCCACCTCCCGCATCAACTATGCTGGTAAGGCCAAAGCGGTTAAGCTCCGTCATAAAGTGACGGGTAGAGTTAACCTGGTGTTCGTACGGCAGCTTTGGGCCTTTTGCTAAAGTTGCATAAAGTATAGTAGCATTGGGAGTGGCGATGATTAATCCCGTTGGTTCTCCGTTGGCGTCCTTTTGTATCTGCCCTCCGGGAGGGGCTAGAGTATCTTTTGTATAGCCCACAGCTTTTAACGCTGCACGATTCATCAATGCGCGGTCATAAAGGTGCAATATAAATACAGGCGTATCGGGGGCAATGGCGTTAATCTCGTCCAGGGTGGGCATTCGTCGTTCTGCAAACTGAAACTCTGTCCAGCCGCCTACTACCCGCACCCATTGCGGCGATGGCGTTTTAGCTACCTGCTCTTTTAGCATACGCAGCGCGTCTGCAAGCGAGGGTACGCCGTCCCAGCGCAGTTCCAGGTTATAACTAAGCCCGCCCCTGATAAGGTGTATGTGCGAGTCGTTTAAGCCAGGTATAACTCGTTTCTTTTTCAGGTCAATCAGGGAAGTTCTTTTCTCTTTAAACTGCATAATGTCGCTATCGCTGCCTACGGCAATAAATTTGCCGTCTTTAATAGCTACAGCCGTGGAGTTTGTATTTGATTTGTCGATGGTATGGATCTTCCCGTTAAACAAAATGATATCTGCTTTCATAAAATATAAATTAGATATATGTTCTTATGTCTGGCAAACTAACCCGCAAAGGATGCTGGGTATTATTAAAAATTTATAAAAGTAACTCCCCGTCTATGCCATATTTATTTTACTGGCATAACTTATACTAAACATAAATCTTTTTCTCTAAATTTTAAAATCTAGGCGAAAACTTCGGGAGGCGCCAATTGGCACAATCACAAAATAAAGAAGGCCGCTTTTGGCGGCCTTCTTTCTACAGGTACATTTTATCCTTATTACTCAAAATAAATAGTCGTATTCGGCAATAATGCCTTAATCTTTTGCTGCTCTTTGGCAGGCATTTCGTTACCCACAAGGGTAAGCGTTTTAAGGTTTTTAAGGTTGGCTATTTCCACCGGCAGGCTGGTTAATGGGTTCAGCGCCATATCTAACGTTTCCAGAGAGCTAAGCATAGCTATAGATTTAGGGAAGGTAGTCAATCCGTTTTGCCTTAAATTAAGCGTTTTAAGGTTCTTTAGGCTTCCAAACTCAAAGGGAAGCTCTTTTATCTTATTTTTGTTAAGGCTAAGGTCTTGAAGTTGAACTAGTTTACCAATTACCGGAGAA
>Ga0302315_10001729_pt1 | contig 21550 bp, 17 predicted proteins | sample III_Palsa_N3_1_FD_200532 | JGI IMG/M metagenome (GOLD analysis project Ga0302315, IMG submission 200532) | Peat permafrost microbial communities from Stordalen Mire near Abisko, Sweden - III_Palsa_N3_1 | ecosystem: Environmental > Terrestrial > Soil > Palsa > Peat permafrost | place: Sweden...
GAAAATATCAGCAAACGAACATCCAGCCCCCCCCGCATCCATCCCCCTACCGCTTCGGAAAGTAAACTTTCCTCTCTACCGCATGAAAAAGCCCCGCAGCTTTGCTGCGAGGCCTTGTGGGTCGTACAGGATTCGAACCGGTGACCCCTACCATGTCAAGGTAGTACTCTAACCAACTGAGCTAACGACCCTCAATTCCCGAAATCCCCCTCCCGGGGCACACTCATTTCGGACTGCAAATTTGAATTAAATTCTGTTAATAACCAAACCCGGCATCGAAATTAAAGCCGATTTTCCTACATTAGTTGACCATTAAAAATTTTCCCATGAAACCTCTTATCCTCAGCCTCTCATGCCTCCTTGTCCTCTATGGCCATGGCCAGCAGTTCCACCGCGAACTGCACGAAGAAATATATACAGCCGACCAAAATCTCAGAGAACTTCGCCGCCTGGCACATGAACAGGATTTGATCTACGTCCATTGGAAAAAGAATAACCGCGGCGAATACGAATTCTACTGCGATAACAAAAGCTTCTCCGATTACACCGTGGAGGTCAACTTTTTTGAACTGATCAATTTGCAGGCAGATAATGTTATACTCCCCGCCAGAATGGAAGTTCCCCCGGGAATCAACAGATTCCTCTTTGTTTTACGAAAATCGACTCTTGGTCAGGCCAGCCACTTTCAATTCCGCCACAAAAGCTATAAAGGCTGCCCCTCACCGAAAATTGATACCGGTTTTGCCTATCTGTTACCCGTTGCTCCGGGAAAAGCAGCCCGGGTTTCCGAATTAAATTCTCTCGCCGAAGAATATGGCGATGAAGCCCCGCCTAAAGACTGGTATTCCCTGTGTTTGCATGTGCAGCCCGGAGATACCGTCTATGCCGCCCGCCGCGGCCGGGTGACCAATACCCGCGAGCATGCCGATCTGCAGGACTCCGGCTACAGCTACTCCAGTGAAGATAATTATGTCGAGGTCGAACACAACGACTGCACCTTCGGCAAATACTCCGTATTCAGAGATGATGCGATCTTCGTGCATCCCGGAGACTGGGTCGAGGCCGGCCAGCCCATCGGCATCGCCGGCGGTGATAAATATGCCTCAGGCCCCCAGGTAAGGTTCAGCGTCTTTTATCACCTCGAACAGGACGTCCTCGACAAAAACGGCAACAGCACCGGTAAAACCCGCAATTGGGCCTATGTGCCGCTGTATTTCTGGACCAAAGACAACGGGAAGATGCGCTTGATCAGCCGGTCAACTTATATTGCAGATCATCCCGACGACCTGGTGACCCAGGAAATGAGCAAAAGGGAAGCAAAAAAATGGAAGGAAAAACACAAAACCAGCTGATCACAAAGGTCCAGTATAAAAATTTCGAACCGGGAGAATTCACCGACCGCCGCGGGCGGACCTATGACGAGACCATAGCTTTGATCGAAGCATTTCCCTGGTCGCAGCAGAGGGCAGTGATCGGCAAAGAACTGACCCTGTCCAGAGGGAATAACATCTTTTATTACGGCAAAGCAGGACAACCACAGCAATGGGATAAAAAAAACATCATCGCTATCACCGATTTAGGAAGTTCCGCAAGCAGCAGGTCAAATTACGGAAAACTCGTCCGCATCGATATCAGGGAGACCGGTTCACCCTCGGCCCCGGTCCGTTCTATCTATATCCCATCCATCCTGATTCGGGATTCCGCCCTGTTAGAAAAATTCCCGGCTATTATCCCTCAATATCAATCCAGAATGTTCCCCTTCATCCCCTCCGACGCTTCATCTCCTTCTTGATCAATCCCAACTCCCGCCCCGTCTGCCCCGAGACACTGCTATTCTCCTGCGCTCTCCGCATCAGGTAAGGGATCACATCCCGGATGGGGCCAAAGGGAAGGTATTTGCTGACCGCACACCCCGCCTTCGCAAGATTGAAAGTAATATTGTCGCTCATGCCGTACAACTGCGAAAAATGAATATGCGGATGGCCCAAAGACAACCCCTTTTCCTGTAGTAGTTGCACCGCATATAAGTTACTGTATTCATTGTGCGAAGCAACGATCAACGCAATCCTCTCCAGGTGCGTGATACAAAAGGCCAACCCCGCATTGTAATCGCTGTCCGTTGCGGCCTTATCCGGCTGAATGGGAGAGGCATATCCCTTCTCCCGCGACCGCTTTCTCTCCTTTTCCATATAAGCGCCCCGCACCAGCTTGGCCCCCAGGATGAAATCCCGCTGTACCGCCGCCTCATACGAATCTTTTAAAAACTCAAGCCTGTCAGAACGATACAACTGAATGGTATTATAAACGACCGCCCGCTCCTTGTTGAATTGCTCCATCATCAGGATCGTCAGCACATCCACCGGGTCCTGTATCCACGTCTCTTCCGCATCCACCAGCACGCCGATATGCTTGTCCGACGCCTCACGGGCAATCTGCTGCATGCGCCCGCACACCCGCTGCCATTCTTCCCGCTCATCCGGCGATACCCCCTCCAGCGCACCCGTGTAACGCTTCATCAGGCTGCCTTTAGACTGCCTCATCAATGAGTCCAGCTTTTCCAGCAGGCCGAAACGGGCAATTCCCGTCACCTTCACGCTCATAAAGGGTATATTGGGCTGCGTAGCCGCGTAGTCGATCACCCGGTTGAATTCTCCCATCGCATGGTCATAGCCCTCTTCGCCTTCCTCACCGCCCTCTACGCCATAATCCAGGATCACCTGCACATGATATTGCCCTAATTTCCTCGCCACGGCCGCCGTCTCCTCCAATGTCTCCCCCCCTACGAATTGCCCAAAAAGCGTATTCCTGATCAACCCTTTCACCGGCAACCCCGACCTTATCAGCCACGGCGTTACCCTGGTGCCCATCTGCACCAGGGCGCTATACCCCATGCTGGAAAAAAGAAAAGCCGCTTTTTTCAGCTCTTTATCGGATTTGTATTCAAAGGCATTCGCGGTATTGTCGAAAGAAACCGTCATCGGGGCTATATCCATATACTCAGACCTTAATTTGCCCGCAAAAATAAGGAAATGACACGAAGCGTCCCCCCGCCTCTCCTGAACGCGATTTTTGTTTAACTTAGGTCAATGAGAAAATTTACCTGCTTTTGGCCCGCATTGTGCCTCCTGCTGTCCTGCCACCCCACCCCCCACTATGACACCATCATCCGCCACGGCACGATCTATGACGGAACCGGCGACTCAGCTTATACAGGCGATATCGGTATTCAACAGGATACCCTGGCCTACATCGGCGACCTGTCCGGCGCACAAGCCACCCGTGACATCGACGCCAAAGGAATGGCCGTCAGCCCCGGCTTTATAGATATGCAGAGCCAGTCCATGGTCTCCCTGCTACAGGACGGCCGGTCTATGGGAGCTATTAACCAGGGCGTCACCCTCGAGATCTTCGGCGAAGGCAGTTCCGAAGGCCCCTATACGGACACCATGAAAAAGATCGAACAGCGCGAAGAAGGTGATATAAAATACCCCGTCGCCTGGACAACGCTCAAAGATTATCTTCAATACCTGCAGAAAAAAGGCGTATCCACAAACGTAGCCTCTTTCGTCGGCGCAGCCACCATAAGGGAAAACCTGCTCGGATTCACCAATAAAGACCCGGATTCTGCCCAGTTGGAAAAAATGAAGACGCTCGTCCGCCAGGCCATGGAAGACGGCGCCCTGGGCATCGGCTCGGCCCTTATCTATGCGCCCGGCAGCTATGCAAAGACCCCCGAGCTGATCGAAATCTGTAAAGTGGCCGCACCTTACGGCGGCGTGTATATCTCCCATGTGCGCAGCGAAGGCAATCAATTGTTGCAGGCAGCCGATGAGTTGATCCGGATCTCAAAACAAGCCCACATCCCCGCCGTGTTTTATCATTTGAAGGCCGCCGGAAAGAGCAACTGGAACAAAATGGATCCCCTTATCGCCAAGATCGACAGCGCCCGCCACGCCGGGTTGAATATCTCCGCCTGCATGTATACCTATACGGCAGGCGCCACCGGCTTCGACGCCTCCATGCCAACCGACGTGCAAGAAGGTGGTCTCGACAAATGGATCGAACGATTGAAAGACCCCGCCATCCGGAAAAAGGTGATCACAGAAATGAAGACCCCTTCCGATACCTGGGAGAATCTTTATCTCGGCGCCGGCCCGGACAATATCATCTGCACCGGGTTCAAACAGGATTCCCTCAAATACCTGACCGGGAAACGGCTCACCGAGATCGCAAAAATGCGGCATACCTCGCCGGAAGAAACCGTCATCGACCTCGTCATCCAGGACCATTCCCGCGTCGAAGTGATCTATTTTCTGATGAGCGAAGAGAATGTACAAAAGGAGGTCAGGCTCCCCTATATGACTTTCGGTTCGGATGAAGCCAGCATGGCCCCGGAAGGCGTATTTCTGAAAAGTAGCTGTCACCCCCGCGCCTATGGCAACTTCGCCCGCCTGCTCGGCACTTACGTCCGGGATGAAAAGCTCCTTTCCCTCGAAGAGGCCATCCACAAACTTTGCGGCATGCCGGCCAGTCTTCTTCAATTGAAAAAAAGAGGCGAACTTCGCGCCGGCAATTATGCAGACATCGTCGTCTTCGACCCGGCTACCATCCGCGCGAACAGCACCTACGAGAAGCCTCACCAACTGGCTACCGGCGTGAAAAACGTCTTCGTCAACGGAATCGAAGTACTCAGGGATGGACAGCATACAGGCGCTACGCCGGGAAGGGTCGTCTATGGCCCGGGTTATAAAGGCGATCAATAAACGCACAACAGACGCACAAAATGAAAATTATCCGAACCGACATCTACAAGTTCAGCATCCCCATGCATCCGTTCACCATCGCGACCGGCACCATGAGCAGTGCCCAGAATACCCTCATTCGCGTCTATACCGATGCCGGTTACTATGGTGTCGGCGAATGTTCCGCCTTCCCCATGATCGTCGGCGAGACCCAGGCGACCTGCTTCGAGATGGCCAAAGACTTCGCCGCAGTCTGGAAAGGGAAAGACGCCCTCCAAAAAGAGGCCCGCATGCAGGAACTCCACGATTTCACCGCTTTCAATGCCACCATCAAAAGTGCCTTCGATATAGCCCTCCACGACCTCGCCGCCAAGGCCGCGGGACAACCTCTATATCGTTATCTGGGTGGCAAAAAGAAGGAAATAGAGACCGACCTCACTATCGGTATCGGCACCCCGGAGGAAATGGCGCAAACCGCTGTCCGCTTCAAGGCAGACGGCGTACGCATCATCAAGATTAAGCTGGGAAAAAACGGTCCGGAAGACGTTCAGCGCGTCCGGCAGATCCGCGCCGCCGTGGGACCGGAGATCGGCCTGCGCATAGACGCCAACCAGGGCTGGGACTTCGAGACCGCCCTCGATGCCCTGCGGGAAATGGGCCCCCTGAATATCCAGTTCTGCGAACAGCCGATGCGGCACTGGCACGACGACCGGCTGCCCGAATTACGCCGCAGCGTCCCGATTCCAATCATGGCCGACGAGAGCGTATTCTCCCACCACGACGCCCGCCGCCTCATCTCCGCCAACGCCTGTGACTACGTCAATATCAAATTCGCCAAGTCAGGCGGTATCCTCGAAGCCACCCGTATCAATGAAGTGTGCGAAAAGCACGGTATCCCCTGTATGATGGGCGGCATGCTGGAAAGCCGCGTAGCCCTAACCGCCTTCGCCCACTTCGCCCTGGCCCACGACAATATTGTTTTCTATGACATGGATACCTGTATGCTCGGACATAAGGAAGATCCCGTCACCGGCGGCGTCCGGTACCGCGGCTATTTCCTGGACATTCCCGATACAGCCGGCCTTGGCGCCGATGCAGACGACGCTTTCCTTCAACATTGCGAAAAAGTCACCGTCTAAACGCCCACCCCGCCGCCCCGGACCAGTAAAGTTCGCCGTTATCCGCTATCTTTGCACCCAAATTAGAAAGGACGATGACACCCAAAGCAAAGACGGCCAAAGAATCCATCATTATCATGACCGAACTGGTCCTGCCGAATGACACCAACGTATTCGGCAACCTGATGGGAGGTCGCCTGATGTATTGGATGGACATCGCCGCAGCCCTCGCCGCAGGCAAACACTGTAATGCCCCCGTCGTCACCGCCTCCGTCGACAACATCTCCTTCGAGAACCCCATCAAGCTCGGCAATGTCGTCCACATCGAAGCCAAGGTCAGCCGGGCCTTTAATACGTCCATAGAAGTGCATATGAAAGTCTGGGGAGAAGACCATACCCAGCAATACAAATACAAGAGCAACGAGGCCTATTATACCTTCGTCGCACTCGACCCCAATCGCAAACCCCGCCCCGTTCCCGAACTCATCGCCGAAACAGAAGAAGAAAAGCGTTTATATGACGGCGCCCTCCGCAGACGCCAGCTCCGTCTTATTCTGGGCGGTAAAATGAAACCGGAAGATGCAGGAGAATTAAAAGCATACTTCCTGAAAGGATAGGCCCGATTAAATTATTTTTTTTCCCTCCTCCTTTTCGTTATATTTAGTTGGTCCACACCAACGCTTGACCTTATGAGTTTCGAAAAGCAATCCTTACGCCATTGCTGGCTGCTTTTGCTAGTGCTGCCGTTTTCATTACTGGCTAATGCCCAACAGTCGCTCCCCGCAGCCTACGCCAGGGCCAGGATCGATCCCGATAGCCGCTTATTCAATGGATGTGAATACATTCGTAACGGTACACCGGCAAAAGGCTCCCCTTTTTTTGAATCAGACAGTTTACAGCTCGGATCGCTCTCGTATGACGGTATCCTCTACAGTTATATCGCCCTGGAATACGATATGGTATCCGATCAACTCATTATCCATAACTTTACAGGCGACGCCTTGATCAGTCTGACCCCTGAAAAGATCACCTTTTTTTCCATCGCCGGTCATCGCTTCCGCTATATCGCCCCGGCCGCCACAGCCGCCCCCAACCTCCCCGAGACAGGGTTCTACGAAGAATTGTATACCACACCACGGCTCGCCTTGCTGGCCCGGCGAAAAAAAACGCTCATCTTCCCCTCCTCCCAGGATGAACAGCCCAAATACGTCCAGGCTGATCGGTATTTCCTTCTCATCGATGCCAACGCCTATAGCATCCACAACGAGAACGATCTGCTGACAGCATTGAAAGACAAAAAGGACCCCCTGAAAAAATTCATCCGGAAAAACAAGCTGTCATTCAAACGGCAGCATTTTGAAAATTCACTCCTTCAAACGACAATTTATTACCAGGAAATTAAACGGTGATCAGGTATCCAACCATATATTCATTGCTGTACGGGTTGCTCCTGTTTTCTTCTCTGCAGTCGCAGGGACAGGCCAAAGGGGCTGATCAGAAAAGGATCACCGGCAATTTCGAAAGATACTCCTTCACCCAATTGGTTGCCCGCATGGAATCCGCCACAGGCTATCATTTCTATTACGATCCCGCCGATGTGGACAGCATGTCGATCGATATGACGCTGAATAAAGCAACCGTCCCGCAAATCCTTGACGAACTCTTCCAGAATACAGACTTTCATTATGCCATCGATTCGACCGGGCGCGTCTTCATCACCCGTCGCCTCACCATCGTGACCACCCTTCCGGGCAACCTGGGTGGCACAGGCTCCCCCTCTTCCGATAACCACCCGGCTGACCTCACCGAAGACCAGGAACCCTCGGAAAAAACCAGGCTGAAACAGCTGCTGGCAGTCAATCAACTCTTCGACATCGGCGACAAGAGTAAATCCCGGCAGGGCAAAGCCACCATCGCCGGCTATATAAAAGACGATAAAACCGGCGAGCCGATCGTTGGCGCATCCATTTTCGCCGACACCCTGGCAATAGCAGTCCTGACAGACCAGTCCGGCTTCTATTCCCTGACCCTCCCGAAAGGCAGGCATCTGATTAAGATCAGCGGTGCCGGAATGAAAGACACCCGGCGGCAGGTAATGCTCTATTCAGATGGACGGCTTAATGTCGACATGCAGACTGCCGTCACTACGCTGAAAGCTGCCATCGTTTCCGCAGAAAAGACTTCCAACACAAAAAGCGTACAGATGGGCGTCAACCGCCTCAACATCGCCATGATCAAACGAGTGCCGGTAGTCTTCGGCGAGACCGATATCCTGAAGGTCGTACTGACCCTGCCCGGCGTTACCTCGGTAGGGGAAGCCAGCAACGGTATCAACGTCCGGGGCGGTTCTACAGACCAGAACCTCATCCTTTTCGATGGCGCCACGATCTATAACCCAACCCACCTCTTCGGCTTTTTCTCCTCCTTCAATCCCGATGTCGTCAAAGGCATAGAGCTCTACAAAAGCGCCATCCCTGAAAAATATGGCGACCGCCTTTCATCCGTTCTGGATGTATCCATGCTGGACGGTAATACAAAAAAATGGTCAGGCGTCGCAGGCATCGGTCCGCTCACCAGCAAGCTGACCCTCGAAGGCCCACTGCAAAAGGATAAGACAACCCTCGTCGCCAGCGTCCGTACGACCTACTCCGACTGGCTGCTGAACACCCTCCCCGCAAACAGCGCCTACAACAACAGCAGCGCAAATTTTTACGACGGCAACCTGCGCATTACACACAAGATCGACGACAAGAATACCCTCAATATCATGGGATATTATAGTGGTGACCAATTCCGGCTCGACAACGATACCACCTACAAATACAGCAACGCCAGCACCAACATCAAATGGCGGCACATTTTTAACAACCGGTCCAACGCACTCTTCACAGCCGGGATCGACCGCTATAAGTACAACATTTCCGATGCCCAGGATTCCACCGGTGCCTTTAAGCTCGGGTTCCAGATCAATCAGACTTACTTCCGGGCCGAATTCACCTTTGCGCCGGACAATAAGAACCAGATCAGCTACGGCCTTAGCACGATATACTACAAATTGCATCCCGGCAGCTACGGCCCCGCAGGAAAAGAGTCCCTGGTAGTAGATTCCTCCGTGTCCCCGGAACAGGGCCTCGAAAGCGCCCTTTACCTCGGCGACCAGTATGCCGTCAGCAACAAGTTATCCGTCAGCGCGGGACTACGATACTCAATCTTCAACTACCTTGGACCGCATGACGTGTATAATTACGCGCCGGGCCTCCCCAGGGAGCTCAGCACCCTCGTCGATACCAGCGTCTACGGCAGCGGTAAGGTCATCAAAACCTGGTCAGCCCCGGAGATCCGAATTTCCGCACGCTATACCATATCCGGGACAGGCTCCCTAAAAGCCAGTTACAATACGACGGCACAATATATCAATATGCTGTCCAATACGGTTTCCGTATCCCCGACCGATATCTGGAAGCTCAGCGATTCACATATCAAACCACAGCAGGGCAAACAGGTATCCCTTGGCTATTACCAGAATTTCGCTGCCAATACCATCGAAACCTCCATTGAAGTCTATTACAAATGGATCAACAACTATCTCGACTACAAGAGCGGCGCAAACCTGCTGCTCAACCCGCATATCGAGACCGACGTCCTCGAGACAAAAGGTAAAGCATATGGCGTAGAGCTCCTCCTGCGCAAACCGGAAGGCAAGCTGAACGGCTGGGCGAGCTATACCTTTTCCCGGACATTCCTCCGGCAGAACGACCCCCTGGCCGGCCAGCTCATCAATAACGGCAACTGGTATCCGGCCAGCTTCGACAAACCCAACATCGTTAATTTCATCGCCAATTATCGCTTCTCCCATCGCTATAGCATGTCCACCAATGTCGTTTACAGTACCGGCAGACCTATTACCCTCCCCCTCGCCGTCTTCGTCCTCGACGGGTCACCGGGGCTTTACTATTCCCAACGGAATCAATACCGGATACCCGACTATTTCAGAACAGACCTTTCGTTTATCATAGATGGCAACCACAAAGTCAAACAGACCACCCATAATTTCTGGACGGTCGGCGTATACAACCTGACAGGCCGGAAGAACCCCTATTCCGTGTACTTTATCCAGGAAAGCGGTACAATAAAAGGGTACCAGCTTTCCATTTTCGGAACGCAGATCCCATTCATCACCTATACGATCAAATTTTGATTTGTGTCATCCGTCAAAAACCATATATACTTTTTCGCCCTGCTGATGACCACCAGCCTGGCCGCCTGCCGCCAGGCCTATAACCCGCCGGCTATAACAGCCCCCAACAACTACTTCGTGGTAGACGGCTTTATAAATATCGGATCGAATGCCGTTACCACGTTCAACCTTAACCGCTCCCGGAACCTGGGTGACTCCACCGTCACCGGTATCCCCGAATTAAACGCTGTGGCCTCGATAGTGAGCAGCAGCGGAGCCAGTTACCCTCTGACCGATACGGCAAATACGGGCATTTATTCCGGCGCCCCCCTGAACCTGGATATAACGCAGCAATACAGCATCGCCATTACCACCTCGGATGGCCAAAAGTATTCATCCGATCCCGTCTCCTGCAAACAGACCCCGCCGATCGACAGCCTGTACTGGCAACAACCATCCAATCTAACCATTTATGTGAATACACACGACCCCACCGGTAATACACGTTACTACCGCTACGACTACCAGGAGACCTGGGAACACGATGCAGAACTGAGTACCCCCTGGATAGTTGTCAATGACTCGCTCCAGGGAGCCGACTCCACCAATCAGAAAGCTCAATGCTGGAACACAGTTCCTTCTACCAATATCATCCTCGCCACCTCCGCCGCCCTCGCGCAAGATGTCATCGTCGCCTTTCCCGTGGAAACAATCCCCCTGGGAGATGCCAGGGTGGATGTTGGATACAGCATCCTGGTAAGGCAATACGCAATGACGCAGGACGCTTACAATTACTGGCAACTTATCCAAAAGACGACCCAGGATGTAGGCACGCTCTTCGACGTACAGCCGACCCAATTGATTGGCAACATCCATTGCCTGACCAACCCTTCTGCACCCGTGATTGGCTTTATTAGCGCAAGCTCCGTCCAACAGCGACGGATAAATATTTACCCATCCAGTCTCAGTGATAACTGGGGGCACAATTCCCCGGGGGTAAACTGTAATACCATAGAGATTGGGTATAACGCGAACGACTTCCCGGCTTTCTCTTATTCGGATACATTATATGTCCCCTATTATTTCAACGGCCCGGACTCCCTGGTGCTCGCCCCCAGCTTCTGCACCAATTGCCTGTATTTTGGCGGCACTACTACTAAACCCTCCTTCTGGCCCTAAAATGAAACCTATGACGAAATGGACCCTCCGGCAGATAACCACGCTCCTTGTACCTCTCGCAGCCTGCCTGACGACCTGCCGCCAGGCCTATGCGCCATCCGCGATCACCAACCCTAACCACTATCTCGTGGTAGATGGCTTTATCAACGTAAGCCCCAACTCCGTCACAACATTCAACCTCAACCGGACCCGTAACCTCGGAGACACCACTGTACAGGGCATTCCCGAACTGGATGCAACGATCTCCATTGTCAGCTCCGGCGGCGCCACCTGGCCGCTGACCGAGGCCTCAGGGACCGGCATCTACACGAGCGCCCCGCTCACCCTCGATCCGACCCAGCAATACAGTATTTCCATAGCAACGACGAATGGCCAAACATTCGCTTCCAGTCCGGTCCCCTGCAAGGTCACCCCGCCGATCGACAGCATTTTCTGGCGGCAGCCTTTCGACCTGACCATCTATGCCAGCACCCATGATCCCACCAACAATACCCGCTACTACCGCTACGACTACAACGAAACCTGGGAACACGACGCCCAGCTTATGACGGCCTGGGGAGTGGCTAACGGGATGATATACGCACAGGACTCTACCAATCAAACACAGCGTTGCTGGACTACCGATACTTCCACTAATATCCTGCTCACCAGTTCCGCCGCCCAGTCCAGTGACGTCATCGACAGCTTCCCCCTGGTCACCATTCCAAACGGCGATCCCAGGGTAACTAAAGTCTATAGCATCATCGTCCGGCAATATGCCTTAACAGAAGACGCCTACAATTATTGGCTGCTTATCCAAAAGACGACCCAGGACGTAGGCACGCTCTTCGACATACAGCCGACCCAGCTGATCGGCAATATTACCTGTACAAGCAACCCTTCCCAACCCGTCATTGGCTTTATCACCGCTACCACCATTCAGCAACAGCGGATTTTGATCGCGGAATCCTCCCTGACAAACTGGGAGCATAACCAGCCCGGCTTTGGTTGTGATACGGCTTCCATCCCTCAAAATTCTCCAAACCCACTGGTTTGGAATTATCCGAACCCGAATTTCGCGCCCTGGTATTTCATCACCAATGGTCCCCTCGTACTCGCTTCTGCCGTCTGCCTGAATTGTCTCCTGCTTGGCGGCACGAATATGCGGCCGCCATTCATGCCTGATTAACCAAAAAACACAATGAGCAAAAGACTATATAAATATGTAATCCTCTTCCAGATCCTCTTACCGGCGTGGCTTTTCACACAGGCGCAGGAAATCTCCATACAGGCACAGGAAAACGGCAAGGACAGCCTCCGGGCCGCCTTCAGCCGCTACCGGTCACAGGCGCCGCAGGAAAAGCTCTTTGTTCACGTCGACCGGACCTTCTATCTCGCCGGCGAGACCATCTGGTTCAAAGTGTACGATATCGACGGGAATTCAAATAAACCCCTCGCCCTTTCGGGAATAGTCTATGTAGAAGTGCTGGACAAAGACCAGCATCCCGCCCTTCAGGCAAAAATTGAAATCAGCGATGGCAAAGGCGACGGTTCATTCAGGATACCGCTGAATATTCCCTCGGGCCAATTTGTCTTTCGCGCCTATACCAACTGGATGAAAAATTTCAGCCCGGACTTCTATTTTATGCAGCCATTGACCATACTGAACACCCGGTATTCAACTTCGCCCACACCTTCGCCTTCTTCTTCGCCCACATCTTCTCCCATGCTCCCAGCTTCTCCCGCATCATCCCAGGCCGCCGCATCCGATATCCGTTTTTTTCCTGAAGGAGGTAACCTCGTCAATGGCCTGACCTCTACAGTTGCATTCAAGGCGACATCTGTCTCCGGAAAAGGCATACCCTGCCGCGGCGTTATCATCGATCAAAATAAAGATACTATAGCGGCGTTTCAGTCCGCCCGTTTTGGGATGGGCAAATTCACCTTTACCCCGGCCAGGGGAAACAGGTACACCGCACTGACGGAAATCGACCATAAGGTCTTCAGACAGGAGCTACCTGCCGCCTATGACCAGGGATATGTTATGCAGGTAGACAACAGTGATGAACATCGGCTGCGGATTATCGTACATGTCGCCGGTGCCCCGTCCGGTTCCCCCTCCTCGTCCGGTTCCTTCCCCCCATCCGACCCTTTATTATATCTTTTTGTCCATACCCGCGGCGCGCTGAAAAGCGCACAGGTCAATCGCCTGACCAATAACCATGAAGCTTATTTCTACATCGACAAAGACAGCCTCGGAGAAGGAATTTCGCATATCACCATATTCGATGGAGAAAGGATGCCCGTTTGCGAACGATTGTATTTCAAACGGCCACGACAGCAACTGCATATCGACGCCATCATGAAGGATCCCCTGGTGACTCCCACTCCTGACACGCAGCCCGTCTTCCCGACCCGAAAAAAGATCTCGGTTGACCTGTCCACATCAGACCCTTCCGGCATTCCCATATTGGCCAATCTTTCCATGTCCGTATTCCTCATCGACTCCCTCCAATCTATTCCCGGGGAAAATATTCTCAGCTATCTGCTGCTGAGCTCAGATCTGAAAGGAAGAATTGACTCCCTCCCTTATTATTTCAGTGAGACAGGACCTGAGGCGGAAGAGGCGCTGGATAATTTAATGCTGACACAGGGGTGGACACGCTTTCGCTGGGAAGATCTGATGAAGAACAAACAACCTTATTTTGAATTCCTTCCGGAAACCGACGGGCCCATCGTCAACGGAAAAGTGACAGACAGAAGGACTGGCCTGCCAGTCCCCCAGGTCAACGGCTATCTCTCCGTCCCTGGGAAGTATTTCAGGCTATCCACCGCCATTAGCCGGCCCGATGGTACCATTTATTTTCATTTGGATAACTTTCACGGTGTGAAAGAACTGATCGCGCAAACCAATAGCCAGACCGATAGCAATGACAGGATAGATATTGCCAATCCCTTCTCTGACCAATATTCGTATCTTCCTTTGTCGGATTCTTTGTATCCCCAAAAATTTGCATCGCAGCTGTTGTACCGAAGTATCAATTCCCAGGCTGAAAACGTCTATCGTAGCGCCTTGAAAAACCGATTTCAACCTGCCATGGAGGATACAATCCCCTTTTACGGACAACCCGACCGGCAATACCACCTCGACGACTATACCCGCTTTACTACGATGGAAGAGGTCATTCAGGAATTCGTCGACAACGTCCACATAAGACGACAAGCCGGCACGGCCTATTTCCGGGTCAGAAATGCCCTGTTCAATTTATTTTTCGACGACGATCCCCTGCTGTTGATCGATGGGGTTCCCGTATTTAACGGCGATAAAATGGTGGCTACAGATCCCTTGAAAATCGAAAGGATAGACGTCGTTTCTCACCGGTATTTCCTTGGCCCCTCGATCAGCGATGGCATTGTCAGTTTCAAGTCCTATGATGGCCAATTAGCCGGTTACGAATTGGATCCCAACGCCGTTGCCATACAATACAGTGGGCTCAGTCAGCAACGCGAATTTTATGCTCCGGCGTATGAGACAGTTGCGGAGCAGCTAAGTACCATACCTGATTTCAGGGATCAACTGCTTTGGTCTCCCGAAATAACGACAGACACCGCCGGAAAAAAGCAGCTGACACTATATACTTCCGACCTGACCGGGAATTACGTTTTATTTGTACAGGGAATGACGAGTGATGGCCTGGCCGGCTACTCGGTAGTGAAGTTTGCCGTTCATGCGGGTTCTTTGACCCAGTGATGCGCCCCGCGCATCATAAACTTTTTACTCTGCTCAATCGAATCCATGATCTGCTCCATGATCTTCTCCGCCGGCGCATCATAATCGATCACCAGCGGTTCTTTGAACACCACAGTCAGCTGCACCCCCTTTTTCTTGAACTTCAACCCCTTCTTGTCGAAGGCGCGCCAGAACCCGCCAATCACTACCGGCACTACGATCGGCTTATTCTGCTTGATGATCAGCGCCGTGCCTTTCCGGCCCGGTGCAAATGCTTTCGTAGTCCCCTGGGGAAAGGTGATCACCCAGCTGTCTTCCAGCGCCCGCGTGATCTTTCGTGTATCCGAAGGATCGAGCCCTTTCCGCACCTCAGTGCTTTTCTGGTTCCAGGTCCGACGGACGGTCAGCGCACCCGCCATAGTAAACAGCCTGCTCACCCATGTAGCCCGCATCGTCTCTTCCGCCGCTACATAATATACATTGGTAAAAGGGTTCAACAGGTAATAAGGCAGGCCAAGCTTGTCCTTCTTTCGCCATTTGACGGCACAAAAAATATGTAGAAAGGTGATGACGTCCGCAAAGTAAGTCTGGTGATTGCTGACAAAAAGAACATTCCCTTTGGGTAATCGCCGCAAATGTTCCGTACCGCTTATCTTCAAACGATTCACAATCGTCAGGCCAGGGTAGGACACCACCCCTACTATGGCATAGACCAGCTTTCTCACGAAACGAAAATGCTTCAATCGTTCTCTCAGGCTCATGGGCGTGTTTTTCAGTAGAACGGAACTATCCTCCGCCTGCCGAAAGTACGGAATTGTTCACACATCTCATGAACTGTTCACACATCTCATTAACTTTGACACTTATGCAACTCAACACAGTCATCTTCGACATGGATGGTCTTTTAATCGATTCCGAACCCTGCTGGCAGCAAGCCGGAACGGAGACACTCCGTCAATTCAATGTCACGCTCTCTCCTGTCCAGTATCATCACACCACAGGTCTTCGCACGCCCGAATGGCTCGACTATTGGTTCGGTTATTTTGGTATCGATAAAGATCTGATCCCCGCAGCCACCGCAGCCCTGCATGCCAATGTCTTCGAAAAGATCCGGATAATGGCCGAACCGCTGCCCGGCGTTCACCAGGTGCTCGATTTCTTCAAAGGGAAAAATTTCCGCATCGGCCTGGCCACCTCCTCGCCATTATCCCTCGCAAAGATCGTAACCGACAAACTGAATATCGGCGACTTCTTCGATGTCGTCTCTTCCGCTGGCGACCTTCCTTTCGGCAAACCGCATCCCCAGGTGTATATGAATTGCGCCGCTGAACTATCGGCCAGCCCCCTCGAATGCCTCGCCTTCGAAGATTCCTTCAATGGCCTGATCGCCGCCAAAGCCGCCCGGATGAAATGTGTCGCCATCCCCGTGCATGACCAATACGCCCTCCCCAAATGGGGCGCCGCCGATCTCAAGCTCAACTCCCTCCTTGAATTCAATCAGTCTCACCTTGACGCACTAAAATAAAAAAGACCCCACTTGCGTGAGGTCTTAAAAATAATTGTCTATTCCAGCTTACTGCGCAGCTTCTCCACCACCGGGGGTAGTAGTTCCGCCTGACGCATTCTGATCTTTCTCTTCCTGTTTCAGCTTCTCCTTGATAGAGGCTAAAGCGCCGAGATCGCCCAGGGTGGGTTTTTCCACCTTGGCCTGGATGTTCTTGACAGCCTTGCGGGTCTTGTCCGCATCGGATCTTTGCTCTTTACGCAAAGCTTCTCTTTCCTCTGTCTTCACTTGTTCCCACAGCCTTGTATGAGAAAGGACGATCCGCTTTTCATTGCGATCGAACTCGATCACCATAAACGGAGCGGTTTCGTCAGCCTGTACCTGCTTGCCATCTTCCTTATTCAGGTGACGGTTAGGAGCGAAGCCTTCCAGACCATAAGGCAGCTGCACGATAGCACCCTTCTCATCCTTGCGGATGACCAGGCCTTCATGCACAGAGCCAATGGCGAAAGTTTCCTCCAGCGCATTCCAGGGATCTTCTTCCAGCTGTTTGTGTCCAAGTTGCAGCTTACGGTTATCCTTGTCGATACCCAGGATCATCACATCGATATGCTGACCAACCTTGGTGTATTCAGACGGGTGATTGAAACGCTTCAACCAGCTCAGATCACTGATATGGATCATACCGCCGATACCGGGAGCCAGCTCGACAAATACGCCATAGGGGGTGATGTTCTTCACCAGGCCGTTGTGACGGCTGCCCTGCGGGAATTTCGTTTCGATGGTATTCCAGGGATCTTCGCTCAGCTGCTTGATAGACAGGCTCATCTTACGTGCATCCTTATCCAGGGTGACCACCTTGGCATTATGCTCGTCGCCCAACTTGAAGAATTCCTTCGCATTGATCGGCGTATTGGCCCAGGTGATTTCGCTGACGTGTACCAGTCCTTCTACGCCCGGCATGATTTCCAGGAAAGCGCCATAGTCTTCGATATTGACCACACGACCCTTGACGATCTGTCCTTCCTTGATCGTTTCAGGCAGCACATCCCAGGGATGCGGGGTCAGTTGTTTCAGACCCAGGCTGATTCTCTTCTTTCCGTCGTCGAAATCCAGCACCACAACCTGTAGCTTCTGGTCCAGTTTCAGCACCTCGCTCGGATGGCTGATACGTCCCCAGCTGATATCGGTGATATACAGCAGACCGTCCAGACCACCAAGGTCCATAAAGGCGCCAAAATCGGTGATATTCTTGATCGTACCTTCCAGCACCTGTCCTTTCTCCAGCTTGCTGATGATCTCTGCGCGCTGCGCTTCGATATCGCTTTCGATAAGGGCCTTGTGAGATACGACGGCATTCTTGATGGCTTCGTTGATCTTGACCACCTTGAATTCCATTGTCTTGCCGACGAACTGATCGTAATCCGTAACGGGCTTCACGTCGATCTGCGATCCGGGCAGGAATGTTTCCATACCGAACACGTCGACGATCAGGCCGCCTTTCGTCTTGCTGGTGACCGTACCGGTAACCACTTCGCCGGTCTTGTGCACTTCCACGATCTTCTCCCAGGCACGGGTGATCCGGGCCTGCTTGCGGCTCAGATGAAGATGACCTTCCCTGTCCTCCTTTTCTACCACCATCACTTCCACTTCGTCACCTGTCCTCAGGTTGGCGAGATCACGGAATTCATTCAAAGATACCAGGCCATCGCTCTTGAACCCGATATTCACGACCACATCGGTCTTGGTCAGCCCTACTACCAGGCCCTTGACCAATTCGCCGTCGGTGATCGCCACGAAAGTGTCTTCATACACCTTGTCATACTTGGATTTTTCTTCCTTGGTGTAAACAGCCACGTTCCTTTTGTCAATGCTCCAGTCAAAGTCATCATGTGCAGTCTGCACATGCACAGGTGCTTTTGTTGTCGCTGTAGGCTCGGCAGTAGCAGTCGCCACTTCCGGAGTCTCCTGTGCTTCAGCGTTTGAGTTAACAATATTGTTTTCAGACATAATAATAAAACCCCGAGGTTTTTTAATTCGGGGTAGCAAAGTTACGAAAAAATTCTCAATTTTTCAGCCCTTTTCAGCGCTTCGGCCTGAGCCACCGGCTCAGCCCTTGCCCTGCCCCTTCGCTGAGCTCGGGGCCCCATCCGGCCCAATCACCCCCTTCCAAACCTCGCCAACCACCTTCTGGAAGGTCCAATGATGCCCGAACGGATCTTCCACCGTCCCTTGCCGGTACCCGTAAGAATGGCTCTTCATCGCCTTTAACACCCTGGCGCCCGCCGCGACCGCCCGGTCCATCAAAGCATCCGGATTGTCCACAAAGACCCCCAAAACCACCGTCGTCCCCCCAAGACCTTTCGGCCCCCGCTCCGCAGTCCCCGGCATCTCCTGGTGCAGGTGGAAAATAGCCCCCTGTAACGACAGCTCAGCCACATGGATGCCGCCATCGTCATTTTTTACGATCAATTCCTCCTCCGCCCCAAAGGCTTTTTTATAGAATTCAACCGCCGGGGCGACAACGTCGAATGTCAGCTCCGGAGCGAATTGCGTTGCATTTTTATTCATAACACAGGTTTTCTCAAAGATATAGATTCAACAACATTCGCATGCGTCACTTTTCAACCATTGCCCTCACTTTTCCCTGCCCTTACCGCGATCGTATCTGCCGCAATCCATCCGCTCGTCCAGGCATGCTGGAAGTTGAATCCCCCCGTAATGCCATCCACATCGAGTATCTCCCCGGCAAAAAACAACCCCGGGACCTTACGGCTCTGCCCCGTAGAAGGTTCCACCTCCGACAGCTTCACCCCGCCTGCCGTCACAAATTCCTCTTTAAAGGTCGTTTTCCCCTCTATAGTGAAGGCCCCTGCGCACAGCAGGGCGACCAGCTTGTTCATCTCCCGCGCCGGCAGATCGGCCCAACGGACGTCTCCCGCGATAGCCGCCTGCGTCAGCCAATGATCCCACAGCCGCTGCGGCAGGCCAAAAGGGTTGCCGCTGCCGACCTTCCGCCCTCCGCCTTCCTGCCGCAGCTCCTGCAGCCGCTCCCGGGCCTGCTGCTCGGAATAGGCCGGTATCCAGTTCACCTGGATGCCAAACCGGTAGCCTCCTGCCGCCAGTTCCCTGGCACCCCAGGCAGACAGCCGAAGGATCACCGGCCCGCTGAACCCCCAGTGGGTGATCAGCAAAGGTCCCTTTTCCACCAGCCGGCTGCCGGCGATCTTTACCTGTACCTCCGGCACCGAAACCCCCATCAGTTGTGTGATCGGGTCGCCTTTCATATTGAACGTGAAGAGCGATGGAATAGGCTCCTCTATAGAATGTCCCAGCTGTCGTATCCAATCGAACATCCCGGACTTAGGATAGCCGCCACACGCAACACACACATAATCAGCCTCTAACGACCGTCCATCCGCCAATTCCACCCGAAAACCCACCCCTTCGGCCCCGGCACCCGTCGCCTCAACCCCTTGCCCGCCGTAGCCTTCGGCGAAGGCAGCGCCACCCACCCCCTTCACCTCCGCATGCAGCCGGATCTCCACCCCATACCGGTTCACCTCTTTCATCAGACAATCGATAATCGTCTGCGACGAATTCGTCACCGGGAACATTCGCCCATCCTCTTCCGCCTTCAACTCTACCCCCCGCTCCTTAAACCAATCGATCGAATCGGTCGTGAACCACCTGTAAAAAGCCTTCCGCACAAAATGCCCGCCCCGCGGATATCGTTTAGCCATGTCCGAAATATCATAACAGGCATGCGTCACATTACACCGCCCGCCACCGCTGACCTTAACTTTAGAGAGTAATTTGCCCGTTTTTTCCAGCACCGTCACATGCAGCCCGGGATGTCTGCGCGCCGCATTCACCGCACAAAAGATACCGGCGGCCCCGCCGCCGATGACAATTAGTTTTTTTTCCATATCCCAAAAAAAAGCCCCTCGTCAGAGGGGCGCCATTAATATTAAATCCTAAGAAGGCAGCGCAGCTGCCTGTATCGTAAAGAGGTGTGGATTCTTAAACTCCGCCGCTTCTATGATACTATAGTCCGACAGGATGTCGGCCTTGTTCTTCCGGATAGCTACGTCATGCTCGAAATGGACAGAGGGGCTGTGATCCATGGTCCGGACCGTCCAGCCATCACTTTCCGTATAAACCTCCCGTCGGCCGAGATTGATCATCGGCTCGATCGCCAGCACCAGGCCTTCCTTCAGCTTACCACCCGTTCCGCGACGGCCGTAATTGGGCACCTGCGGGTCTTCATGCAGATGCCTGCCAAGGCCGTGCCCTACCAGTTCCCGCACCACGCCATAGCCGTGTCTCCTTTCTGTATGCTCCTGGATGGCGTAGGCGATATCACCCACTCTGCCACCGGCGACAGCTTTCTCAATCCCCTTATAGAGAGACTCCTTCGTTACCCGGATCAGTTGCATGATCTGCGGACCAGGGTCCCCGATGGCAAAAGTATAGGCATGGTCTCCGTGATACCCTTTTTTGATTACCCCGATATCGATGGAGACGATATCCCCTTCCCGCAACGCCTGCCCGTTAGGGAAGCCATGTACCACCACGTCGTTAACCGACGTACAGGAGGCAAAAGGATACCCCCGGTAGTTCAGGAAGGAAGGGACGGCGCCGTTATCCCGGATAAAATCTGCAATCAGCGAATCCAACTGTAATGTCGTCATCCCCGGCTTCAACACTTTGGCTACTTCCGTCAGCGTTTTGCTGACCAGCAGGGCGCTATCCCTCATCAGTTCGATTTCCGCCGGCGTCTTATAATGTATCATGGATATTTCCTCTATTAAAAAAACCTGTCAGAAGCTATCTCCTAACAGGTCAAGGTATTAAAAAGTTCAATCGGCTAGATCACTGCATTGGATACCGAGGACTGACGCCCCTGGATCCTTCCACTCTTCATGAGGCCATCATACTGGCGCATCAACAACTGTGTTTCGATCTGTTGCAGCGAATCCAGGATAACGCCCACCATGATCAGCAGCGAGGTGCCGCCGAAGAAAGAGGCAAAACCCTGGGTGATACCTAAACGTTGAGCGAATCCCGGCAGAATACCCACGATAGCCAGCAAAAAGGCGCCCGGCAACGTGATCTTGT
>Ga0302315_10001731_pt1 | contig 21549 bp, 25 predicted proteins | sample III_Palsa_N3_1_FD_200532 | JGI IMG/M metagenome (GOLD analysis project Ga0302315, IMG submission 200532) | Peat permafrost microbial communities from Stordalen Mire near Abisko, Sweden - III_Palsa_N3_1 | ecosystem: Environmental > Terrestrial > Soil > Palsa > Peat permafrost | place: Sweden...
AAGCAGTTTTTAAGGTAGGGATATGATCTAATTTGTCTTGAAATTCCGCAGGAACTGCGAAGTCCTTAGTCTTTTTAAGTTCAACTTTCAAACCGGCCTTCTCCACGTCAACGGCTTCATAAATATATGCTTTCAGGATGGTTTCCTGTTCAACTATTTCACGAATATTAGTAAACCTGACCTGGCGGGGGACCTGCACATTCTCCGTTTGCTGGATCAGTATGTTATGGGTATCATTTAACAGCGCGCCTTTGAAAAACAAAAACGCGCAGTATTCTTTAAATACATGGATCAATACAATGTTAGCCCCTTTGAAAGTATAACAAGGACATCCCCACTTCAATTCTTCCGTTAAATCGCAGCCAAGCGCGATCATTCTTAACTTCTCAATCTCTTCCTGCCATTTTTGAGCCTTATTAAAATAAAAATCAACTTTAGGGTTCGTTCCACTCATTGTCATAGTGCAATTATTTTATTCAATATTCAGACCTTTAGCGAACCACGGAAACCCCTGGCTGCATAATAGGATTCCGCCCCGTTATGATAAACAAATACGGTGTCGAAGCGGCGATCACAAAAGAGAGCCCCACCAAGTTTCCTGATATTAGCAGGTGTTTTTACCCAACTCGACGTTTTGGTATCAAAATTACCAAGTTTTTGTAAATCCTGGTATTGTTCTGCTGTCAGAAGCTCAACGCACATAGCGGTTGCCACATCGACAGCACTGTTTTCAGGTTTAAATTGTTTCCTTGCATCCAATGCTGCACGATCGTAACAAAGGTTTCTGCAGCCAATCGGACTTTGTCCCGAACAATCATAAAAAACATATTCGCCCGTATTTTTATCATAACCAATAACATCGGGTTCACCGCCTGTTGCCTCCATTTCATTGAGCGACCATAGTTTTTCAGCATTCAGCTTTGCCTGTACTTTATCCCATTCAGTACTTTCATGCCGGTGCCGGTTTTTCCCAAAACGGGCTTTTAATACAATAAGTAGTTCCTCACGTTGTTGTGGTGATAATTCTTCTTTCATGGTATTCATTTATTGATACCCGCCCTTGTTGAAGTTATCTCCAACAAGCGCCGGGTATCTCTGCTACTACCACTGCTTAACTATGTTGAACATCCAGCGGATGCCAAAACGGTCTTTGCAGGTGCCCCAGTATCCCCAAAATTCATCATGCGGTGCCACTGTGTCTGTTCCGCCTTCCGATAGTTCGTTGTACAACCTGTCAGCTTCTTCTTTGGTGTCGGGGCTTAAATTAATGGTAAAATTATTCCCTTCTACCAGCTTTTGCCCCATGCTTTCCAGCATATCGGTCCCCATTATTTGTATGCCGCCAAGTATAGGCAGGGCCATATGCGCTATTTTGTTTTGATCGGCTTCCGGCAGCGGCGGCGCGCCTTCATGCCTTGGTGCGTCCTTAAAACGCATTATTGGACTTGCAAATTCTGTTCCGAAAGCTTTTTTGTAATGGTTAAATGCTTCTTCGGCATTGCCCATAAAATTTAAATAAATTGATACACTTGCCATTTTAGTCGTTTTTATGTTTATTAAGTTTTTTCAGGCTAAACCAAATTGATCTTTCTATCCGCAGGCCTCAAATACCACGATAACACAGTAAAAACAGCCAGTACAACCGGTGATATGATTTGCGCAGAAACATCATTACTGGCAATATGCGAGATGACCGCGCCGGTCATGGTAAAAAATATACCTGCGTACGCCCATTCCTTAAGCAGTTTAAATTTCGGTATCAATATCGCAATTATGCCCAATACTTTCCAAATGCCGATAATTGAAATAAAGTAGGTTGGGTACCCCAGGGGTTTAAACCCCTCCACTACCTGTTTTACCTGCAGGGCCTGTGCCAATCCGCCCGAAAAAATACAAAAGGATAATATGATCGTAATTATCCAATACCAAATTAGTTTTCTTTTTTCCATTTTTTAATCATTTTAAACTGTTTAATAGTTCCTCTATCCGGTTATGTGCCATGTTTATTCCCCAGGCAAAGGGTAACTTCAGTACTTCGTCTCTCTGTGCAACTGATTCATAAATTGTGTGCATATTAACTTTGCTTGTGTTACCGGTAAGCTTTTCAAATTTTGTGATCTCCAACTGGACGCCAAAAGGCGTGTTTGCCATTTCGAATGTCCGGGTGATTTGTTGGTTCGGGATAAAATCGTGAAATACCCCACTGAACCCGTGTTTCTTTCCTTTCGGGTCGGTTGTTTCAAATTGGTAACTGCCATGCTTTTTGCTTTCCAGTTTCAGCACTTTGGTTCCCATCCATTGCTCAACAAGTTCGGGTTCAGCAAACGCCTTAAAAAGCAACTCCAAAGGCAGATCAAATTCCCTGGTTATAGTCAGGTCATGTTTGCCGTCTTCGGCATTGATCTTTGTTTTTAGTTCCATATTATTCTATTTTAATCACACGAATGCTCACGAATTGATTTTGTTTAATTCGTTAAATTCGTTATAATTTGTGAGAATTGTTGTCAATTTTTTTCATTATCTCTTCTAATTTATTAAACCGGTCATCCCACATCCGGCGGAATGGCTCAATAAAGTCGGCTATTGCTTTCATGTTTTTTGCATTAATGTGGTAGTAAATTTCCCTGCCGTCCTGCTCCTGTTTAAGCAGTTCGCACTCGGTGAGTATTTGCAGGTGTTTTGAAACCGTCGGCCTCGCGGTGTTGAAGTTTGCGGCTATGGCCCCTGCTGTCATGGTTTGCGTGGCAACCAGCAGCAGTATGGCCCTCCTGGTGGGGTCGGCTATGGCTTGAAATACGTCCCGTCTTAAATTCATTGCGTAGTTATTTGACTACAAATATAAATGTAGTTATTTAACTACGCAAATTTTTTTGCGAAATTGTCTGTGGGTACAGGCCGTTAATTTTTATAGGCGCAGAGCACTGCTATAACAGTGCCTGTGTGATTCGAATTACCGAGCGTTTATCTTCTTTTTTACGCCTCGCATCATATCACCGTTTTTAAAACGCCTCCTTCGGCACGTATAGCTGCTCCATTTGTTGCCGACGCAAGCGGACTTGCCAGGTAAGTGACCATATTGGCAACTTCTTCTGTCGTTAAAAAACGCTGAACGAGCGAAGTGGGCCGCATGGTTAAAAAGAAATCTTTTTTAATATCTTCCTCTGTTTTATGCTGATCTTTAGCCAACTGCGCTATAAAACCGCCCACGCCTTCTGAAAGCGTCGGTCCGGGTAATACGGAATTGACGGTAACATCTGTACCACGGGTTAGTTCTGCCAGGCCGCGGGCAACGGCAAGCTGGGCAGTCTTTGTCATTCCGTAGTGGATCATTTCAGCAGGGATTTGCATGGCCGATTCGCTTGAAATAAAAATTATACGGCCCCAATTCTTTTTGATCATTTGGTCAAAATAGGCGCGGGATAAGCGGATACCGCTCATCACATTAATTTCATAAAATTTGAGCCAATCCTCATCCGTAATATCGCCGAAAGCTTTAGGCTCAAATACAGCGACATTATTGACTAGGATATTCACTTCGGGAACCTGCCTGGTCAACTCGGCAATTTGTTCGGGCCGGGCAAAATCAGCAATAACGCCGCTTATATTATCATTACCTGTATCAGTTTTAAGCTGGGCTACAGCTGCATCAACCCGGGCGGCGGTGCGTCCGTTAATAATGACTGTTGCCCCCTCAGTAGCCAATTGCTTAGCTATGGCGTAGCCAATACCGGCAGTCGAGCCGGTAATGAGGGCGATCTTTTTATCAAGTTGTAAATTCATAGATGCAAAACTAATGCATACGTCTTTTGGTTTGACAGGCATGTTATATCCTGACAATAAGACTACACAAATTTGCGGCCCGCCTAGGTCGCTCGCAGATAGTCCTGCGAGCCGAAAAAAAACTTCTATACCTTTTATTTCCCAGTATTGTTAGGATAACTTATACCAGGGCCAAAAAAACATGCGTTTTCCTTTATTTTACCGTCTTTAAATTTAAAATACTCCGTATTGCGGAACACCCGGCCATCTGTAGTCCAGCCATTATAGGTTACAAAGGCATCATCCCCATCAACCATAAGCTTTTCAATATCAAACCTTTTGATCTTGGAGGAATTTGGCCAGCATCTTTCCTTATAGGTCTTTAAATCAATATGGTCGTCATTAGGGCTGTTGAAAACAAACCCGTCAGCAACAACGGATTGCAGCATATTCCAGTCTTTTTTCTCATACGCTGTGTAGTAATCTTTAATTAGCTTTTTATTTGACTGGTTGCTATCCACGCCGGTACACTTAATGTTAAGCGACAGCACGACGAGCGCGAACAGGCATCCAATTCCATATCTTTTAAATTTATTTTTCATAACATATAGTTTTAACAGTAATATGTCTTTATTTAACCACGAACGGTCCGTTTACTTCGCCGCCGGGTACCAATCCCTTAACCGTACATCAATACTTTTATCGCCCGCATTTACCAATTCTTTAAACTTTTGCGTGTCCTGCCCGCGGTAATGGTACGGATAAACTACTTTGGGTTTAAAGGCAAGCACACCGCTGGCTGCTGTAGTTACATCCATTGTATAAGGCAGGTTCATACATACAAAAGCGATATCAATATTTTTAAGCGCCCGCATTTCGGGGATGTCGGCCGTATCGCCCGAGATATAAATATTTTTGCCGCCAATGGTTAATACATAACCATTGCCCCTACCCTTGGTATGCGCGGCGGTTGGCGATTCGGGCAGGTTATACATTGGTATCGCTTCGATTGAAACACCCAACTGCGTGGTTTTATCGCCGTTTTTTAATATGACTAATTTTGATCTATCGGTGGTAGCGGGTAATTTATCTGCCACCGCCTGCGGAACAACTATTACCGCGTGTGCCGTATTGATCGCATCGATGGTTTTAGGGTCAAGGTGATCACCATGAATATCTGTTAACAGTATCATATCAGGCGCGGCAAGCCCGGTAAAAGCGGTTGTCCCGCCTGTTGGATCGACATATATATTTTTACCCTGGTAGCTCAATACCAACGTAGCATGTGTAATTGGTTGAATAGTCAGCTCGCCGTCTTTAACAGCTTCACGGTCAGCAGGCGGGCGTTGCGCGCAGGCAAATAAAAGGGATAGCGAAAATAACAGGGATAACGTAAAGTTTTTCATAGTGTTTATTGTTGTTGTAATGGAATTAATAACCTGTTAAATATAGTATTTTTTTTATTTCGGTAACTGCCCGGGTTTAATTCAAATTATCATTTCAGTATCAAACTTTCCTATTCTACATTATAAACCCTAAGTCCCCCTCTAAACGGCATAGCCCACAATAACACCTTTAAAAAACAAACAATATGTGATTAATTTCCCCCGGAAAGGGAGATTTGCCCTGCCCTCAGGCCACTCATTGCAAGAAAAGGAAAAGATTATACTATTACTTGGAGGTAGCATAATCACCAGACGAAATGTTGATTGTAAGAAAATCAAAAAATCTCCCCAACCAGGGGAGATTTAGAGGGGCTGAAACAATGCCTCAAAGATTTTTTTGCGACAGTGATAATCACAATTAACTTTTTTTTATATCGCTTTGACCTGTGTTTAATACCTTTTATAACACAACTGGTATGATTTCTGCGCGAAGTATGGTATGCTAAAAAAAGAGAATAATTAATTACTTATTTTCTGTATCGCGTTACCGGTATAATCCGATACATAAATATTGCCTGCGGCATCTAACGCTACACCATACGCACCATTAAACAGTGTATTTCCGGCATTGCTGTCAAAAGTAGTTACAACACCTGCCTGGCTGATTTGCCGTACCAGGTTATTACCATTATCGGCTACATAAACATTGCCCGAAGCATCTAATGTTATTCCCGTTATGCTACTAAAATAAGCTTCGGTGCCGGTACCATCGGCCAAACCGGAGATACCGCTCCCTGCCAATGTAGTTACAACACCAGTCGGGCTAATTTTGCGTACTACGTTATTTCCATAATCGGCCACATAAACATTGCCTGAACCGTCTACCGTTACTGCCATTGGTTCAGAAAATGAAGCCGCTGTACCGGTACCGTTAGCGGCACCCTGGGCACCGCTGCCCGCAAGTGTAGTAACAACACCTGTCGGACTGATCTCGCGTACCAGGTTGTTACTATTATCAGCTACATATACATTTCCGGAAGCGTCGGTCGCTACACCTGTTGGATGATAAAAAGAAGCGGCTGTACCTTTACCATTGGCCGAACCACCGGTACCGCTGCCTGCAAATGTAGTGACCACTCCTCCCGCACTGATTTTACGGATCAGATTGTTACCCTTATCCGCTACGTATACATTACCCGAACCATCTACCGCAACGCCTGTTGGCTCGTAAAAAGAAGCACTGATACCTGTACCATTGGCCGAACCAGCGGTGCTGCTCCCTGCTAATGTAGTTACAACGCCTGCCGCACTAATTTCACGTACCAGGTTATTTCCGTAATCCGCTACATAAACATTGCCTGAAGCATCTATGGCTATTCCCGCCGGTTCGTAAAAAGAAGCGCCAGTGCCGGTACCATTGGCCGAACCCTGGCTGCCGCTGCCTGCAAATACGTTGGTAAGAACCGAAGAAGTAAGCATGCTACTTGAGGACGTGGATTCTTTACCGCATGAAGTAATAAATAATACTGCTATTAACAGCAATGGTAAGTTTTTTTTCATTTAATTTTAATTAATAATTACGGTTGCCCGGTATAATTATTTAAAAAAATTAGGGGAATGATAAATTTTGGGCTGCATAAAGTGTGTCGTATATATGTCCTTTTGCTGCACAAAGAACGGATAACGTAAGGAAATTGATATTTATTGCTTTATATTATTACTATTTAGCTTAAGTTCACGATAAAATTAACTGAACTATCCATATAAACCAAATCCCTATCTTGCCCATTCAAGCCAAAACCCATGTTTGACATTTGTTGTATAGGTCATATTACGGCTGATAAAGTGGTTACTCCCCGGTCTGTAAAGTATATACCCGGCGGCACAGCGTATTATTTTTCCAGCGCCTTAGCTAAGTTGAATATAAGCTATATTTTAGTAACCGCTCTCGCCCCTGCCGAAATGAGCTATGTGCATGAACTTCGTGATCGCGGTATTGAAGTTGAGGTGCAACCCTCCGCATATACCGTAAACTTTGAAAACATTTATGGCGATGATCCTGACAAACGCGCCCAAAATGTATTGCAAAAAGCGGATGTGTTTACTGTCGACCAATTACAGCATTTAAACGCTCGTATATTTCACCTTGGCCCGTTGCTGGCTGATGATATTTCTGTAGATATTATAAAAATCCTGGCCGCAAAAGGACTGGTATCACTGGATGTACAAGGATATTTGCGCAAGGTCATCGACAATAAAGTTTATCCAGCAAACTGGCCCGATAAACAGGAGGCCCTGCAATACGTGCACGCCCTGAAAGCCGATGAAAACGAACTACAGGCATTAACAGGTTGTGATGATGTGGGTAAAGGCGCGGAATTACTGGCAAGCTGGGGCGTAAAAGAAGTTGTGGTAACCAATGGCAGCAAGGGATCGTTAATTTATAGCGACAATGTTTTTTACACCATACCCGCTTATCGCCCAAAAAAAATAATAGATGCAACAGGCTGTGGCGATACCTATATGGCAGGATATTTATACCGCCGCATAAAAGGTTGTGATGTACAGCAAGCAGGCGAATTTGCCGCCGCTATGGCTGCCCTTAAAATGGAATCGCCCGGGCCATTTATAGGTACAGAGGAGGAAGTGATGCAATTTATAGCAAAACACAAGCAATAGATTACCCTCTCAGGCCACGTGATAACCCCATGCGGTAGTTTCTTCTAATTTAGTCGAAGGACTCTCATGGAGGGGAAGGAGGAGGATGGGGTAAAACCAGCGCCAGGTAAAAAACATATTTTAAATTTCTCTCAAGAAAACTAAAAACCAAATAAATTTCCCTTACCTTACACCATCCAAACCATGAAACCACAATTATCAAAATTACTTACGCTTTTTATCCTTGCCCTTGTTTTACAGGCCTGTAGCGGTTCCGGTAAACCGGGCTATTGGGTAAATAACCAAATCGATTCAGGCAAAAGGGAGGAGTTGCATAAACTCAATAACCAAGTATTTAAAGATATAAAGACCGAAGATCACCTGCACCTGAAAAGCATGCTGTCGAAAGAGTTGCTGGATAAATCATACCTGTACAGGCAAGTAGCGACGATAAGCAGCTACTTAAATAAAAACGATTACACCCTGTTTAAAGAGTATTATGTAGTAAATAAATGGCGTGATGAGGATACCATAAAAGCACAGGGCAGCGGTATAAACAGTTATTCGTTATATTATACCGGATTAGCGAAAGAAATGTACATGGTGTTTTACCTGCCAAAAACCGGCATTAGTAAAAAGATGATCACCGCCTCCTATTGCAAATACGATTATGGGTGGAAGCTTGCAAAGCTTGACCTTGAACTGTACTGCATGAATGGTAAAACCGCGCCCGAGCTTTATAATATGGCTAAGGATAAAATGCAGAAAAATTATCTGTCAGATGCGGTAAGCACAATGGAACTGGCCTACAATTGTCTGACACCAAGCTACGTATGGAAATACCCGGAAGACAGCCTGATGCGTGATTTTAACAATAAATTAGTTGAGCAAGCTAATGAAAAATTTACGTTCCCGTTTATGATCAGGGAATTGCCAACCCATCCGCAAATATTCAGGGTTTTTAACCAAAAAATGCCCGATGATGTGTATTATCCCATGATCTATTATATATCTTCTATCCCTCTAAAAGATACTGCCGCCGTAAGGCGGGAAAATACCGCGCTTAAAAAAGTGATCGGTAAGGTAATACCCGGTATAGATAAAGAAAAGAAATACCTGTATTACGGTGCTTTTAACCAACTACCCAGCATTAAAGTAGCGGTAGATCACATTGATTTTACGGATAAATTGCAATAAGCGCGTAAACCACCTGTAGGCTTGTGATGGCCTTGTGCGATGCCTTCCCCTAAATTTAGGGGAAGGAGGAGGATGGGGTAAAGTCGCGACAGGTAAACAATTTCAATAGCTTAACTCCCACACAAAAACGGTAATTTCGCAATTTATTAAACGAATATATAAATACGCGAATGGTGTGGTTAGATAAATTAAAGCTGAATAAACAATTGGTACGCTCTATCACAGGGGCGGGTTATGCTACGCCTACAGAGATACAGTTAAAAACCCTTTCACGTATTATTGGTGGACAGGATGTTATTGCGGTTGGCACGGAGGGTTCCGGTAAAACAACCACTTATGTTTTAGCGATATTGAACCGGTTAAAATACACATCAGAAGGTGTTCCGCGTGTATTGATATTAGTGCCGGATAAAGAAAGTGTTGTAGCTGTAATTGCACAGTTTGAACTATTGAACACAAACCGGGAAATGGCTGTAGTTGGCCTATATGCCGCACCCGGTACCGAAACGCAGATGAACGACTTAGCCGACGGTGCCGATATCGTTGTAGCAACACCCGACAGGGCACGGGCCATTTATTTAAAACTCGGCCTCAACCTGAATAAGATAGAACTTTTTATTGTTGATGATGCCGAACTGATAATTAAACAGGGGCTACAACTGCCGGTAGCCGAACTGGCTAACAGCATCACCAAAGCACAACACCTGGTTTTTACTACCGTGATACACGATAAGCTGAACAAAATGATAGCCCCGTTTATGAAGCTGCCCGCTATTGTTGAGGTTGAAGAAACCGGCGAGGTGCAAATAAAGACGCATCCACAGGTTTTATACCTTGTGCCTAATTTTGGCACCAAATTAAACCTGCTGCATTTGTTTATGCAGGATGATGAGCTGTTTACCAAAATTGTTGTATTTGTAAACACCCGCCATACGGCCGAAAAATTATATAAAAGTCTTCAAAAAAAAGCCAACAATCCTGTTGCGCTGTTAAATCCCTGGTTTTTTGAACTGGCGGGTTTTACTTCTGTCGATGATTTTAAACAATCGGATGCAAGGATATTGATTGCGGTTAATGACCCTGGCATGGAAACCGATCTGCATCAAATTCCCTTTATTATTCATTTTGAATTGCCGGAAGATAAGGATGTATTTGTTAAAAGGATAATAAATAATGAAACATCCGATGATGAGATGTTGGCTATAACCTTTGCTACCGACCTTGAATTGGTTATGGTTAAAAAGATAGAACAGGCTATTGGTCAAAAAATCCCTGTAGGCGAGTTACCAGAAGACTTGCTGATAGAAAAAGAGAAGAAAAAAAACGATTCTTCAGAAAAACCGCTGCCAAAATCAAAGGGGGTTGAACCCACAGGGGAAGCTTTTCACCAGAAAAAGGCAAGTAATTCAAAAACTTATAATTTCAGCTCGGGTAAAAAAGCTAAGATGAACAAAAAGAAGAATCATTAATGGTTTTCATATGTCATATAGCGATGGGTTTAAAACCCATCGCTATGATAAATGCCTGCTTAAAATTTTAAAAAGCAATTGGATTTTCAACCCTAATCATTAAAATATTGGGTATCTTCGCATAAATACATCCCCATGTCTAAAAACAAAAAAAGTTCTACTATCGACCAGGTACTCACCCAAATGGTACTTGATATATTTGAGCAGAACGGCAATACACCATTAAATTATAAACAGGTTTCGGCAAAATTAAACGTGCGCGACCCTGACGCGAAATACACCATACTTGATATTTTAAAAGAAGAAGCTTTTAAACAGGTACTAAAAGAAATTTCTCCGGGCAAGTTCCAGTTATTGGAGTTAAAAACGTTTGTTGAGGGTAAGGTTGATCTTACCAACGACGGTTCAGCGTTTATTGTTACCGATGATGAAGCTGAAAGCGACATCTTCGTCGCCCCGCGCAAATTGCGCAATGCTTTGAATGGCGACAGGGTTAGGGTTTATGTATATGCAATAAGCAAGGGAAAACGCAAAGAGGGTGAAGTAATTGAAATATTGGAACGGGCCAAGATGGAGTTTACCGGTATTGTAAAACTCTCTGACCGTTTTGCATTCTTCATTCCCGATGACCGCAAAATGATGCATGATATTTTTATCCCGATTGCCGGACTGAACGGCGCTAAAAACGGGATAAAAGCCATTGCCGAAATTACCGACTGGCCCGCCGGCGCTAAAAATCCGATTGGCCGTATCAAACAAATTTTAGGTAAGCAGGGTGAGAATGATACTGAAATGAACGCCATCCTGGCTGAATATGGCTTTCCCCTCTCCTTCCCGGCGGAGGTTGAGCATGATGCAGAAGAAATCCCTGATATTATTACACCACAGGAAATAGCCAAAAGGCGCGATTTCAGGAACGTAACTACCTTTACAATTGACCCGTTTGATGCAAAGGATTTCGATGATGCCTTATCGTTCAAGGTATTAGCTAACGGAAACTATGAAGTAGGCGTTCATATCGCCGATGTTTCGCACTATATCATCCCCGATTCCGCTTTGGATAAAGAGGCATTTGACCGCGGCACATCAGTTTACCTGGTTGACAGGGTAATACCAATGCTACCCGAACGGTTATCAAACGGTTTATGCTCATTACGACCAAAAGAAGACAAGCTTTGCTTTGCCGCAGTTTTTGAACTGGACGAGAACGCGTATGTTATTAACGAATGGTATGGTAAAACTGTTATCCATTCAGACAGGCGCTTTACCTACGAAGAAGTACAGGAAGTAATTGAAAACCAAGCCGGAGATTTTGATAAAGAAATATTAAAGTTAAATGCCCTGGCTTACAAACTGCGCGAACGTAAATTTAAAAACGGTGCGATCAGTTTTGAAACTACCGAAGTTAAATTTAAACTGGATGAAACCGGAAAACCCATCGGCGTTTATGTAAAAGAACGTAAAGATGCGCATAAATTAATTGAAGACTTTATGCTGCTGGCCAACCGTAAGGTAGCCGAACTGATCAGCAATAAGGGCAAGGGCAAACATAAATATACGTTTGTTTACCGTGCGCATGACTCGCCAAAACCCGAAGCGCTGGCTAATTTCGCGCAGTTTGCGGCAAGGTTTGGCTATAAGATCAATACCAAATCGGATAAGGAAACTGCCAAATCCCTTAACTTTTTAATGGAAGATGTGGAGGGCAAAAAGGAGCAGAATGTATTGACACATTTGGCTATCCGGTCGATGGCTAAGGCTATTTATACTACCAAAGCCAGCAGTCATTATGGTTTAGCGTTTGACCATTATACTCACTTCACCTCTCCTATCCGCCGTTACCCCGATGTGATGGTACACCGGCTGTTGTTTCATTATCTCAATGGCGGTCAGTCTGTTAATGCCGAACATTACGAGGTACTTTGTCAGCATAGCTCGCAAATGGAAAAGAAAGCGGCTGATGCCGAACGTTCGTCCATCAAATACAAACAGGCCGAGTATTTAAAAGACCAGGTTGGCAGTGTTTACAGCGGCGTAATTTCGGGCGTTACCGAATGGGGAATGTATGTAGAGATCATTGAAAATAAATGCGAAGGAATGATACGCCTGCGTGATATTACAGATGATTTTTATACTTTAGACGAGAAAAATTATGCTATAATAGGCCAGCGAAAAAAGAAGGTTTACCAATTGGGCGATGAGGTGCAGATAAGGGTAAAAAACGTTGACCTGACAAAGAAACAGATCGATTTTTCGTTGGTACAGTAGCAGTTAGAGGTTGATTGAGTTGATTAAGTGAGTAGTTGGATTAAGTAAAATTAACCACTCACCTAATCAACTCAATCAACCTAATCAACCATTAAATGAAAAAATTAGAAGAACTACAGGAACTCATAAGCGAAGCGGTTACCAAACTAAGCTTTCCTGTTCATCCTGCCGAATTATACGAGCCCATAAGTTATATTTTATCCATCGGGGGCAAGCGTATGCGCCCTGCCCTGCTGCTGATGGCCTGCGACCTGTTTGGCGGCGATGTGGATGAAGCGTTAGCGCCCGCGCTGGCCATCGAGGTGTTTCATAATTTCACCTTAATGCATGATGATATCATGGACAATGCGCCCCTGCGCCGTGGCCGCACTACCGTACATGAGCGTTGGAACCAGAATGTAGCCATATTATCAGGCGATGTAATGCTGATTGAAGGCTACAAGCTAATGATGCAGGTAAAAGACCGCTTACTGCGCCAGATACTGGATATTTTTAATAATACCGCAGTAGGCGTTTGCGAGGGCCAGCAGTTTGATATGGAGTTTGAACAGCGCAACGACGTTTCTATTGAGGAATATATTACCATGATCCGCCTTAAAACGGCTGTAGTATTGGGCGGTGCATTAAAAATTGGCGCGTTAATTGGCGGTGCCGAACTAAAAGATGCCGGCCTGTTATGTGATTTTGGCGAACATTTAGGCATAGCTTTCCAGCTACAAGATGATATATTGGACGTTTACGGCGACCCCGAAAAATTTGGCAAACAGGTTGGCGGTGATATTATTTCTAACAAAAAAACCTACCTGTTGATAAAAGCATTGGAACTGGCGAAAGATAGCCGGTTTGCCGAATTAAACACCCTGCTTACAAATAAGCAATTTGACAATACAGAAAAGGTAAAAGCGGTAACAGATATTTATAACAGCCTGGATGTACGGCAGTACGCCGAAACCGAAATGCAGGAATATGCCGACAAAGCCTTTAAAGCCCTTGATGCCATTAACCTGCCCGAAGAACACAAACAGTACCTGCGCGATTTTGCCGATGGGTTGATGGTGCGCGAGAATTAATAATTAGATTGTTGTATGAAGAAACTCCTTCTAATTACAATAATATCATTATTAACTTTTGTTGTCAAAGCACAAGCAGTGAGGGGTGAGAGCGACCTTCTTGCCGTCATAAATGATACCAACAAAGTATACACTTCTATTTGGGAGGGTATGATTTATGCAGATTTTCCCGGAGGTTTATAACGCCCGGGGGTACTTTGCCTTTAAAATTTAACGGCGCATAATTTTGCCCTCTAAGTTTTAATGGTGAAAGAAAATCAGTAGCTTTATCGTATAAAACTAAAATACCCGCAATAGGGAATTTAGATGGGGCTAATAATGAAATCAATATTAATCATTGTTATTATTACGTTATTCTGCACCACTCTTTATGCCCAAATATCCGATACAAGCATATACACAAGCCCGGTGCAGGTAATGCCCCAATATAAATCCGGTGAAGAAAGCCTTTATTTCAGGCTCGAGCATATCCACTACATCTTTGCCGACCGGATGAAGAATATACAGGGAAAAGTATTGGTTTCCTTTGTGGTGGAAAAAGATGGTACGGTAAGCAATGTAAAAATGGTACACGGCCTTACCCCCGAGCAGGACAAGGAAGTGATAAGGGTAGTAACCAATTTACGTAAATGGAAGCCAGGCATGCAGGATGGTAAACCCGTGCGGGTGCAGCTTTCCATACCAATAGATTTTAAAATGATCAGGTCTTAAATCAATATAAAAACAAATTCATATATGCGCAAAATCATTACTCTCATCATTACAATACTGTCTGTAGGTCAGTTGTATGCACAAAAACAAAAAACACTGACCAGCGGCGGTCCATTAAAGCCAGAGCAGGCAATAATGGATATCAGGCATTACACAATTGCACTGAATGTTGATCCTGCGCAAAAATCGATCGACGGTTATACGACGGTTGATATGGTGATGTCGCAGCCAACGCATGTAATTTTATTGGACCTGCTGGATTCGTTTAAGATCAGCAAACTATTGGTTAACAATAAACCGCAGCCATTTGAATACAAAAACAATATGATTACTATAACAATGGCTAATGAGCTGCCCGCAGGTAAGGCCAGTGTACAGGTGTTTTATGGCGGCAAACCGCACGTTGCCCGCAGACCGCCCTGGGATGACGGATTTAGCTGGAAAACAGATTCATTAGGTCATCCGATCGTAGAAATTACCGCCGAAGCTGCCGGTGGAAAATTATACTTCCCCTGCAAGGATAGCCCGTCAGACGAGCCGAATGAAGGTGTCGACCTGCTTATTACTGTCCCCAAGGACCTGGTTGTTGCCGGTCCGGGCTTAATGATCAATAAAACTACAAAGGGTGATAAGGCTACTTTTCACTGGAAAACCAGTTACACCATAAACAACTACAGCATTGTATTTAATGTTGCCGATTACGTAGTTGTAACCCGCACTTATACCAGTATAACGGGCCGTAAAGTACCTATGGTGTTTTATGTATGGAGCTATCATAAAGATAAGGCCCCGTATCACCTGGAATTATTAGAAAAGTTTGCGCATGAGCAGGAGAAATATTTAGGGGAATACCCGTGGGCAAAAGAGAAGATAGGCATTGTAGAAACTATGCACAGGGGCATGGAACACGAAACGATGAACGCCTATGGAGCGCAATTTAAATATACAAAGGTTGGCGGCCAGGATTACGACGACTTAATGCACCATGAATTTAGCCACGAGTGGTGGGGCAATAAAGTAACCGCCAAAGACTGGGCCGATTACTGGATACATGAGGGGATTGGCACTTATGCCGATGCTTTATATATTAAAGAAGTTGCCGGCGAAGACGCTTATATTAAACACTTTCAGCAAACTGCGCCCGGCTTTGGCAATAAAATACCGGTTGTATTGGGGAAAGATCTTGATGAGGAAGCCGCGTATAATAATGACATTTACGGAAAAGGCGCATTTTTTATGCACACCCTGCGTTATGTATTTGGCGATGACAGTTTATTCTTCCATACGCTGAAAGGCTTTGTAACCTCGCCTAAATACACTTATGACAATATGGTTACTACAGCCGATGTAGAGCAGTATTTCAGTCAGCAATCAGGCAAGGACCTGAAACCATTATTTGACCTGTATATCTATTCGGTCAATAAGCTGGAGGTTCACGTTAAACAACAGCGTAACAATGGTTATTTGATACAACTGCAAAATATGAGCATCCCGCTGCCAATGGATATTACCACCGATGCGGGTACCAAACGAATGATGATTGACAGCAAGGGTTTATTAGTAACCAGCAAAACCCTTCCGGTTATTGACGCTAATACTTATTATTTGAAGAAGATAACGATAGAATAATTTCCACTTTGTCATTTAGATCCGCCCCTTGGCGGAGAGAAATCTATACATATGCAATTCCCACTGTGCAAGTGTATAGATTTCTCTTTCGCGGCCATGCTTATTGCTTGCGCCTGCTCAATCGAAATGACAAATATAATAAACCAAAAAAGGGCCTGGATTTTCTCAATCCAAGCCCTTTCAATATTATAAGTCAGCTAATTACTCAGCCGCAGCTTCTTCGCTGTCAGCAGCTTTCTTTTTAGGCGCTGCCTTCTTTTTTGGTGCAGCCTCTTCGGCTACGGGTGCTTCAGCAACTGGTGCTGCCGCTTCAGCAACAGGTTCAACTGCTGCTTCTGCTACTGCCACTTTTTTCTCTGCTTTAGCAACCGGTGCTGGTGCTTCAACTACTGCAACAGGTGCAACTTCAAACGGAATTACCGATACATACGAACGGTTATCTGCTTTCTTTTTGAAAACTACTTCACCTTCAACTAAAGCAAATAAAGTATGATCTCTGCCGATACCTACGTTAAGGCCCGGGTTGTGCTTGGTACCACGCTGACGTACGATGATGTTACCAGCAATTGCAGGCTGACCACCAAATATCTTGATACCTAAACGTTTGCTATGTGACTCGCGGCCGTTTCTGGAACTACCGGCCCCTTTTTTGTGTGCCATTTCTTATATCTTTATGGGACAATTATAATCCCGATTAAACTTAATTATAATGTGATCCCTGTGATCTCTATTTTGGTGAATTGCTGACGGTGACCGTTTTTCTTCTTGTAACCTTTTCTTCTTTTCTTTTTGAAGATAATTACTTTATCACCCTTCAAATGAGACAGGATCGTAGCTGATACTTTAGCGGCTTTCAAATCGGTACCCAATTTGAACTTACCTTCGTTTTCTGCTAACAACACATTGTCAAATTCAATACTAGCGCCCTCATCCCCTTGTAATCTGTGTACAAAGATCTGCTGGTCTTTAGCAACTTTAAATTGCTGTCCGGCTATACTTACTATTGCGTACATGGTTTGTTAATTATGTTTTTAAATTTCGAGGTGCAAATATAGGTAATACTAATTTAATAAGCAACACGGGTTTTATTTTTTCTCGCGGGCTTCAGCTTCATCCAATATCTTCTGAATTTCTTTGATCACCAAACCATCAGCTTCTACTAATTTTTGAGGCCCATCATAAGCAGCGTCAAACATTACTTTTTTGCTTTTACGCTTATAATTAAAAGCAATGTAGTAATGTAATGGCTTATTCCCGCTTGCATCTGTAGTATCTTTTTGTAACACCTGGTTTGACGGAAAATCCCAAAAGCCCAGGTCGGCCACTTTATGGTGCAGGTAGGAAAGTTCAAGCTGGGTAAGATGTATTTTCTTTTTTACCAGTGAATCTTTAGCATTAACATATTGATAATCGCCTGTTTTTGAATCATACTTATTGACCAGGCTATCGCCGGGGCCATATTGAAACTGCATCGATTCAAATTCAGCAAACTTATAAGGGGCATTTTTAAATACCATGCCATAGTAATATCCGCAGTAAGCTAAACAGGGGACGATAATACAAATGGCAAGAAAATTTCTTTTAAAACGGTCGCTCATGTTAATTATTGATTGAGGTATTTTGGTTAATTATTGAATCGTTATTTTTTGATGATACCGTTTTTCGCGATGCGGATGCAATTTTAAGGATTTGATTTCCTTCATCAACTAAGTTAATTGAGTTAGATTTACAACTTCTGCTTCTATCAGGACTTCCATCCAGAATACTGATTCGTCTGCTTCTTCCACAACGGTTGAAAGTTTGGAATGAAACTCAGCTTTTGACCGCGCCCTGCATGCAGCACGGTAATTAGCGCCAACAGACGAGGATGATCTTAATAATTGCCTGCCAATTATTTTAGCTTCTTCGGTTTTCGGCAAAGTTCTAAAAAATTTGATATTATCTACAACAAACTTCTTTGTTCTTTTTTTAAATACCTCAGCAAAATCTATTCTATCATTTTCCATAAAATCATTATTTAAGTACCTTAATAATTCAATAATTATTCTAATTCTCCTTCCCACTTACTAACCACTCCGGTTGCTATCGCATTTCCTAATACGTTTGTTGCCGAACGGCCCATATCCATAATAGGGTCAATGCCTATCAGCAACGCCAATCCGGCTTCCGGTATATTAAACATCGCCATTGTTCCGGCTATAACTACCAATGCGGCACGTGGTACACCGGCCACTCCTTTGCTGGTAAGCATCAATACCAGCAACATCGTTAACTGGCGGTCGAATGACAGATGCATACTATAGGACTGCGCTAAAAACAACGATGCAAACGTCATATACATCATGGAGCCTGTCAAATTAAATGAATAGCCCAGCGGTAATACAAAACTTACAATTTTATTACTACAACCAAAGCGCTCCATCTCCAGCAATACTTTGGGATAAGCTGCTTCACTTGTAGAGGTGCTGAAAGCAATAAGCACGGCATCTTTGATACTATTTAACAAAGTAAAAACCCTTTTTCGTAACACAAAATACCCGGCCAAAATAATCAGCAGCCAAAGTATAATAAGCGAGAAATAAAACTCGCCAATAAATATGGCATATGTTGAGAGTATACCCAATCCCTGTTTGGCTATAACTGCGGTTATGGCGCCAAAAACCGCTAACGGCGCTAACTGCATCACATACCCTGTTATCTTTAAAATAACATGTGATATGGCATCCATGGCTTTAATTACAATTTCTCCTTTTTCACCGATTGCGGCTGTGGCTACACCGAAGAATAAAGCAAATACCACTATCTGCAATATCTCGTTGTTCGACATCGCTTCAAAAATACTTTTCGGGAAAACGTGGCCGATAAAATCCTTTAATGATAGCGAAGTTGCCTTAATACCGGTGCTGAGATGATTATCGGGTAGCATTAGGTGCATCGCCTTGCCTGGCTCAAACAAGTTAACCAGTATCATACCCAATGCAAGCGAAACAAGCGTGGCAATTAAAAACCATAACAACGTCCGTCCGCCAATACGGCCTACCGCTTTTATATCGCCGACTTTAGCTACGCCCACAACAAGCGTGGTAAAAACCAACGGCGCTATGATCATTTTAACTAACCGCAAAAATATATCGCTTAAAATACTGAAATACTCAACCTTGTCTTCACGTATATCATCATTCACCTTGCGGATTTTCGCCTGCGCAGCGCGTTCTGTTTCCAGGGCTTTATAAGCTACCGTCATAGTATCGGTCGACGCGGTCATTTGCACGTCAATGGCTTTGATGCTGGTTTCGGCGGCATTAATTTTGCTGTTATACCTGTTAATTACATTAACATTGTACACGTAGCCGATTATAACCCCTGCAACAAGCGCGATAAAAATATAAAGTGTTAATTTGCTTTTTTTCATATCTTAGGATAAGGATTGTAAAACTAATGTTTTTTTGAGATTCAAGAAACAAGAGCCAAGAATCAAGACAGGTTGCGAGGCGATTTATTTAGAAAACGCAAGGCACAGGCCACGTGCGACACCTTCCCCCTAAATTTAGGGAAAGAAGGAGGATGGGGTAAAACCGCCGATAGGTTTTAAAGCGATTACCGAACGCTTAAAAACAAGCAATGCCCTTAATTTGTATTATTTGCTATCTTGGCTCTTGACTCTTGGTTCTAAACAAAATGACCACAACTACCCACGGCTTACAGGACATCAAAAAAGAACTACAGCATTTGCCTAACGAACAAATAGCCGAACTGATACTGCGCCTGGCCCGTCATAAAAAGGAAAATAAAGAGTTGATGGCCTATTTACTGTTTGAGGCGCACGATGAGACTGCCTTTATTGAAAAAGTAAAAGCAGAAGCCGGTTTTATGTTTAGCCAATTACCCGCTCAAAGTTATTTTGCGGCAAAGGCCTTGCGGAAAATATTAAGGTTGTTGAGTAAATACAATAAATTTATGGCTTCAAAAGGGGCTGAAATAGAATTGTTGTTAAACTTTTGTACCAATTACCTGCAATATGCCGACAGGCGTACATCGCACAAACCGCTACGGCTGATATTAACAAGGCAATTAGAAAAAGCACGCACATTGATTGGTAAATTGCACGAAGATTTGCAATTTGATTACAGCAATGATTATAATGCAGTATTAGAAGAGGCAGCCAATAAGCTGCCGTGGATAAACAAGAATGATTTCCTGCTGTAACATAACAATGGGTTTATTATCTAATAAATTAGCGATGGGTTTAAAACCCATCGCTATGAAATAAATTAACTGTAAGTGGCCGAAAAGGAAGCAGCGTTTAAGAAAATATTTGAGGCTAATTCTAAAAAAATTTACCACCTATGCTACGGCTATACCGGCGATGATGATGCCGCTAATGACCTGCTACAGGAAACATTTTTAAAAGTTTGGCAAAACCTGGATAAATTCCGCAACCAGGCCATGATCTCTACCTGGATATATCGTATTGCCGTAAATACTTGCCTAACTTACCTCCGATCAGAAAAGCGACAGGCTAAGGATGAGCTTACCCCCGAACTTGCCGAAACCCGCAGAGAAGAATTTTCAGAAAAGAACGAGCAGGTTGCGCTGCTTTATAAGTGTATATCAAAACTGGAAGAATCAGAAAGAATTATTATAACGATGGTGCTGGATGAAATGCCATACCCTGAAATTGCCGATATATCAGGTATATCCGAAGGCAATTTAAGGGTTAAAATTCACCGTATAAAACAGAGGTTAACAGAATTATATAACCAATATGAAAGACTTTGATCAATTGATGTCGGTTTGGCAGGAACAGCCAAAGCACGATCAGCTTTCAGTGGATGAAGTGCTGAAGCAAGTTAAGAAGGGAATGACTACCATGAGCAGGAAGCTGTTATGGAATATAACTGCTATGGCTATATTTATAACGACATATTTTGCAGCAATGTTGTTTTTAGCTTTTAAATCGCCGGTAACATATATGGGCATAACCATTATATTAATTACATTGGTTTTATACATTATTATGATGATACGCGATTATAGGCTCATTAATACACGTGATGCTACAATTAACCCTATTGATTATTTACAACACTTAAAGGAGTACCAAAAAAACCGGTCTAAAATTTATGGCTGGTTATATTATATTTTTATAATGGCCTTAAGTTTGGGGCTAGTATTATACTTTTTTGAAGTATTAGAAAACAGTACAAAAATTTTAAAAATAGCCGCTTACAGCTTAACAGCGATATGGTTTTTGTTCTGTACGTTTTATTTAAGAAAACGTTTTGTAAGCCACGAGCAGGAAAAACTGGGATTGATGATTGACAGGTTGGTGCGGTTGCAGAGCCAGTTTGATTGAAATTTGTAGAGACGCGATGCATCGCGTCTCCACGATACAACCAATCG
>Ga0302315_10001736_pt1 | contig 21513 bp, 15 predicted proteins | sample III_Palsa_N3_1_FD_200532 | JGI IMG/M metagenome (GOLD analysis project Ga0302315, IMG submission 200532) | Peat permafrost microbial communities from Stordalen Mire near Abisko, Sweden - III_Palsa_N3_1 | ecosystem: Environmental > Terrestrial > Soil > Palsa > Peat permafrost | place: Sweden...
TTTAGGGAAAAGTGAATTGTGTGTGGCTGAAGTCGTGGTCCGTGCGGGTGTAGCTCAATGGTAGAGCTGAAGCCTTCCAAGCTTATGACGAGGGTTCGATTCCCTTCACCCGCTCCAGTTTGCAAAAAAGTGTACGAATAAAGTTTCAGTAGCTGAGCGTAGCCTGTTGGTTTCGGACAGTGAATTTGCCCTTTTAGCTCAGTGGTAGAGCACTCCCTTGGTAAGGGAGAGGCCACGTGTTCAATCCACGTAAAGGGCACCAGATTTTAGTATTTAGTATGTTGTCGCTGCAAATATATTGGTAACTGTCGGGCGTGTGCCTGAACATTCTCATCAAATCGTTAGGAGTTCAAGATGGCAAAGAGCAAGTTTGAGCGGACCAAGCCGCACGTGAATGTAGGCACGATCGGTCACGTTGACCACGGCAAGACCACGCTGACAGCGGCAATCGCGACAGTATTGTCGAAGAAATTTGGCGGCGAAGCCAAGGCGTATGACCAGATTGACGCAGCGCCAGAAGAAAAAGCGCGCGGCATCACGATCAACACCGCCCACGTCGAATACGAAACAGCCAACCGCCACTACGCCCACGTAGACTGCCCAGGCCACGCCGACTATGTGAAAAACATGATCACCGGCGCTGCGCAAATGGACGGCGCGATCCTGGTCTGTTCCGCAGCAGACGGCCCAATGCCGCAAACCCGCGAACACATCCTGTTGGCCCGCCAAGTCGGCGTACCGTACATCATCGTGTTCCTCAATAAGTGCGACATGGTTGACGATGCAGAATTGCTCGAACTGGTCGAAATGGAAGTGCGCGAGCTGTTGACTAAGTACGAATTCCCAGGCGACGACCTCCCAATCATCCAAGGTTCCGCCAAGATGGCACTCGAAGGCGACACTGGCCCACTGGGCGAGCAAGCCATCATGAAGCTGGCCGAAGCATTGGATACCTACATCCCAACACCAGAACGCGCAGTAGACGGCGCCTTCCTGTTGCCAGTAGAAGACGTGTTCTCCATCTCCGGCCGCGGAACTGTTGTGACTGGTCGTGTTGAGCGCGGTATTGTCAAGGTCGGCGAAGAGTTGGAAATCGTTGGTATTCGCGACACGCAAAAGACGACTTGCACAGGCGTTGAAATGTTCCGCAAGCTGCTCGACCAAGGTCAAGCAGGCGACAACGTCGGCGTATTGCTGCGCGGCACCAAGCGTGAAGACGTCGAGCGCGGCCAAGTGTTGGCAAAACCAGGTTCGATCAAGCCGCACAAGCACTTCACCGGCGAAATCTACGTCCTGTCGAAAGACGAAGGCGGCCGTCATACACCGTTCTTCAACAACTATCGCCCCCAGTTCTACTTCCGCACAACGGACGTGACTGGCTCGATCGAGTTGCCGAAGGACAAAGAAATGGTCATGCCAGGCGACAACGTCTCGATCACCGTGATGTTGATCAACCCGATCGCGATGGAAGAAGGTCTGCGTTTCGCGATTCGCGAAGGCGGTCGTACTGTCGGCGCCGGTGTGGTTGCCAAGATCATTGAGTAAGAGCGTATAAGTAAGGAATCTCAACGCAGCGAATAGTGTCCAAGCTATTCGCTGCGTTGGCGATTCAAGTAGTTTTATTAGTGTAGGGACGTAGCTCAATTGGCAGAGCGTCGGTCTCCAAAACCGAAGGTTGGGGGTTCGATGCCCTCCGTCCCTGCCACCGATTCTGGTGTAGGGCACCGAAAGTATAAGTGTATGTCTAATCACCCCGTGCAAACCGTCAGCACTTCAAACGACAAGATCAAGGTCGCAACGGCTGTGTTCGCCGTTATTGCGGGCGTTGTCGGCTTCTATTTTCTGGCTGGTCAATCGACTCTGATACGTGCTGCGGCATTGGTCGTCGGTTTGCTGGTGGCAATCGGCATGGCCTGGACTTCAACGCCGGGTCGCGGTTTCCTGACTTTTGCCAAGGAATCCGTACGTGAAGTAAAGAAAGTGGTTTGGCCGACCCGCAAGGAAGCGACCCAAATTACTGCGATCGTGTTTGCGTTCGTCATGATCATGGCCCTGTTTTTGTGGGGCACGGATAAGTTGCTGGAAGTCTTGTTGTACAACGTGATTCTAGGCTGGAAATAATCATGAGCGAGAATGTGCAAGACGGCGCTCCTGCCGCAGCAGCGGTGACCCATTCCGGCGGCAACAAGCGTTGGTATGTGGTGCATGCTTACTCCGGCATGGAAAAGAGTGTCCAGCGTGCTTTGACCGAACGGATCGTTCGGGCCGGCATGGAAGACAAGTTCGGCCAGATCCTGGTGCCGACCGAAGAAGTCATTGAAGTCAAGAATGGCCAGAAATCGGTTACTGAGCGCCGTTTCTTCCCGGGTTACGTATTGGTCGAAATGGAAATGACCGACGAAACCTGGCACTTGGTCAAGAACACCAATAAAGTCACCGGTTTTATCGGTGGCAAGTCGAATAAGCCGACCCCGATTCCGCCGCATGAAGTCGACAAGATCATGCAGCAGATGCAAGAAGGCATCGAGAAGCCGCGTCCGAAAGTATTGTACGAAGTCGGCGAGCTGGTTCGTATCAAGGATGGCCCGTTCACTGATTTCAACGGCAATGTCGAAGAAGTCAATTACGAGAAATCGAAAGTCCGTGTTTCAGTGACGATTTTCGGTCGCGCCACCCCAGTCGAGCTGGAATTCGGTCAAGTCGAAAAAGTCTAGGCGCTTGCGCTGACTTAAAGACTGCAAAGAATGTAACAAGCGTCTGGTTGAAACGTCACTCTTTAAAAAGTGGAATTCAACGGTGTGCAAGAGGAGCCAAAGTAATCGACCGCAAGGTGGGTGAACCGGCGCTAACACTCAACTAACGTAGGAGCCATCATGGCAAAGAAGATTATCGGTTTTATCAAGCTGCAAGTGCCAGCTGGTAAAGCAAACCCATCCCCGCCGATCGGACCAGCGCTGGGTCAGCGCGGTTTGAACATCATGGAATTCTGCAAGGCGTTCAACGCCCAAACCCAGGGTATCGAACCTGGCATGCCGATTCCTGTTGTGATCACCGCATTTGCGGACAAGTCTTTCACATTCGTGATGAAGACCCCGCCAGCGACTTATCTGATCAAAAAAGCAGCTGGAATCCAAAAGGGTTCGCCGAAGCCGCATACCGACAAAGTCGGTAAGCTGACTCGTGCACAAGCTGAAGAAATCGCAAAAACAAAAATGGCCGATTTGACGGCTGCCGACATGGATGCTGCCGTGCGTACAATCGCCGGTTCTGCTCGTTCCATGGGTATCACGGTGGAGGGTCTGTAATGTCTACATTATCCAAGCGCGTCAAAGCGATCAAGACTAAAGTCGATCGCACCAAAGTTTACCCATTCGACAACGCTATCGCGTTGATCAAAGAATGTGCAACCGCCAAGTTCAACGAATCGATCGACGTTTCGGTTCAACTGGGCGTGGATGCAAAGAAATCTGACCAAGTTGTGCGTGGTTCGGTCGTGTTGCCAGCTGGTACCGGCAAGACTGTGCGCGTTGCGGTATTTGCTACCGGCGAAAAAGCTGAACAAGCTAAAGCCGCCGGCGCCGACATCGTCGGTATGGATGACCTGGCTGAGCAAATCAAAGCCGGTAACATGCCTTTCGATATCGTGATCGCTTCGCCAGACACCATGCGTATCGTTGGTACATTGGGTCAAATCCTCGGACCACGCGGCTTGATGCCGAATCCGAAGGTTGGCACAGTGACACCAGACGTCGCAACTGCCGTCAAGAATGCAAAAGCAGGTCAAGTGCAATACCGTACCGACAAGGCCGGTATCATCCATGCAACGATTGGCCGTAAATCGTTCAGCGACGCTGAATTGAAGTCCAATCTGGTGGCATTGATTGATGCACTGAACAAAGCCAAGCCAGCTACGAGCAAGGGCGTTTATCTGCGCAAAGTGTCGATTTCGTCGACCATGGGCGCCGGTGTTCGCGTTGATCAAGGCACTTTGGCAGCTTAATAGAAATAGGGGGTCTTTAAAAATCGTAGCGAGCGGCTCAAGGTCGGGCCGAGAAGCGGAACCGTACGACTGTACGGTGAGCATCACAGACCTGAGATTGAGTCGCGCAGTAGATTTTTAGAGATGCCAAGAATTAAGTCCCGTTGCCGGAAGGTGATGGGCGCATCTTTGGGCTGGACCGGATTCGGCAGGATTGATGAGGGTCCAGGCAATCAAAGACCGTTGGGCGGAGGGCAAGCAGGCAGTGTCCAAAGTTAAAACGCTGATCGCGAAATCGACCAGTTCCCAACGCAGATGGTGAACCCGAACAAGTTTTGATGTCAGAGCGCTGGTATGCCAGCACTGAACTCCTAACTTCGGACGCCGTGTTCGAACCGATGCAAGGCAAGTAACCGCTAGTGGTTATGTAATAGCTGAGCATCATTATTGGAGGTTGACCGTGGGTCTCAATCTGAATGACAAAAAGGCCGTAGTCGCCGAAATCTCTGCGAAAGTAGCAAAAGCGCAGACTATCGTCGTGGCCGAATATCGTGGCATCCAGGTTGGTCACTTGACGCAACTGCGCGCTAAAGCGCGTGCCCAAGGGGTGTACTTGCGCGTGTTGAAAAACACGCTCGCACGTCGCGCCGTTGAAGGCACTGCGTTTGCTAGCCTCGCCTCCGAAATGACCGGCCCGTTGATCTATTCGATCTCTGAGGACGCCGTTGCAGCAGCAAAGGTCATGAGTGACTTTGCTAAAACCAACGACAAACTGGTTATCAAGGCAGGTAATTACGCAGGCAAGACGCTTGATAAAGCGGCTGTTTCTGCGTTGGCTAGCATTCCGAGCCGTGAAGTTCTGCTTGCCCAATTGCTGGGCGTGATGCAGGCTCCGGTTTCCGGCTTTGCCCGTGCATTGGCTGCACTTGCAGCAAAGAACGCCGAACCTGCAACGGAAGTTGCAGCAGAAGCAGCGCCGGAAGCTGCTTAATTCCAGGGATTTCTCTCTGGGTTAAGTCGCTTAGGCAAGTCTTTGCGTCAGTACCGATTAGATGTTATTACCGAAATAATTTAGGAGTTTCAAATGGCAATTAGCAAAGAAGACATTCTGGAAGCGGTAGGCGCGCTGTCCGTTATGGAATTGAATGACCTGGTCAAGGCATTCGAAGAGAAGTTTGGCGTTTCCGCAGCATCGATGGCCGTTGCTGGTCCAGCAGCTGGCGCAGGCGCTGCAGCAGTTGAAGAGCAAACCGAGTTCACCGTTACGCTGACCGATTTCGGCGCGAACAAAGTGGGCGTGATTAAGGCAGTTCGCGAAATCACCGGTTTGGGCTTGAAAGAAGCGAAAGACCTGGTTGACGGTGCACCGAAGCCAGTTAAAGAAGGCGTTTCGAAGGCCGACGCTGAAGCAGCAAAGAAGAAGCTGGAAGAGGCTGGCGCGAAAGCAGACATCAAGTAATTGTTGTTTGCCGAGGCAGCCTAACGGCGCAGGAGTCAAAGTGCGGAATCCTTCAAACGAAGGGTTCGGCTTTGGCTCCGTTGTCGTTTTCTGATTTTGAAAAGAAAGCGCTTAGTTGATTGCCAGTTATTGTGGGTAATCGGATAAGCAAGGTAATCAGGTTCGAAGGGCGGAGACTTGAGGTTTCGCAGAATAATGGTCAGCCGGGTGGCTGGTCACTACGAATCTTGAATTCTCTATCCTTCCTGTCACTCACGGAGTGTCCATGCACTACTCATTTACTGAGAAGAAGCGTATTCGCAAATCATTCGCGAAACGCGCTAACGTTCACAACGTTCCGTTCCTGCTGGCGACCCAGCTCGAGTCTTACCTGGGCTTTTTGCAGGCGGACAAGGTAACGTCCCAACGCAAAAATGAAGGCTTGCAATCTGCCTTTACGTCCATTTTTCCTATCGTGTCGCACAATGGTTTTGCGCGCCTCGAATTCCTGTCTTACGTTTTAGGCGATCCGCCTTTCGACGTCAAGGAATGCCAACAACGCGGATTGACGTTCGCGTCGCCTCTGCGTGCCAAGGTGCGTTTGGTGATCCTGGATAAGGAATCGCCGACCAAGCCGGTCGTCAAGGAAATGAAAGAACAAGAAGTCTACATGGGCGAATTGCCGCTCATGACGACGACCGGTTCTTTCGTGATCAATGGCACCGAGCGCGTTATCGTGTCGCAGTTGCATCGTTCGCCAGGCGTGTTCTTTGAACATGACCGCGGCAAGACGCACTCGTCCGGTAAGCTGCTGTTCTCGGCCCGGATCATTCCTTACCGCGGCTCGTGGCTCGATTTCGAATTCGACCCGAAGGACATCCTGTTCTTCCGCGTCGACCGTCGCCGCAAGATGCCGGTAACGATCTTGCTCAAGGCAATCGGCATGACGCCAGAGCAAATCCTGGCGAACTTCTTCGTGTTCGACAATTTCAATCTGCACGCCGATGGCGCGGAGATGGAATTCGTCGCCGAACGCCTGCGTGGCGAAGTGGCACGTTTCGACATTACCGACAAGGCCGGCAAGGTTCTGGTCGCTAAAGACAAGCGCATCAATGCCAAGCATGTGCGCGACGTCGAAGCAGCCGGCATCAAGCATATCTCGGTTCCTGAAGACTATTTGCTTGGCCGCGTGTTGGCCAAGAACATCGTCGACGGCGATACCGGCGAAGTCGTGGCTAACGCCAACGATGAATTGACTGAAGAATTGCTGACTCGCTTGCGCGAAGCGCATGTGACCGATATCCAGACTCTGTACACCAATGATCTGGATCAAGGCGGCTATATTTCGCAAACCCTGCGCATGGACGACACTGCAGACCAGATGGCTGCCAAGGTGGCAATCTATCGCATGATGCGTCCAGGCGAACCGCCAACTGAAGATTCGGTTGAAGCGCTGTTCGGCGGCTTGTTCTACAACGAAGATCGCTACGATCTGTCGGCTGTCGGTCGTATGAAATTCAATCGCCGCATCGGTCGCGACGAATTGACCGGCATGATGACGTTGTCGAACGAAGACGTGTTGGCTGTCATCAAGATTCTGGTTGAATTGCGTAACGGCCGCGGCGAAGTCGATGATATCGATCACCTCGGTAATCGTCGTGTGCGTTGCGTCGGCGAATTGGCGGAAAACCAATTCCGTGCTGGCCTGGTGCGCGTTGAGCGCGCCGTCAAGGAGCGCCTCGGCCAAGCCGAAGCGGACAACCTGATGCCGCATGACTTGATCAATTCCAAGCCGATTTCGGCCGCGATCCGTGAATTCTTCGGTTCGTCGCAGTTGTCGCAGTTTATGGATCAAACCAATCCGTTGTCGGAAATCACCCACAAGCGCCGCGTATCGGCTCTTGGACCGGGCGGTTTGACACGTGAACGTGCCGGCTTTGAAGTGCGCGACGTGCATCCGACTCACTACGGCCGCGTTTGCCCGATTGAAACACCGGAAGGCCCGAACATCGGCCTGATCAACTCGTTGGCGTTGTATGCCCGCTTGAACGAATACGGCTTCCTGGAAACCCCATACCGCAAGGTAGAGGGCAGCAAGATCACGACCCAGATCGATTACCTGTCGGCAATCGAAGAAGGCCGTTTCATCATCGCCCAGGCGAATGCGACGATCGACAAAACCGGCGAACTGTCGGATGAATTGGTCTCTGCGCGTCAAGCCGGTGAAACGATTCTGGTATCGCCGGAACGTGTCCAGTACATGGACGTGGCGCCGGGCCAGATCGTATCGGTTGCGGCTTCGTTGATTCCGTTCCTCGAACACGATGATGCGAACCGCGCATTGATGGGTGCCAACATGCAACGTCAGGCAGTTCCTTGCCTGCGTCCAGAAAAGGCATTGGTCGGTACCGGTATCGAACGTACGGTTGCAGTTGACTCCGGCACCACGGTGCAGGCTCTGCGCGGCGGTGTGGTTGACTACATCGACGCCGGTCGTGTCGTGATTCGCGTCAATGATGAAGAAGCGCTGGCTGGCGAAGTCGGCGTCGACATCTACAACTTGATCAAGTACACACGTTCGAACCAGAACACCAACATCAACCAACGTCCTATCGTCAAGGTCGGCGACCGTGTTGCCAAGCATGACGTGATCGCCGACGGCGCATCGACTGACTTGGGCGAATTGGCTCTGGGTCAAAACATGCTGGTGGCGTTTATGCCATGGAACGGCTACAACTTCGAAGATTCGATTTTGATCTCCGAAAAAGTCGTTGCCGATGATCGCTACACCTCGATTCATATCGAGGAGTTGTCGGTCGTGGCACGTGACACCAAGCTGGGCGCTGAAGAAATTACCCGCGATATCTCCAATCTGGCTGAGAATCAACTGGCCCGCCTGGATGAGTCCGGTATCGTCTACATCGGCGCGGAAGTCGAAGCCGGCGATACGCTGGTCGGTAAAGTCACACCGAAGGGCGAAACACAATTGACGCCGGAAGAAAAATTGCTGCGCGCAATTTTCGGCGAAAAAGCATCGGATGTGAAAGACACATCCTTGCGTGTCCCGTCCGGCATGATCGGCACCGTGATCGACGTTCAAGTGTTTACGCGCGAAGGCATTCCACGCGACAAGCGCGCGCAACAAATTATCGACGACGAATTGAAGCGTTATCGCCTCGATTTGAACGATCAGTTGCGTATCGTTGAAGGCGATGCCTTCCAGCGTCTGGAAAAGATGTTGATCGGCAAGGTCGCCAACGGCGGTCCGAAAAAATTGGCCAAGGGCGTCAAGATCACCAAGGAATACCTGGCCGATCTGGACAAATACCACTGGTTCGACATCCGCCCGGCAGAAGACGACGCAGCGGTAGCACTGGAAGCCATCAAGGAATCGATCGCTGAAAAGCGCCATCAATTCGATCTGGCCTTCGAAGAGAAGCGCAAGAAGTTGACGCAAGGCGACGAATTGCCGCCAGGCGTGCAAAAGATGGTCAAGGTTTACCTGGCAGTCAAACGTCGCCTGCAGCCCGGCGACAAGATGGCGGGCCGCCACGGTAACAAGGGTGTGGTTTCGCGCATCGTGCCGATTGAAGACATGCCTTACATGGCAGACGGCACACCAGCCGACATCGTGCTGAACCCATTGGGCGTTCCATCACGGATGAACGTTGGACAGGTTCTGGAAGTTCACTTGGGCTGGGCTGCCAAGGGTCTGGGCCTGCGTATCGGCGAAATGCTGAAGGCGCAAGCGAAGGCGATTGAACTGCGCAAGTTCCTGAAGGTGATCTACAACGAATCGGGCAAGACCGAAGACCTGGATAGTTTCACCGATGACGAAATCCTGGAGTTGTCGAGCAATCTGAAGCACGGTGTGCCATTCGCAACGCCAGTGTTTGACGGTGCGCATGAAAGCGAGATCCATCGTATGTTGGATCTGGCTTATCCGGACGCCATCGCCAAGCAATTGGGCATGACGCCTTCCAAGAATCAGGTCACGATGTATGACGGCCGTACCGGCGAAGCGTTCGAGCGCTCGGTCACAGTCGGCTACATGCACGTCTTGAAACTGCATCACTTGGTGGACGACAAGATGCATGCCCGTTCGACCGGACCATACTCGTTGGTCACGCAGCAACCGTTGGGCGGTAAAGCGCAATTCGGTGGCCAGCGTTTCGGTGAGATGGAAGTGTGGGCACTGGAAGCTTACGGCGCATCGTACGTGCTGCAAGAGATGTTGACTGTGAAGTCCGATGACGTGAATGGCCGTACCAAAGTGTACGAAAATCTCGTCAAGGGCGATCACGTCATTGATGCCGGCATGCCGGAATCCTTCAACGTGTTGGTGAAGGAAATCCGCTCGCTGGGTATCGACATCGATTTGGAACGCAACTAAGTTTTATCGCTTAGCGCAATACCAAGAGCATGAAGGGGGCAGTTGAGTTTGGTCTAGTTTGATTTATTTGACTAATGCCAGGCACGCTGCCCCGACACATAAAGAATTTTTTTCACGCCAACCTGGAGTGATACATGAAAGCACTGCTCGATCTATTCAAGCAAGTTCAGCAAAATGAACAATTCGACGCGATCAAGATTGGTCTCGCGTCGCCCGAGAAAATCCGTTCGTGGTCGTATGGCGAAGTCAAGAAGCCAGAAACCATCAACTATCGCACTTTCAAGCCGGAACGCGATGGTTTGTTCTGCGCCAAGATTTTCGGTCCTATCAAGGACTATGAGTGCTTGTGCGGCAAGTACAAGCGCCTCAAGCATCGCGGCGTCATCTGCGAAAAGTGCGGCGTTGAAGTCACGCTGGCCAAGGTTCGCCGTGAGCGCATGGGCCACATCGAACTGGCATCGCCAACTGCGCATATCTGGTTCCTGAAGTCGCTGCCGTCGCGTCTGGGCATGGTGCTCGACATGACATTGCGGGATATCGAACGCGTACTGTACTTTGAAGCCTATGTAGTCACCGATCCAGGCATGACGCCACTGAAAAAGTGCCAGATCATGTCGGAAGACGACTACGCCGCCAAGTACGAAGAACATGGCGACGACTTCACCGCATTCATGGGCGCCGAAGGTATCCGTGAACTGTTGCGCTCGATCGATATCGACCGCGACGCGGAAACCCTGCGTCAGGAATTGAAGGACTCGAAGTCCGAAGCCAAGATCAAGAAATATGCGAAGCGCTTGAAAGTGCTGGAAGCATTCCAACGTTCGGGCATCAAGCCGGACTGGATGATCATGGAAGTGTTGCCGGTGCTGCCGCCGGAATTGCGTCCGCTGGTACCGCTGGACGGCGGCCGTTTCGCGACCTCCGACCTGAACGACCTGTATCGCCGCGTCATCAACCGTAATAATCGCCTGAAGCGCCTGATGGAATTGCGCGCTCCGGAAATCATTACGCGTAACGAAAAGCGCATGCTGCAAGAAGCGGTTGACTCCTTGCTGGATAACGGCCGTCGCGGTAAGGCGATGACCGGCGCCAACAAGCGTCCGTTGAAATCCCTGGCAGAAATGATCAAGGGTAAGGGCGGCCGTTTCCGTCAAAACTTGCTGGGTAAGCGCGTCGACTATTCCGGTCGTTCGGTTATCGTGGTCGGTCCACAGCTCAAATTGCATCAATGCGGCTTGCCGAAATTGATGGCTCTGGAACTGTTCAAACCGTTCATTTTCAACAAGCTCGAATTGATGGGCTTGGCGACGACGATCAAGGCTGCCAAGAAACTGGTCGAAATCCAAGAGCCTGTGGTTTGGGACATCCTGGAAGACGTGATCCGCGAACATCCGGTCATGTTGAACCGCGCACCGACTTTGCACCGTTTGGGTATCCAGGCGTTTGAGCCGGTCCTGATCGAAGGCAAGGCAATCCAATTGCATCCGCTGGTCTGCGCCGCATTCAACGCCGACTTCGACGGTGACCAAATGGCGGTCCACGTACCGTTGTCGATCGAAGCGCAAATGGAAGCCCGCACGTTGATGCTGGCCTCCAACAATATCTTGTTCCCATCGAACGGCGAACCGTCGATCGTGCCGTCGCAGGATATCGTGTTGGGTCTGTACTACGCCACCCGTGAGAAAATCAACGGCAAGGGCGAGGGCATGATGTTCCCGGACGTCTCCGAAGTGATCCGCGCCTACGATAACAAGGAAGTCGAACTGACGACCCGCGTAACAGTGCGTATCACCGAGTATCCGAAGGATCTGGAAACCGGCGAATTCGTCAAGACCATCAAGCGTTACGAAACCACGATTGGTCGTGCGATCCTGTCGGAAATTCTGCCTAAGGGCCTGCCATTCAGCGTGCTGAACCGCGCCCTGAAGAAGAAAGAAATCTCGAAGCTGATCAACACCTCGTTCCGCAAGTGCGGTCTGCGCGCCACCGTGGTGTTCGCCGACCAACTGATGCAGTCCGGGTTCCGTTTGGCAACGCGCGCCGGTATCTCGATTTGCGTCGACGATATGCTGGTGCCGCCACAAAAGGTCACCCTGATTGCTGCTGCCGAGCAGGAAGTCAAACAGATCGAACAGCAATACTCGTCCGGTCTGGTCACAGCCGGCGAACGCTACAACAAAGTGGTGGACATCTGGGGCAAGGCCGGCGACGAAGTCGGCAAAGCCATGATGGACCAACTCAAGGTGGAAGACGTCATCAAACGCGACGGCACCAAGTCGACGCAGGAATCGTTCAACGCGATTTACATGATGGCCGACTCCGGCGCCCGCGGTTCCGCAGCACAGATTCGTCAGTTGGCCGGTATGCGCGGTCTGATGGCCAAGCCGGATGGCTCGATCATCGAAACGCCGATTACCGCGAACTTCCGCGAAGGTCTGAACGTGTTGCAGTACTTTATTTCGACACACGGCGCACGTAAAGGTCTGGCCGATACCGCGTTGAAGACAGCGAACTCCGGTTACCTGACACGTCGTCTGGTCGACGTGACACAGGATCTGGTCGTGATCGAAGATGATTGCGGCACGTCCAACGGCGCCTCGATGAAGGCACTGGTTGAAGGTGGTGAAGTGATCGAAGCCCTGCGTGACCGTATCCTGGGTCGCGTAGCTGCCAATGAAATCGTCAATCCTGAAACCCAAGCGACCTTGTACGCTGCCGGTACTCTGCTGGACGAAGATTCGGTTGAAGAAATCGAACGCCTCGGCATCGATGAAGTGAAAGTACGTACACCATTGACATGCGACACCCGTTACGGTCTGTGCGGCATGTGCTACGGTCGCGACCTCGGTCGTGGCGTGCTGGTCAATGCCGGTGAAGCAGTCGGTGTGGTGGCGGCGCAGTCGATCGGTGAGCCTGGAACCCAGCTGACCATGCGTACCTTCCACATCGGTGGTGCGGCCTCGCGTGCAGCAGTGGCATCGTCGGTCGAAGCGAAATCGAATGGTACCGTGCGTTTCACGGCAACCATGCGTTACGTTACCAACGGCAAGGGTGGTCAGATCGTCATTTCCCGTTCCGGCGAAGTGTTGATTACCGACGACCACGGCCGTGAGCGCGAACGTCACAAAGTGCCGTACGGCGCCACACTGATCGTCAAGGATGGCTTGGTGATCAAGGCCGGTACTGCATTGGCAACCTGGGACCCGCTGACACGTCCGATCATTACCGAATACACCGGTACGGTGAAGTTCGAAAACGTCGAAGAAGGCTCGACTGTTGCGCGTCAAATCGACGAAGTGACCGGTCTGTCGACTTTGGTGGTTATCGATGCGAAACGTCGCGGTTCGGTGACCAAGACGGTGCGTCCACAGGTCAAACTGTTGAACGAACAAGGCGAAGAAGTCAAGATTGCCGGCACCGAACACGCCGTGACAATCGGCTTCCAGGTCGGTGCGCTGATTACCGTGAAAGACGGCCAGCAAGTTACCGTCGGCGAAGTGTTGGCGCGTATCCCGACCGAATCGCAAAAAACCCGTGACATTACCGGTGGTTTGCCGCGTGTGGCCGAGTTGTTCGAAGCGCGTTCACCGAAAGACGCCGGCATGTTGGCCGAAGTCACCGGTACCGTTGCATTCGGCAAGGAAACCAAGGGCAAGCAGCGTCTGGAAATCACCGACATGGACGGCAACAAGCATGAGTTCTTGATCACCAAGGACAAGCAAGTGCTGGTGCATGACGGCCAAGTCGTCAACAAGGGTGAAATGATCGTGGACGGTCCGGCCGATCCGCAAGACATCTTGCGTTTATTGGGTATCGAAGCGCTGGCGCGTTACATCGTCGACGAAGTCCAGGACGTGTATCGTTTGCAAGGCGTGAAGATCAACGACAAGCACATCGAAGTGATCGTGCGTCAGATGTTGCGCCGTGTTCAAGTGGTCGATGCAGGCGATGCGAATTACATCGTCGGCGAACAAGTCGAACGCTCCGAATTGCTGGACGAAAACGATCGCGTGATCGCCTTGAACAAGATCCCGGCGACCTACGAAAACGTATTGCTGGGTATCACCAAGGCATCGTTGTCGACCGACTCGTTCATCTCCGCCGCATCGTTCCAGGAAACCACACGGGTCCTGACCGAAGCTGCGATCATGGGCAAGAAAGACGGCTTGCGCGGCCTGAAGGAAAACGTCATCGTCGGTCGTTTGATCCCTGCCGGTACCGGCCTTGCGTACCATCGTGCACGTAAGGAGAAGGAATCGTGGGAAGCTGAGGAGCGGATCGCTTTGTTGCAATCGGAGAAGGCTGCTCGTACGGCTGAGATCGATGCTGCGATGGCGGAAGCTACTGGGCATATCGAGGGCGGCGACGCTTAAGATTCACGCTGAAGTTTGTATGACGAAAGGCCTCGATTATTCGGGGCCTTTTTTATTGCCTATTGTTTATCGAAGCGTTGTGAGGATCGAAATAGCAATGGATCTAACATCACCCTCTGTCTTTAATATAACCCTCCGTCATTCCCGCGTAGGCGGGAATCCATAGTGAGATAGCACGGAGAGATGGCTTACGATGTAGTCACTCCGTGGTGACTTGCCGGGGGTGGCCCGGCAGCCACTCACTTTCTTTGCTTCGCCAAAGAAAGTAAGCAAAGAAAGGCGAGCGCAGGGAAGCTGCCCTTCGGGTACGCGTCAAAATCGGCGGTAAAACGGGAAATGAAACAAACTCGCCTGCGGCTCAGACAAGTTTCATTTCTTATCCGTTTTACCGCCGATTTTGACGCCAGCTTCCAAGCGCAATGCGTCCGGCACGATAGCATTCGCGCTCAAGATATATGCTTTAATATGGAATGAACGGAAATGCAGTATCGATTCGACGACGCGAAGAATTTTTCCTAAAATGAAACTAATATCACTTAGAGGTGAGTATGGCCGCTGAAATTGTTACCACCCTTATTGCAGCTACAGGTGCCATCCTGTTGGTGATTCCTACGTACTGGTTTACCAAGCAACGGGAACGTGAAGCAGAGTTGCGCAAGGAAAAATTGGAACATTACAAGGATTTTGTAGCTAGCCTAAGCGGTATTATTTCGGGGGAATCTACACCAGACGATCAACGTACCTACTCCCGAGCATGCAACAAACTCAACTTGATTGCACCACAAGCCGTAATTCGTGCCCTGCAAGTGTTCCAGCAGGAAATCAAAATCACAAATGAGAACACAAGCATTGAGCAGCAATATAAATTGATGTCACGGTTGTTTTATGAAATGAGGAAAGACCTTCAGATTAGCCCTAAAGACGTAGATACAGACTTTGTTTTTGGCATGTTGGCATCAGGAGTTCTGCCGGAAAAGTCAAAACGACGTTAGGTTGCCATCAACGTTAAGTCTGAGGGAGAAAGACCAATATTGGGCCTTTAATCCTATTTTGTTTCTTGAAACTATTCGACAAGAAATGCTAAAAATATTCAGGTGAACTGTGAGTTCGATACAAAAGGTCGCGCCGGACGAATTGCGCTCGGATGCTGGCGTCAAAATGAACGGGGGTGTGCTGAATTTTGTGTAAACGGGTTTTCGTTTAGACCGAAGTCATCCGCTCTTCAAATTGAATAGTGAAGCGGTTGAGCGCCCCTTTCCAGTCGCGCAGCGGCATCGTCCATTTCTTGCTGATGTTGTTAAGCGCCAAGTAAAACAGCTTGCTGACAGCCTCATCGGTGGGAAATGAACTGCGAGTTTTAATAATTTTCCGCAGACTCATATTAATCGATTCGATGGCGTTGGTGGTGTAAATCACTTTTCGGATTTCCGGTGGGTAGTCGAAGAACGGGAAAACGGATAAGAAATGAAACTTGTCTGAGCCGCAGGAGAGTTTGTTTCATTTCCCGATTTAAGCGCAGTTAAAACGCGAACCCGAAGGGCAGCATCCCAGCGCTCGCCTTTCTTTGCTTACCTTTCTCTGGCGAAGCAAAGAAAGTAAGTGGCTGCCGGGCCACCCCCGGCGAGTACCTACGGAGTGGCTACCCAATCAAAACCCACAAACCGCAACAACCAATCACTTCTCCTGCACCAACGGCTTCCCCTTATCCATAACCTCCCGACAATCCCCCTTAAACGTAGAATTATCATAATCACTCCACCCATAGCTATCCACATAACGCTTATGCCGACGCAGCTTGGTGCTCAACAAGCTCCACTCCAACTGCTCAGTGCTATAGCGAATATTCGACATATCCAGCAAGGTATGAAATACATTCTCAGTCGAGAGCCGAGCCTTCTTGTTTTTGACCAACTGAGCAACCTTATCCGGATAAGTAGACGCATACAAATCCGAATACCAGACGATCGCCGGGATATGGAATTCCATCTGCGTGTTGTGCCCATGGAAGGCCAGGTTGCAAGTGCCGTCATACAGAGTCTGCCCATGATCTGACACGTACATCAGCGACGTCAGTTCCTTCGTCTGCTTCAAGGTGGTGATCACTTGCGACAAGAACCAGTCGGTATACAGGATCGAATTGTCGTAACTGTTGTTTAGCTGTGGCTTCAGCTTCAAATCGGTGTATGCCGGATTCTCTACGCCGAATAACGATGGTTGCCATTTGTCGAATTCTTTCGGATGGCGGTGGCTGTAATTCCAGTGATTGCCCAAGCTGTGCAGCACGATCAACTTTTTCGGCGCCGGATCGGCGATCGCGCGTTTGAGCGGATCGAGTAAAACCTGGTCGAAGCTGGAAGTGTCGGTGAAGCCGCCCAGGTTCATGAATTCCACCACGTCGGCCTCCTTGGCGAAGACCGAGATCGGCGTGTCGAATTGCCCGAACGACATTTGATTCGACAACCAATAAGTCTTGAACCCGGCTTCCTTGTAAGCGCTCAAAAACGACTTTTCTGAAAAGCCGGCTTGCAAACTTTGCGTGGCGGGCTTGCGCGAAACAATTACCGGTACCGACAAGCGTGTAGCTGAAACCGAGGTAATGATATTTGCCAGGCTGACCAGATTTGGCTCGTTCTTCAGCAGCGGATTGGTTTCACGGTTGTAGTCGTTCAAACTCCAGCGGTCGTAACGCGACGATTCGCCGATGACCATGACGACGATTTGCGGCATGTCGACCGCAGCGCCGACTTGATGCGCACCGAATTTGAACTGGCTGCTTTTCTGCGCTAATTCGCCAAGGTATTTGCGTTCCTTCCAGAAGTCGTAACCGCGCACCACCAGGCCAAATGGCCAGGTATTGCCGAATTGCCTGACGTCAAACGGAACGTGCGCCCAAAACGGCAATTTTGGCAATGGCGTCGAACTGGCGGCACTAGCGCTCGCCGACGCTGACACTGCTGCCGAAGCGGAACCGCTGGCGTCGGAGGCATCGCTGTCATCGTCATCGTCGGAATCGCTGGCATCATCGGAAGCGCCCGCGCTGGCGGTAACGGGCGGCTTCGGCACAGGCTGCACGCCATATTGCTGTTCATATGACCACGCAACGCTACCGATCAGCAATAGGCCGAAAATAATCCAGCGCGATTTGCCGTTCCAGTCGAGATCACGGGTGCGCCAGGCGGCTACGCCTGCCAGCACCCACCAAACGAACACGCCGACCACGATAACTGCCAGCATCCATATTTTATTGCCAAGAAATTCGACGGCTTCCTTGGGACTGGTCTCGGCGATGATGCCCAAATGGTGGGTTGAAATGCCTTGCCCATAAAAGGCACGCAGATAAAGCTCGATCGGCAGCGCAAAGAAGGCTGGCAGCAAAAGAATGTGGAAATAGGCGGGGCGTTTGAATAGAACCCAGATTGTCATCCACGCAACGACCTCCATCCCAAAGATGGGATAGGGAGCATCGACGGTTTGGCCGCTAAATAACAGCGGGGCGAACGGAACTACCGACAATAGCAAGTAGGTAAGGGCAATAAATAAATTGCCGGGACGCAACAAGACACGCATGGATGCAAACAAAATGAGAAAAATGCATTATCGCGCAAACTAATTTACTTTCCTAACAACATTGTTTTGCGGGGCATTTCTATAGAGTAGTTGACTCAGGCGAACACTAGGGATATACTCGCGAGTTCTCGAATTTAAGCTTTGTATGGCTTAAGCGCTCTTTGGTCTGCTCCTCGCATCCGGTGCGCTTTTCCCTTCTCAGCCGAATCGAACGCGCGGTTTCATGGCGCAAATATCCAGTTTAGTCCCCGGACAACCGATTTCGGGTCTGCTTTATTAATGTGGTAATTTTGTTGGATTAAGAGCGATGCCAACCATCAATCAATTGATTCGCCAGCCGCGTGTTTCCGCGCGCGTCAAGAGCAAATCGCCGGCGCTGGAAAACAGCCCGCAAAAACGCGGCGTATGTACCCGTGTTTATACGACAACCCCAAAGAAGCCGAACTCGGCTTTGCGTAAGGTTGCCAAAGTACGCTTGACCAACGGTTTCGAAGTTATTTCGTACATCGGCGGTGAGGGCCATAACCTGCAAGAACATAGTGTCGTGCTGTTGCGCGGCGGCCGTGTAAAGGATTTGCCGGGTGTGCGTTATCACATGGTGCGCGGCGCATTGGATACCCAAGGCGTTAAGGATCGTAAGCAAGCGCGCTCGAAGTACGGTACCAAGCGTGCTAAAGCTGGCGCAGCCAAGAAGTAACAAGCAATCGTTTTTCGCCGTCAAGGCGAATTGTGTCGGTCCCCAATGGGCCGAGTAAGTGGATGGTTATGATGACTATCCGCGAGTGTGCAAGAAATCTTAGTTCTGCGCGCTCAACTGAAGACTGAAAGGAATCGAAATGCCACGTCGTCGTGAAGTCCCCAAGCGGGACATATTGCCAGATCCAAAGTTCGGCAATGTTGATGTATCGAAGTTCGTTAATGTATTGATGTTGTCCGGCAAGAAATCTATTGCTGAAAGCATCATCTATGGCGCATTCGACCACATCCAAACCAAGTCCGGCAAGGATCCGCTGGAAGTGTTCGCTACTGCGATCAATAACTGCAAGCCGCTGGTTGAAGTGAAATCGCGTCGCGTTGGTGGTGCAAACTACCAGGTGCCGGTTGAAGTTCGCCCAGTGCGTCGTATGGCTTTGTCCATGCGCTGGTTGCGTGAAGCTGCTAACAAGCGCAGCGAAAAATCGATGCCACAGCGTTTGGGTGGCGAATTGATGGAAGCCGCAGAAGGTCGCGGCGGCGCAATGAAAAAGCGCGATGAAGTTCACCGTATGGCTGAAGCGAACAAGGCGTTCTCGCACTTCCGCTTCTAATAAACTGGAAGGCATTGCTTTCGCGGTTGCGAAGGCAAGCCTCTGTATATATCTGATTCGAGCAAAACCGGGCGCATATCTTGTTGAAAGTGGCGCTCGGTTTCGTTCATTAAAACGACTTAGGATTCAATATGGCTCGCAAGACCCCCATTGAGCGCTACCGCAATATCGGTATTTCCGCTCACATCGATGCCGGTAAGACCACGACCACCGAACGTATTCTGTTTTATACAGGCGTAAACCACAAAATCGGTGAAGTGCACGATGGCGCGGCCACCATGGACTGGATGGAGCAGGAACAAGAGCGCGGCATCACGATCACGTCCGCCGCGACGACCTGCTTCTGGAAGGGCATGGCGAATAACTACGCTGAGCATCACATCAACATCATCGACACCCCGGGTCACGTCGACTTCACGATTGAAGTTGAACGTTCGATGCGCGTGTTGGATGGCGCCTGCATGGTTTACTGTGCGGTGGGTGGCGTGCAGCCGCAATCGGAAACTGTGTGGCGTCAAGCCAACAAGTACCGCGTACCGCGTTTGGCGTTCGTCAACAAGATGGACCGTACCGGCGCGAACTTCTTCAAAGTGTACGATCAAATGCGTGCACGCCTGAAGGCGAACCCGATTCCTCTGCAAATCCCTATCGGCGCGGAAGAAAACTTCCTCGGCGTGGTCGATCTGGTCAAGATGAAGGCAATCTATTGGGACGAAGCTTCCCAAGGGATGAAATTCGACTATCGCGAAATCCCGGCTGAATTGCTGGAGCAGGCCAAGGAATGGCGCGAAAAGATGGTCGAAGCCGCTGCTGAAGCCAACGAAGAATTGATGAACAAGTATCTTGAAGAAGGCGACCTGACGGAAGCTGAAATCAAGCTGGCTTTGCGTCAACGTACTATCGCGGCCGAAATCGTGCCGATGATGTGCGGCACTGCGTTCAAGAACAAGGGCGTGCAAGCCATGTTGGACGGCGTCATCGACTACCTGCCATCGCCAGCGGACATTCCGCCGGTCAAGGGCCTGGATGAAGATGAAAACCCGGTCGTGCGTAAAGCTGAAGACAACGAGAAATTCTCGGCGCTGGCATTCAAGATCATGACTGACCCGTTCGTCGGCCAATTGATTTTCTTCCGCGTTTATTCGGGCACCATCAATTCCGGCGACACCGTCTACAACCCGATCAAAGGCAAGAAGGAACGTCTCGGCCGTATTTTGCAGATGCACGCAAATCAACGCGAAGAAATCAAGGAAGTGCGCGCTGGCGACATCGCTGCAGCGGTGGGCTTGAAAGACGCGACGACTGGCGAAACATTGTGCGATCCAACATCGATCATCACACTGGAACGCATGATTTTCCCTGAGCCGGTGATTTCGCAAGCCGTTGAGCCAAAGACTAAGCAAGACCAGGAAAAAATGGGCTTGGCATTGAATCGTCTGGCGCAAGAAGATCCGTCGTTCCGCGTTCGCACTGACGAAGAATCTGGCCAAACGATCATCGCCGGTATGGGCGAGTTGCACTTGGAAATTATCGTTGACCGTATGCGTCGCGAATTCAACGTCGAAGCGACCGTTGGTAAGCCACAAGTTGCGTATCGCGAAACCATCCGCAAGACTTGCGAAGAAATCGAAGGCAAGTTCGTCAAGCAATCCGGTGGTCGTGGTCAATACGGTCACGTGGTGTTGAAGATCGAGCCGCAAGAACCAGGCAAGGGTTTCGAGTTCGTTGACGCGATCAAGGGCGGTACCGTTCCTCGCGAATACATCCCTGCAGTTGAAAAGGGTGTGCGCGAAACCTTGACTTCGGGTGTGATGGCCGGTTATCCAGTGGTTGACGTTAAAGTCACCCTGTTCTTCGGTTCTTACCATGACGTTGACTCGAACGAAAATGCGTTCCGCATGGCCGCTTCGATGGCATTCAAAGACGGCTGCCGCAAAGCAAGCCCAGTCATTCTGGAGCCGATGATGGCGGTTGAAGTGGAAACACCGGAAGACTACGCCGGTACCGTGATGGGCGACTTGTCGTCACGCCGCGGTATGGTGCAGGGTATGGATGAAATCGCCGGCGGTGGTGGCAAGATCATCAAGGCTGAAGTACCGCTGTCCGAAATGTTTGGTTATTCGACATCGTTGCGTTCCGCAACACAAGGTCGCGCAACCTACACGATGGAATTCAAGCACTATTCTGAAGCACCGAAGAATGTGACTGAAGCGATCGTCAGCTCGAAGAGCAAGTAATTAGCAATTGATTCCGCTCTGGCCTGGCTGGGGCGGATTTCTGAATTTATAGCGAATTTATAAATACATCGTTCTTTTTGAAGGAAGAATAAAATGGCAAAGAGCAAGTTTGAGCGGACCAAGCCGCACGTGAATGTAGGCACGATCGGTCACGTTGACCACGGCAAGACCACGCTGACAGCGGCAATTGCAACGGTATTGTCGAAGAAATTCGGCGGC
>Ga0302315_10001737_pt1 | contig 21511 bp, 20 predicted proteins | sample III_Palsa_N3_1_FD_200532 | JGI IMG/M metagenome (GOLD analysis project Ga0302315, IMG submission 200532) | Peat permafrost microbial communities from Stordalen Mire near Abisko, Sweden - III_Palsa_N3_1 | ecosystem: Environmental > Terrestrial > Soil > Palsa > Peat permafrost | place: Sweden...
TGGGACTGGCGATCTACCACTCGATCTTTGAAGCGTACAATGGACTCCTTTGGGCCGCTTCAACTGACAGTCCGGAAGCGATGCTTTTCTTTACTCTTCCTATCGAAGAAAGCGCGAAACCATCCGGCTATCTCAAAGCGGGATAGACGCCCGCCTCAACGCAGAAGCCGCATCCAACCTCTTCCATCCGCCTATGATGCCGGTCTCACTGGTTGATCGCGACACCCCAATCCAGTAACACCCCAAGTTACCTGTCACATGTATCTATTAGCGCCCCATTCACTTGTGGAGAAGCCGTATGCGCGATCTCTCCCTAAAGCAAGTGATTCAAGCGACGGGTCATCCCATTGAGGCTAATACCAAAACATAATAGGCAGGATTGTGAATCCGCTCTAGCATCCGAGGTGTGTTGTCGTGTTGGGGTCACAGAAGATGGAGAGACTCCGGCATGAGTGCAAAGCAAGAAATCCTGAACCTGGTACCACCATTCACCCGTGAGATCGCCGAGCAGAAGGTCCGGAAGGCGGAAGAGGGATGGACCTCGCGAGATCCGCAGAAGGTTGCTCAGGCATATACGACCGACAGTCACTGGCGCAATCGCGCAGAGTTCGCTACTGGTCGAGAAGAGATTGCCAAATTCCTGACGAGGAAGTGGCAGCGCGAATTGAATTATCGGCTGATCAAGGAGTTCTGGGATTTTGATATTCACGTCCGTTTCGAGGCCGGACGCATCGCACTGTTTCAGCTCTTGCTCGATACCTAAGTGGTGGACAAGTTCCGGGGCGAGATGACCTGATCTCAACTTATCGGTCATAAGTTTTTGCACTTGGACTGGGATTGTAAAGAACAACATACTAAGAAATGAAAAGGAGAACATCATGAAAACGATCACTGGCTCCGCCATCACATGCTTGATGCTTAACGCGGCCGCTGCTCTGGCTCTCACGGTCTCTAGCTACGCCGAAATTCAGTCCAAGACGCATGAGTTGATTGTCGTACAGCCGAAAGACCTGCCGGAGCAGGCCCAACTGGAGGGCAACTCTCTCTTTCTCTACTCGGACAATGCAGGTGCGACCTATCTCTATGTGGAGCAGCAACAAGGAGCACGGCTAAGCATCTTCGACGTCACCGATCCGAGCAAAATCAAGCTCGTGTCTTCCATCGCGATGACTGGACCCGGGGCCTTCGACTTCGTTCGACCGGTTGATGGTCACGGGGAACTGGTTCGCTTTCGCGACAACAAGACTGTCGCTGTTTTGGATCTTCACAAAGTGAAAGCCCCTACCCTGCATATGGTCAACGCGTTGGCAGAGGGAGGCGCGACCGAAGCGTTGGGGGAATCTGGGTTCCTCATGGTGAATGAGCCGTACAACTACGTACGCGCCACGCCTCGCGACTACCAGGTGGTCGATATCTCCTCGCCATCCGAGCCAACGCTGCTGGCCACCATCGCACAGGTCAAGCATAAGGTGGTGAACAACGATACGGGCACCACTTTTCTTCTTGGCAGCGAAGGCCTGACTGTCGTGCGCCGAACGAGTGTGGAGAACGACTACAAGGTTCACCAGATGCAAATGCAGAACTAAAAGCTGAGGGGTCAGTCAACAACCCCTCGGTTTGCAGCCAATAAGCAAATCTGTTGAGACGCCAGGTTTTCATCTGCCTTAATCGCGACTTCATCTGGTGTAAACATTCGCGCTCGGCACGAAGGAGGCTGCATGCAGACAGACATACGGGCAGCACGGCGAGATCTCTTGAAGGCAATGCTCGCATTCGGTGCAAGCTCAGCTCTGACTGCGTGCTCCAAAAGCATAGGTCTTGGCACTTTCACATCGCTCGGCTTATCGGATCATCTTGGACAAGGACCGGCAGACATGCGTCCTTGGGCTCGATATCCCGAGAAAACGGATCTTATCATGCTGGCGGACCGGCCTCCCCTGCTCGAAACTCCAATGAGCTACTTTATGAGTGATCGGACCCCGAACGATGCTTACTTCGTTCGCTGGCACTACGCAGGGCTTCCCACGCATGTCGACCTTCGTACATTCCGCCTGAATGTCATCGGGGCCGTCGCAAAGCCACTTCAACTTTCCTTCGATGACCTGTTGACCAAGTTGGAGCCGGTCAGCGCCACGGTCTTCAGTCAGTGTGCCGGCAACTCTCGAAGCTTCTTCAAACCCCAGGTGGCTGGCGCTGAATGGACGCACGGCGCCATGGGTAATGCCGTCTATAAAGGTGTCCGACTGAGGGATGTTCTTAAGATGGCTGGTGTCTCCTCGAAAGCAGTCGAAGCCAGCTTTCGAGGGCTGGACGAGCCTCCACTCCAAAGCTCGCCTCACTTTGAGAAACCACTGACGATCGAACATGCGATGACTGGTGACGCGTTCATCGCGTATGAGATGAATGGCGCGCCGATGCCCATGCTAAACGGCTTCCCCATTCGACTCGTAGTTCCGGGCTGGTTTGCGACCTATTGGGTCAAAGCACTTTCGCAGATTACTCTACGGACCGAGCCTCTCGACAATTTCTGGGTGAACACGGCCTACCGCATCCCCATTACGCCGGAGCACACGGAAGATCCAAAGCATCCGAGCGAAGTGACAACCCCGCTTACGAACTATCCCACCCGTAGCATCTTTGTCTCACCGGATGGGTCGGGCAAGCTGCGCAAGGATGTCAGCACGACGATTCAAGGCATCGCGGTCGATGACGGTTCTGGTATCCGCCGAGTGGAGGTTTCTACGGATGGTGGACAGACGTGGGCAGATACTCGGTTGGACGCGGTCATCGACAAGTACTCCTGGCGCAGATGGAAGCTGGATTGGAAGCCGACCAAGACGGGCACCTGTCCATTGCAGTGCCGCGCGACGAACGCCGTAGGCCAAACCCAGCCGGACTACGAGTGGAACCACGGCGGCTATCGTCGATGCGTCATTCAGACACTCAATGTGGAGGTCGTCTAACCATGCAGACTCTCCGCGTTCTCGCCGTTCTATTTCTTGTTGGAGCAGGCATTCTGGCTTATGCCCTTTGGGGACGCTCAGGACGCGAGGCTTCCGTTGCAACGGAAGCCTCGGCGCCTCAAATACCCCTGAACATGTTGAGCACGGTTCAACCCGTCAAGGACATCGAGCTCGAATACCACATGCCCGACATGCCTCCAGGCCCTGGGCACGAGCAGTTTGTGACGCAGTGCGTCGTCTGCCATTCGCCTCGGTATGTTTTGAACCAGCCCGTCTTTGCTCGCAAGACCTGGACAAGCGAAGTTCACAAGATGGTCAAGGCATATGGCGCGCCGATCACGCCACTGGAAGAAAAAGACATCGTGAACTATCTCGTCAGTTGGCATGGCAAAGAAGACGCGCCAGCAGTTCCGACCGAGAACAACAGGTAAGCCCGTCAGCGTGCTCTTAGCTGAACCGCGCGCCGTGCGCAGGAGAATCTCTTGAACAAGGGCTCAAACACGATAGACGAAAAGATTATGCCTTTTCGCCCAAAGGGACATCAGGCAGTTCCCCGCACAGAGTATGACCTGATCCGCTGGCATGGCCATGCGGCTCTCATCACCGTTCTCGTCTCTGCGCTTTTCGGTATTCTCGTTGCCACCAAGTTCAATTTTCCCAACTTCATGGGAGGGCATGCGTGGGAGACCTGGGGTCGCCTTCGCTACAACCATACGCAAGGAATCTTCTTTGGTTGGCTCGGCAACGCGTTCATCGCGTTCTGTTACTACGTTACGCCTCGTCTCACGAACTCGACAGTGAACAGTAGACGCCTCGGTTGGGGCCTGTTTTGGATCTGGAACTTCATGGTGGTGCTTCCTGGCTGGGTGCTGGTGTGCATGGGTTTCAGCCAGCCGCTGGAATGGGCAGAGTTCCCGATGATTGTCGACGTCTTTGTAATCCTGGCCTTTCTGCTGATGCTCGTCCAGTTCGTCAAGCCGTTTTTGAAAGTTCCCGCGGGCGACCTTTACGTTTCTGGCTGGTATATCGTTGGCGGTCTGGTCTTCACGACACTTGCCTATCCGATCGGCAACCTGGTGCCGGAACTCGTCGCCGGAGCAAAGGGCGCAGCTTTCAGCGGTCTATGGATACATGATGCTGTCGGGCTCTTCGTTACACCGCTCGCCGTGGCAATGACCTATTACGTGATCCCCGCTGTCACGAAGAGACCTATCTATAGCCACTTCATCTCGATGCTTGGGTTCTGGCTGCTCTTCTTTATCTACCCGCTGAACGGAACCCATCACTACGTCTACTCCGCCATTCCGATGAGCGCTCAGCGTGGCGCAATCATCGCTTCGGCGTACCTCGGACTGGATGTCATCCTGGTCGTCACAAACCTGCTCTTGTCGTTACGCGGTTCCAGCGGCAAGGTCGGCAGCAACGTGGCATTGCGCTTCATCTGGTTTGGCGTCGTAGCCTATCTCGTCGTCAGCCTACAGGGTTCCATGCAAGCGTTCATGCCGATCAATCGCTTCATCCACTTTTCCGATTGGGTCATCGGGCATTCGCATCTTGCCATGATCGGATTTGCAAGCTTTACGGCCGCGGGTGCCTTGGCGCACATCTGGAGCAACATGCCTGGCGCGAAATACAACGAGCGCGCCATGGGCTGGTCGTTCTGGCTGCTATCCATCGGACTCGGTCTGATGGTCATCGATCTAACGGCTGCAGGATTGGTTGAAGGTCAGATGTGGGTCAGCCGTGCGCCATGGATCGATTCGGTCCGCGCCATCTATCCCTATTGGTTCACGCGTATCCTCGCTGGCCTTCCCATCATCGCCGGATTCGCTCTCTTCTGGATCGGGCTCCTCACAGGACCGCGTAATCCGAAATCCGCCACAAGCGATTCCATGGCACTCAACAAAAACACCGCTGCCAGGCTGGAAGACGAAGTCCAGCATCCGCATGGCGAGCCTCATGCTGCACCGTCAATTCTTAGCTATGCCTTTGTCATTGCGTTCGTCGCCGGATTCGGCTTCTTCGTTCTTTCGTTTGTTGTTCTGGGCATCCTTCCCGCGATGCAGTTGCAAGCAGAGATCAACCGCACGGCTCCGCATGCCATGCAGCCTCTTAGCGCGTCCGAAGAACATGGCCGGCAGATCTACGGGCGTGAAGGTTGTGCCTACTGTCATACCGAACAGGTGCGCACGATCACCTCGGATGTACAGCGTTTCGGCGCACCAACTGCTGCGTGGGAGACGCAGTACGACTATCCACAGCTCTGGGGAACCCGACGCATTGGCCCGGATCTTTCGAGGGAAAACGGGCTGCATACAGATGACTGGCAGTACGCTCACCTCTACAACCCAAGAAGCACCGTGCCCGATTCCATAATGCCGGGCTATTCCTGGATGTTCACGGGTTCTGCGGGAGAGCCAAACAGCGATGCGCTTGATCTGGTAGCTTATGTGCGTTCACTTGGTCGTCAACGAGCTTTGGCTGGCGAAACCGGGAACCAACAGGTCGATCATGGAACGGCGATGGAGATGAGCTCCAGCTACGGGTCGGAAGGCGTGCCCGACACCAGACCCCGGATCGCCGCGATGGGGCTCGACGACTCCGCGCCGATCTTCTCTTCGGCGCAATCACCCGACTCCAACCGCCTCGCCCATGGATTGGACGTGTACCAGCACAATTGTTCCGGATGTCACGGCACGAATGCCGATGGACAAGGATCAGCGGCGGCGGCGCTTCGTCCGCGCGCCATCGATCTTCATCTCGAACACTTCTCCGATGCCCATCTGGCAACAGTCCTCTGGGACGGTGTCTCCGGCTCGGCGATGCCACCCTGGAGACAGCTTGAGAAGAATGATCTGAACGATGTCGCCAGCTACGTTCAGTCGCTGGAATCTCCCGCAACGAACGTCACGATGCAGCCTGCCGAATTCGCCGCTGCGCAGACAATCTACACAGCGAATTGCGTCAGCTGCCATGGGGCAAATGGGCGTGGAGATGGTCCTGCTGCAGGCGCGCTCCAACCGTCCCCAGTCAACTTCCGTGTTCGACAACCTTCACAGCAGAGAGCCTGGACCGTGCTGAACGAAGGCGTCTCCGGTTCATCAATGCCGGCGTGGAAGAATACCCTGGCACCCGATCAAATCAAGTTGCTGATTCCCTACGTTCAACAAATGTATGGCAACGACAAGGAGCTCTTACACCCATGATCAACATTATCGTAGCCATCGTGACCCTCATCGTAGCTGCTTTCCTGCTGCTTTGGATCTTCAGACCGTCGTTCCGCAAGTGGGTGGAGCAACCGAAATACACCATGCTGGAGAACGATCAGCGGTTTCGACACGCGGACAATCGCCGGGAACCATAATAATGAGTTCTTTCGAGGGTGTGTCCTCGACGCAACATCGATTAAACGGTGTCCAACGAACTGGAGGCCAAGATGAACTTTAAAGATTAAGAGGAAGAGCTTCTTCATCAAGGCTCAAGAAGAATTCGACTATGTGACCCAACCGGAAACAGTGAGGCCCAACATGCGAGACATCATCGACGGATTTCTGAAATTCCAGCGGGACGCGTTTCCACTCCGTTCTGAACTGTTCAAGCAACTCGCCACCACGCAGAACCCTCGTACGTTGTTCATCACATGCTCCGACAGCCGTGTCATTCCGGAGCTACTCACCCAGCGCGAGCCTGGCGACTTGTTCGTCATCCGCAATGCCGGGAACATCGTGCCTTCTTACGGACCAGAACCGGGCGGCGTCTCCGCATCGGTCGAGTATGCCGTGGCTGTGCTGCGCGTCACCGACATTGTCCTCTGCGGTCATTCTGACTGCGGAGCGATGAAAGCGATCTCCAGCTGCCAGCAGTTGGACCATCTGCCCGCGGTTGCCAGCTGGCTTCGCTATGCGGACTCTGCGAGGATCGTCAACGCCTCGCGTCAGCACGCGTCGCCTGAGGCCTCTCTCCATTCCCTGATCCACGAAAACGTCATCGCCCAGCTGACGAACATCAGGACGCATCCCGCCGTCGCACTCGCTCTGGCGGAAAAGCGCCTGACGCTGCATGGTTGGGTTTACGACATCGAGACGGGTTTTATCGACGCGCTCGATGCCCAGACCGGCCGATTTGTCTCGCTCTCCACCTTGCCCAGATCCTCTGCTGAGTCCCGCCAATGCAGCGCTGTTACCGCTTAGCCCGTCTGCACCCTACTTGAAAGGAAACCCAATGCCGCAATCTCAAGTCACGCAAACCCGCCGGTCCGAACTCACGGCCATCATCGTCGAGGTCAAAGCGCGCAAGAACCTGTCCTTTCTGGACCTCACCGAGGGCACTGGGCTCAGCGTCGTCTTTGTCACAGCCGCTCTGCTCGGCCAGCACCCGCTTCCAGCCAAAGCCGCCGAGGTGGTCGGCAAGCAACTGGAGTTGGATGCCGATGCTATCCAATTGCTTCAAAGCATTCCCATGCGCGGCAGCATCCCTGGAGGCATACCTTCCGATCCCACGATCTATCGATTCTATGAAATCGTCCAGATCTACGGGACTACGCTGAAGGCCTTGGTCCATGAGCAGTTCGGCGACGGCATTATCAGCGCGATCAACTTTCGATTGGACATCAAGAAGGTCGAAGATTCAGAGGGTGGCTCGCGAGCCGTGATCACGTTAGACGGGAAGTTCTTGCCGAACAGGCCCTACTAACCTCATATCAGGCGCTTGGACGTCTTGCCTCTGCTGCAACTGCTGGTCAGGCACTGTCCGGCGCCCGACACAACCATCGGCGCGGATTAGCTCACCCAAACTGAAGCGCAAACAGCAACGTGAGTACGATAAAGTCATTTACAAATTACGTAATCGCATCAAACGCTGTTTCTCACGGCTCAAACAATTCCGCCGTTTCGCCACGCGAGGCGAGAAAAATAAATCGAACTTCCACGCCCTCATCGCCCTCGCCTGCTCATGGCTCCGCCTTCAGCTATATATCGATACCTCCTAAAGCAGGCGATTCAAGCGGAGGTTCATCCCTTTGAGGCTAATACCAAGACATAATAGGCAGGATTGTGAATCCGCTCTAGCATCCGAGGTGTGTTGTTGAGTTGAGGTCATAGAAGGCAGAGGGACTCCAGCATGAGTGCACGGCGAGTAATCCTCAACCTGGTGCCGCCATTCACCCGTGAGATAGCCGAGCAGAAAGTCCGGACGGCGGAAGATGGATGGAACTCGCGAGATCCACAGAAGGTTGCTTTCGCATATACGACGGCAAGTTCGCGCATGCCCTTGAGCATCAACCCTGTTCTTTGCGCGCAACCCTCCGATATCAAGCCTCCGAGGTTGTCATTATTCCTTCCACATCCGACCTCACATCTTGGGGAAAGCGAGACCAGAGTGGGATTTGCGCCACGGTCAATCTTGGGGCTTACTGCGCTGCGGGCGTCCTTGCAGAAAACGACTACGCCTGCCTAGATGTTAGTAATGCCGATAATATCAATACCTTTCCAAACCCGAACACAGGCGCCTTCTGCTGATGGGTTGTGCGCCGCATGCCGGATTGTCGACACGTGAAAACTAATCTCTAATGAGAATCTCTATTTGGACGAGGACATTTCGAGCGAGAGATCTATTCGCCAATCAGAACTACTGCTGGTTGCACCGGTGGTGCGGTGGTCGCTAGAACGATGTGAGGCAACGATAGAACGAACACAGGCTTTACTTCCGCGAAAGGAATTATCATGATGAACGGCAAGCCGGGAAACGGCTCGGATGCATTTAAGAGCATCACAGCGAACGAAGTCGAGGTCTTGATCGACGGGAAGAAAGTCGTTGCTGCGGAAGGGGAGTTGCTGGTCGAGGCCATTCTTCGCGAGAAGGAAATTCCCCACATCTGTTATCACTCTCCGTTGATGGGACCAATCCAGACATGCGACACCTGTATGGTCGAAGTGGATGGCAAACTGGTCCGCTCCTGCGGGACCAAGGTGTCCGCGGAAATGGTGGTGGTCACCGAGTCGAAGCGCGCGAAGGATGCCCGCTCGGAAGCTTTCGATGTCATTCTCGGCAACCACATGCTCTATTGCACAGTCTGCGACAACAATAATGAGAATTGCCGGGTCCACAACACCGCGTTGGACTTGAATGTTCAACACCAGGTGCATCCCTTCAAACCAAAGCCGTATGAAGTGGATATGTCCAATCCTTTCTATCGCTACGATCCGAGTCAATGCATTCTGTGCGGCCAATGCGTGCAGGCTTGCCAGACAGTGCAGGTGAACGAGACGCTTTCGATTGGTTGGGAGTTGGAGCATCCACGCGTGCTGTGGGATGGCGGCATGCAAATTGGTGGATCGAGTTGCGTTTCGTGTGGGCACTGCATCACAGTCTGCCCCTGCAACGCATTGATGGAAAAATCCATGTTGGGCGAGGCCGGCTTCATGAGCAGTATGCCAATTACTGCTCTGAACAAGATGATCGACGTGGTCAAGGCGATCGAGCCCGAGATGGGTTATGGGGCGATTATGCAGGTCTCACAGACCGAGGCAAAGATGCGGGAAGAACGTATCAAGCAAACGAAGACGGTCTGCACGTATTGCGGCGTCGGTTGCAGCTACGATGTCTGGACCAAGGAGCGCAAGATCCTCAAAATTGAACCGTTGCATGGGGACACCAACCAGATTTCCACCTGCGTTAAAGGCAAGTTCGGTTGGGATTATGTGAATCACAAGGACCGGCTGCAGACGCCGCTGATACGCCAGGGCGATGGCTTCCGCGAGGCGAGCTGGGAAGAGGCTTTGACGCTTGTCACGTCCAGGCTGGGCGCGATCAAGCAGCAGTATGGCCCAGATTCGTTGGCGGTGATCGTCTCTTCGAAGTGCACCAATGAAGATGGCTACCTGATGCAGAAGTTCGGCCGTGCGGTTCTTGGGACGAACAATATCGACAACTGCTCGCGCTACTGCCAATCCCCAGCCACAATGGGTCTCTTCCGAACTGTAGGCTACGGTGGCGACTCGGGCTCGATTGAGAACATCGCCAAGTCCGGGCTGGTGCTGATCGTTGGCAGCCAAACGGCGGAGAGTCATCCGGTGCTGGCGACGCGCGTCAAACGCGCGCACAAGCTCTTCGGCCAGCGCCTGATTGTTGCGGATCCGCGTAAGCACGAGATGGCACGCCGTGCAGACATCCACTTCCGACCTCGCCCGGGAACGGATCTGGTGTGGATCTCGGCAATGAGCCGTTACATGCTCGACAACGGGTATGCCAAGCAGGAGTTTCTGGACAAGTGGGTGAATGGGCTGGACGAGTACCGCAAGAGCCTCGAGCCATTCACGTTGGAGTATGCCGCCAAGACCTGCGATGTTCCTTTGGAGACGCTCGAACGGGTTGCCCAGGAACTTGCCGCTGCGAGAAGCATCGCTATCCTCTGGGCGATGGGCATCACCCAGCATACCCGGGCCTCGGACGGATCGACGGCTATCTCGAACCTGCTGCTGATCACCGGCAACTACATGCGAGATGAGGGCGGGGCGTATCCTCTGCGCGGCCATAATAACGTGCAGGGAGCGGGTGACCTCGGCGGCGCACCAGATTACTACCCTGGCTATCAGAGAGTCACAGATCCTGGAATTCGGAAGAAATTCGAAGACGGCTGGGGCGTAGCACTGCCGCCGGCACGGGGCATGGACAACCACGAGATGGTGGATGCGGCCCACGAAGGGAAGCTGCGGGCGATGTACCTGGCGGGAGAGGACATGATCCAGGCCGATTCGAACGCGAACCATGTGGGAGGCGCCTTCGAGAAGCTGGACTTCTTCGTGGTGCAAGATATCTTCTTCAGCGAGACCTGTCGCTATGCGGATGTGATTCTGCCAGGCTGTCCGGCACTCGAAAAAGACGGCACCTTCAGCAGCACTGAGCGACGGATCCAGAGGCTCTATAAGGCGCTTCCTGAACTGGGAGACAGCCGGGCTGACTGGAGGATCACGCAGGATATCGCCAACCGGATGGGAGCGAAGTGGAACTACCAGCATCCGTCCGAGATCATGGCGGAGATGGCCTCACTGACACCGCTCTACGCCGGCGTCTCCTATGAGAGGCTCGAGGGATACAAGACTCTCCAGTGGCCGGTGGCTGAAGACGGCACCGACCAACCGGTCCTCTATCTCGACCGCTTCCCCTTCCCCGATGGCAAGGCAAGGCTTTATCCAATGTCCTTTCATGAGCCGGAGGAGGCACTGGATAGTGATTTCGATCTTTTCCTTAACAATGGCCGCATCCTGGAGCACTTCCACGAAGGCAATATGACCTACCGAGTAGCCGGCATCAAGGAGGAGACGCCAGAACGCTATCTCGAGATCTCTGAGGATCTGGCCACGGAACGCGGTATTGAATCCGGACGTTGGGTGCGCGTCACCAGCCGCCATGGCTCGCTCGTCATCAAGGTCCTGGTCACCAGCCATGTGTTCGGCAAGCAGGTTTACCTGCCGCTCTTATCGCAGGAGGGTCCGGTCAATATCCTGACGGGCTCGCATGCGGATGAGGCAACCAATACTCCTGCATTCAAGGAAACGGCGGTGCGCATCAAGATTCTTCCGGAACAGGGCACCAATCCGCTGCACCCCCTCAACCCGCGCTTCTCCGGCAAGCCGACGCCACAGACCGGCGTCGAGGTCGAGCGCAAGTGGAAACGCAGCGATTACCACATGCCCGGCACGGAATCTCTCGTACAGATTCATACGAGCAAATAGACGGAAAGGCAGGAAACAGCTATGGCAATCCCAGTGGAGTTCCGCGAGTTCACACCCAAAAACTCCCGAAATGATTTGATGCGCAGATTAGAGCAGGTGCCCGATCAGCACGCCGAGGCGCTGCTCGCGGCCTACGACCTTCTGCAAAGGATGCATGAGAAGGGCTTGATCGATATCGCCAGTGGCCTGTTGAGCGCAAGCGATACAGTCATGGATAAGGTTGCGGATGTTGCCAGTTCGACTGAAGTTGTCAATGCGCTTCGGGCAGTCCTGATGTTTACCAATCTACTAAAGACTTTAGATATGGAACGCATGCATGTTCTTATCTCCGCCCCCGAGAGCAAACCACCTTCCCTATGGGCGTTGGGCCGGCAGGCGATGAGTGAGGATGCTCGCGTGGGCATGGCTACTGCGGTCGGATTGCTGAATGTATTCGGGGCAGCGCTTCGCAAACAACAAGCCGCGTAGTGCGCTTGCAGAGAGAATGCTGCTCAGCCCAAGGGGCAGGGTGGCACAGTTGGAAAGCGCAAAGTGTAGGCCTAAAGAGGTAATGCTCATCTCGTTAGCCGTGCGTTCCCGGATAGGATTCGCTCAAGCGGAGATGGTAGATGACGAATAGCCGAAAGGGCATTTAGCCGAGGACCGAAATGGACGCGCTGACACTACACCGAATTCATTTTGCTTTCACCATCACGTATCACTACCTGTTTCCTCAACTCACGATGGGGCTCGCGTTGCTCATCGTAGTTCTCAAAACGCTGTCTCTGAAGTCGGGAAAAGCTCACTATGACGTCTCGGCCCGCTTCTGGGCGAAGATCTTTGCGGTCAACTTCTTGCTCGGCGTTGTGACGGGCATCCCGATGGAATTTCAGTTCGGCACGAATTGGTCTGAATTCTCCCGCCGGACAGGTGGCGTCATCGGCATGCCCATCGCAATGGAAGGCATCTTCTCTTTTTTCCTCGAATCGGCATTTCTCGGACTCTTTCTCTTTGGGGAAAAGCGACTGTCGCGCTGGGGACACTGGGCTGCCGCCTTCCTCGTCTTTCTCGGCTCCTGGATATCCGGGTTCTTCATCATTGTCGCCAATGCGTGGATGCAACACCCGGTTGCGTATCAACTCCTTCCGAACGGAGTGTTCGAGGTCAGCAGCTTCTGGGCTCTCATGCTCAATCCCTGGGCATGGCTGGAGTACGCCCACAACATGTCCGGAGCAGTGATTACGGGCGCTTTCGTTATGTCCTCGGTGGGCGCGCTCTACCTTCTACAGCGTCGCGATGAAGAGTGTGGGCGAACGTTCCTAAAGCTCGGAGTGATCGTTGGATTTCTCTCTTGCGCCGCACAGATCTTTCCCACAGGAGATCTTCACGGCAAATACATGGCCAAGCACCAGCCGGCCGCTATTGCCGGCATGGAAGGCCTGTTTCACTCGGAGAAGGGAGCTCCCCTCGTCGTGATGGGACAGCCGGACTTCGAAGCCGAAAAGATCGATAATCCTCTCGCGGTAAACAAGGTTTTGAGCTTCCTCATCTACGGAACGACGGCAGCGGAGGTGGAGGGGCTGGACCAGATTCCTCGCGACCAATGGCCGTCGACCCTGCCGCTGCTTTTTTACAGCTACCACATCATGGCGGGCCTCGGGACTTACTTCGTTGCCCTCATGGCGCTCGCCGCATGGCTATTATGGCGCGGAAAGCTGTATGAGTCACGGTGGATTTTGTGGCCGATTCTGCTGAGCTTTCCGTTACCCTACATCGCCAACACGGCCGGTTGGATGTGCGCGGAGATCGGTCGTCAGCCTTGGCTTGTGTATGGACTGATCCGGACTTCGGAAGGCTACTCAAAGCACATCGGAGCGGGCACCAGTCTCTTTACACTGCTGGGATTCCTCGGCATGTACTCGTTGCTGTCGATTCTATGGATTGTGCTCCTCTACAACTTCATCCAAGAGGGACCGCAGGCGCCTGATCATCACGCCTCCGGCCAGAGCGTTACCGCTGCATAGGAGGATCGATGGGAACATTGTGGTTTTGGATTGTGGCTTTGATGTTGATAGCCTATGTCATACTCGATGGCTTCGATCTGGGCGTGGGCATCGTCTATCTTCTCGTGGCGAAGACCGAGCGGGAGCGTCGGGATGCCTTGCGTGCGATCGGGCCAGTTTGGGACGGAAATGAGGTGTGGCTGCTCGCGTCGGGCGGTACTTTATTCTTCGCCTTCCCTCTCCTCTACGCCTCGGCATTCAGCGGCTTTTACCTTCCCCTTATGATCGTGCTCTGGTTGCTTATCCTGCGAGGGATCAGCATTGAACTGCGCGGCCATTCGCACGTCCCGCTCCTGCGCACCTTTTTTGACGGCCTCTTCTCGGTGTCCAGCACATTTCTCACAATTTTCTTTGGAGCGGCCCTCGCAAATGTCATCCGCGGCGTGCCAATAGGCTCGGATGGTTACTTCTTCCTTCCCCTCTGGACCAACTGGCGTGTAGGACCTCATCCGGGAATTCTCGATTGGTACACCGTAATCGGTGCGGTGCTTGCGTTGCTTGCAGTCGCGCTTCATGGGTCGCTTTATCTTGCACTGAAGACCGAGGGGGATCTGGAGCAAAGAGCATTTAATCAGGCGCGGAGGTTGTGGCCAGCCATGCTCACCGTCACTTTACTCAGTCTTCCCGCTACAGTTCTGGCTCGCCCGAACTCTTTGCAAAACTATCGCACGCATCCCATGGCCTTTCTTGCGCCCGTTGTCGTCATCGCCAGTCTCGCGATTGTATTCATTGCCCTTCGCAAGAGTGCCGCATTGATTGCGCTTATGGGTTCGTGCTTTTACCTCGCCGCTATGCTCGCTGGAGCTGCCGCTGGCCTCTTTCCTGCCCTGCTTCCCTCCGTTGGGAACGAAGGCCACGATGTCACAATCTCGCGCGCACTTGCGGGTCCACATACACTGCGTGTGGGACTCGTCTGGTGGAGCCTCGGCATACTCCTGGCGTTCATGTACTTCAGCATTGTGTATTGGCTCTTCCGCGGTAAAGCGTCGCAGCAAGAAGAGGGCTACGGGCATTGACTACCATGACTCGTTCGGACGTATCAGCACGTATGGCGCTTAATGCCACCGCGTACTCGGCGGAGCCGTCGGGTCCTGTTCGCCTATTCTGCTCTCTGGCTCGATGGAAGTTTTCCTGGGAGGCCACGGTTTCCGGCAACGGCTTATCCACCAGGATTCCACCTCCTGAGCATTGCGTCGCGTCGAGAGCTTCTTGTACCTCTTCTCCTCGAACACCTTGCCCGCAGATTCAATCATGCGTTCTCGGAGCACAACGCCTTCTCCGGTAGTGGAGGCTTAGCTGCCATGAATTTGCTCTACAAATTCTTGTTTACGGCAGAGACAGAAATGGTTGATCGATGCGAACATGAGCAATCCTACCCTCATCCCGAAGAGTTCTAGAAAGATCCTACGCATTTTCATCGCGCTTGCTCTCGGTGCCTTCAGCGTGTCATCGCCCGGCCAACCCGACCAATCGATCATGAGCTGCAGCACGATCATCAGCACCCGCGATGCCGCCCGCTGTATCGGAGCGGTGCGGCCGGCCGTGCCGATCCCGGTGCTGGATACTCGCCATACCTACACGCTTCCCGAGCTGATCGATATTGCGGAGACGGCCAGTCCGGAAGGTCGCATCGCATGGCCCACTGCCAAGCGTTCGCTGGAGCGCACCGGCATCGATCGCGCGTTCTATCTTCCGATCCTCACTTTTGTCGCACAGGGTACCCCCATCGCGACCAGGTCGTAGCGCTGGCCGCAGAGGTGCAGGAGGCCACAGGCGGGACAGTCGAGATGGCTTAGATTGACCAGGGCTACGCAGGTCCGAACGCCGCCGAAGCCGCACAGCAGCAGGGCTTGCGCCTCGAAGTGGTCAAACACCCGATGGCCAAACGAGGCTTCATGTTGCTGCCCCGACGCTGGATCGTCGAACGCAGCTCACCTGAGCGGCGCGCTTCCGCCGACTTGCACGAGACTACGAGCCGCTTGATACCACCCTGAAAGGACTTCATCTGCTCGCCTTCGCAACCCTCAGCGTAGCCATTGTCACGGGAAAGTGCAGACAGTTCGGCGTAGTGTTGTGAACCACGTCGATATCGTGATCGGCAATCAGGTCGAGATAGGCGCTATAGGCTCGACTTACGCCCAGCAGTTTGGCCTTGCGAACCGCAGACTCCCAGATCGAACCGGCAACGCCAATGATGTCGACATCGCCCAGTCTGCGCACAGCATCGATATGATGCGCGGCGATAAACCCCGGACCAACCAACCCCATTCCGATCCTCTTCATTCACATGGCTCCCGAAAACTGCCCTCCGAAGAAGGTCTTTCATCAATGCCGACGGGCAGTTCTTGTCATTGTTCAAATCGCGCCGCCCCCCCTAACTTAGAAGTGATTTGAGATACCGGCAATCGATCTCAGCAGCCTCCATGGCTGGAACTTCCTTGAACGGCGGCTCCTGCTCCACAAATATGTGCTTCACTCCAGCCTTTATCGCCGCTGCGACAATCGGCTTGTAATCAATGCTTCCGCGTCCGAGTTCCGTTGGCACCGGCTTGTCAGGGGAAAAGAGCGCGGTGACCGGCTTTGTAATGCTCTTGAAATCCTTAGCGTGCAGCATGGCGATGCGATTGCCATATCGCTTGAGATACTCAACTGGATCCTTGCCCCCGACCTTCATCCATCCACAATCCGTTTCGAAGTTTACAAGCGATGCATCGGTCTCCTCGAGGAGGATGTCATAGCCTGTCTTACCGTCGCCCACATCTCGGAATTCAAAATTGTGATTGTGGTAGGCGTACTTCAGGCCTGCTGCCTTCGCCTTCTGTCCAATTTCGTTGGCCCGCTCGGCTACGTGCCGGAAGTCGTCTGCGGACAAGCTGTTCATGTTCTTGAAGAAATCCGCCACCGCCTCACCTTTCGCGGGAAGCATGCCGCTGACAACATACTCCACACCTAGTGTTGTGGCGTCATCCAGCAGTTTGCCGGGATCCTCTAATCCAAAACTGAGATGAGCGCTGGGCACCCGAAGTCCGGAATCACGTACCACGTCGCGGAATTGTGCGGCTGATAGTCTTCCCCACCCCGCTGTCTCCACTTCGGTGTAACCGAAGTCTGCGATCTTCTTGAGAATGCCCGCAGGGTCTTTGGTGAGTTCGGTATTCACCATGTAGAGCTGAATGCCTACTGGAAACCCGTGGGTGCCTCGCGTCTTCTGCGAAAAGGCGGCTGCTGCAAAAGCCCCGCCGGCCAAAGGGATGAAGCGGCGTCGGGAAATCTTCATATTGCTCTGCATGTGCGCGGTCTCCTTTGTTAAACAGTTTGAGTAACTATTCCTTCAGGCCGAAAGCTGCGGAGATTCCCACTGCGAGCTCCTTACGACAGGTGTGAAGAGACAGCAACGATTGTTATTTGGAGTTCAGCGGCTTCAGCTCGACATGTTTGAAAACTGCCTTCTCCAGCTGCCCGTTTTGATGAGAAGCAACGCCCAGTCCTACATAAAACGGCTCCCCAAAGTGCAGCTTGATCGAAGCTCCTGTCCGATGCAGCGGCTCGCCCTTCATGCTCACGAATAGCGTGATCGTATCGCCGCGCTTCTCCAAGCGGACAGTTTTGGGAGCCGCAAGGTGGGCCAAGGGATCGATCAAGCTATCAGTGCGCGACTGCGTCGGAATGCTGGTGGGAGCGTCCGGGTCGAAAGCGACTTCCTGTGTCAGAGCGCCCTTGGAGGGCCGATATTGCAACGCCGTGTAGCCTGTGCCGTGCACGCCCACATATGCTGCTGCCGAGTCCACGTCCAGCGTCTGCCGGAAGATTAGGACCGCCTTGCGGTGTGTGTTCGACGTGGCTGATGACGGAGCCGATACTTCGACATCGGCGGTCAGGGAAACATCGCCCGATACCTTCTTCCAGATCATGTGAAACGCATCGACCTTGGCCCAGAGATTCATCCCCGAAGATTCGATCGTGTACGCACCGCTTTTCGCATCGAACGATGCCTTGCCGGCGGGATCGCCTTTGCCAATGTCCGCTTGGTTTTTGAAAAGCCCACCCGGACCCGTCTCCAGTACGAGGCGTTGCCCTATGGCCGCATCGACTGGGCCAGCCTGTGAAGCAGGCGAGCTCACGGCGGCCGTGAATTCGCCCTTAACACCGTACGGCTTTACTTCAAAAGTCCCCGCAAACTTCGCTGAGTCATCTAAGGTCGCCGTGTAGATGAAGGTGAGCTGAGTTCCATGGGAATCCGGTTCAACTTGCCAAGTGGCTGTCTTCCCATCGATCTTGCCGGTAATCGGATGATCTTTCTCTTGACCTTTGCAGGTGCCCGTAATCTGGTTGTCGGCTACGACGAGCTTACAATCCGAGTCGAATTCGTTCCCGGCAATCTTGTGATGGAACGTCCACTGGCCCGTCACCCCATTTACCTGAGCCGCGCCGGGCGTTCCAGCGCCCCCAATCAGGAAAGTCGAAGCAAAGAGCAAAGCAGATTTAGCGAAATTTGTTTTCATCATGACTCATCTTTCCAATGCCTGGTGTCGAAAAGGACTAATTCTGTTGCGAACTCAGGAAACAAATCCTATGCGCTGGTCACGTTGATGGGACTCGCACTTGAACTGGACCTACCGTTCTCGGATACTCCATACAGCGAACCGCTTTCGACAACGTTGTGTAGGATGAGGCCTGAGCGGCGACCTCATCTCAGGTTGAGATTGACTAGAACAGGAGTTTCAGCGCGAACTGAAGCTGCCGCGGATTGACGTTCGGAACGGTTGAGGAGATGGCTCCGAAGCCTCCAGCACTCGTCGCCTTGTCTCCTGGCAGCAGACCGACCGAAGCGCAACCCGCGGTCGTGGAGTTGCAGAAGTTCGGATTGTCTCCCGCTTGAATCGGGTGCAGAAAGCCATGGCCCGAACCCTCTGTCCAGCCACTGAGGGTCGTATTCGGCGTCATGAAATTGGGAGTGTTGGAGATGTTGTAGACCTCGGCCCGGAACTGCAGCGTCATCTTCTCGGGCAGTTCGAAGCTCTTGAAGAGCGAAAAGTCTGCGCGCCGTGTGTGCGGTCCGTAGAACTGATTATTGAGTTCGTTACCCGGTGTTCCGGCGGCCTGTGGCGTAAAGGCATTCACGTTGATGAAGTTCCCAAGGGTTTGGTGAGCGGGCTTCCACGACTGTCCTGCCACCACGTCAGGACGGTCCGTAGAAGTTGTGGGCAGGTTGATCTGCGCCAAACCGTTCGCATTGGCGTAGCCGTTAGAAACCGTAAATGCCTGTCCTGTCTGCCAGAACATGATGAAGTTGGTGGACCAACCCTTCTCCAGCACTGCACGGGCACCCGTCGCTGAATTGCCGAACGGGAGTGCATAGGTCACGGTAGTGGCAATACGATGCCGTATGTCGAGGGCTGAATTGCCGTAGTCGTAATGAGGATTAGATGGAATCAGGCCGCCCCCTTGGGAGCCGCTCCCCATATTCGTATCGGTCAACTCGTGTGCCAAAGTGTAATTCACATTGAACTCAAGTCCTTTGCTGAGGCGTCGCGCGAAGACCGCTTGCATGGCGTAGTAGTTGCTGGTGCCCTCGGCATTGTTCACCGAGATCGTAGATACGTTCGGCAACGCAGCAGCGGTTGTCAGCGCTGGCGCCGCTGGCGGTCCCGTGGTGGCGTCGTTGGCATACGGCCCGTTCGGTAAGGGTAGGTTGCCGGTGTGGAACAGAATGACTTTGCGGCCCAGTTCGCCAATGGCTCCAAGAGTGATGACACTAGCGCCTAACTGTTTCTGAACCATCAAGTTGAACTGCTCCGTGTAGCCAGTGTTGAAGTCGCGCGACTCGGATTGAAGTGCGCCGGATAGATTCGTCGCAGACGAGGGTGTCGGCACCGGGAAACTCGGCCAAAACGTGGACTTCAGCCCTGTAGCGCCGAAGGTGAGAGCACAGGGAAAGCCGATGCAATCGCTTGTATAGTCGAACGGGGGATTGGGGTTTTGGATATTGCCGCCGATAACGAGCGGGTAATAGCTGATTCCGAAACCGCCCCGCACCACCATCCCAGGCGCTACGGAAGCCGAGAATCCAACTCGGGGCGCAAAGTTGGTGTGTTTCGTATCGATGCCGATATGCGGATCCTGTGTCCCCAGCACCATCTTGAGGGTGCTGAAATCGAAGTTTGCGTACCGGTTATGCGCCTCGTTTACCGCCGTAAAGATATCGTAGCGAAGACCCAGGTTGAGGGTCAGTTTGCTGCTCACACGCCAGTCATCCTGGACATAGAAGCCCTCTTCCCACTGCCTGAATCCGGGTTGGATGATCAAATTGGATCGCTCATAGCCAGTCGGCAGGCCGAGTAGCATGTCTTCGACCGAATTTCCCGAAAGGCCCGCGAAGAAGACATACCCCAAAGGCAGAATGCTCTGGTAATAGTTCAGTTGTCTGCGGGTTATCTGCGCGCCGCCCTTGATGTTGTGGGCACCGTGCGTGTAGATCAACGAGCCGTTGTAGATGAACGTATTATTGACGTCGATGATAGGCGTTAGTACCGAGTCGCCCAAATTGGCGTACCCACCTGTAAGAAAGTCAGTTGGCGTTAGCCCCGTCGTATTTGGTGCCGCCGGAGTATTGGCGTTCGTCAACCCAATCGCGGACGAAACATTCTTGCCGTCGTTGAGATTCTTCGTATGGATATCAATCCGCGTATAGCCCGCTTTGAGCTCCATTACCAGATTGGGCGTGAACGGATGATCGTAGACGAAAGCAACACCGTGAGCCTTGGTAGTCGAGTCGCCCGGGAAACTAAACAAAACGCCGCCAGGGAAAACCTGATCGCTGATGCCAGGGACTTTCACCGAAGGGAAAAGGCCCGGAACATTGGTATCCACGTTGTTGTATGAATAACGGCCAAAAAGAGAGTCGCTGTTCGAAAAGTGTTGATCGATACGTCCGTCAAGCGAGAGCGTGTTTTGCGGCTGCTTGGCGACGCTCTCGTAATTGTTGAAAGGACCGGATGTGGAGATGTTGGGGCAAGGATACATCGCGAGGTAAGCTTTGCCGACCGGGTCGGCAAAAGCGGAAGGTAGTAGGGTTCCACCGTTATCGGAGAAGTCGTAGGCGCCGGTAGTATTACCTGGGCAGGCTGGGTTCTCGCGGACGCTCGGAACAGTGAGCAAGCCTGAGGAAAGCCCCTGAACCACGCGGTTGTTCTGGAAATCGGCAAAGAAGAACGTCCTATCTCTTCTGATGGGGCCGCCGAGACTGCCACCGAACTGGTTCTGGCGATACTCCGGCTTAGCCACGGTGCCGGCAGTAGCGAACCAATCCCGCGCGTTGAAGATGTCGTTGCGGAAATATTCGAAAGCCGAACCGTGGAAAGCGTTTGCGCCCGACTTAGTGATAACGTTGACCACCGCACCTCCAGCACGGCCCACTTCAGCGCTGAAGTTGTTGGTTTCCACTTGGATTTCGGCGATGGCATCAACCGAGGGAGAAAGGCCGATGAATCCCGCCTCGCGCTCGTTGTTGTCCATGCCATCGATCATCTCGTTATTGTAAAAATCAGACTGGCCATTGGCCGAGATCGTCGAGGTCTGAGCGCGGTTGTCGGGGCGGTTGCCCGAGCCGACTGCGTTGGCTTGCCCCGCGTTCACGCCAGGCTGCACCTGCACCAGGTTGATGAAATTGCGTCCATTGAGGGGCAGGTCCTGCACCGACTTTTCGGTAACGGTGCTCTGCACGGTTGAACTGTCGGTTTGCAACAGCGGCGCAGAAGAGGTGACCTGCACCGTC
>Ga0302315_10001741_pt1 | contig 21487 bp, 22 predicted proteins | sample III_Palsa_N3_1_FD_200532 | JGI IMG/M metagenome (GOLD analysis project Ga0302315, IMG submission 200532) | Peat permafrost microbial communities from Stordalen Mire near Abisko, Sweden - III_Palsa_N3_1 | ecosystem: Environmental > Terrestrial > Soil > Palsa > Peat permafrost | place: Sweden...
CACCTAACACCATTTTAAAAACAAACCAAATCAAACCCAATCCAACCAAAATACTTAAGGACTCTCCTGATACCGTACTTAAGACCAATAAACCAATCACGGCACCAAAAAAAGCCAAACCATACAAGTTGCGTGACGTGATTTGTGTCACCACAAACCACGCCACTTCTGAGAAACGTTTTGCCTCTATGTTTTTGCCTTTGAGCACAATATTTTTTTGCTGATAGCGCTTTAATGCACGCCATAAACGAAAACAAACAAATAACCAACACAGTTCGGCCACCACCAATATCACTTGTCGCATGAGTCCAGCACTTTGCAAGGCCAACGATACTTGATGTGTATTTTGTTGCATCTTTTGCCACGTCGCCAAAGGAATGCTCAGTAGTTCAGACAACAGTGTTTTCCATTCTTTGGCATCACTGGGTAACGGTTGTCTGGCCATTAAGCCCATGCCATAACTTTGCGCAATGGTACTGCGATATTGAGTGACTTCATCAATGCTGCTTTGCAGATCGTTGCTCAATAGTTGATAACCTTTGAGCAATGCCTGTATGTGTTGCTTTTGCTGCATATAATCCAAATGTCCGATCCGATAGGCTTCAAACTCTTTGGTTAAATGGGCCAAACGCTCACTCAAACGTGCCAAGTGAGCTTGCAAATCGAACTGCATTTCCTGCAGACTATCCAATAAGAAATTGGCATAATCACTGGCATAACGCAGTGAAAACAATCCGCCATCTTGTTGAGTTAACATGGCTTGCAGCTCATCCAACATCGGATCAAACTGTAATACCGTCAATTGAGACACAAGATATTGACGTTGCTCCTCATCACTGCTTAGTCTTTGCAAGTCTTTCGTTTGGATTTTTGCAGCGCTTGCCTCTTTTAATTTTTCGCGTTGTTGCAAAATACGCTGATCTAAATCGGATAGTTGTTTGCTTAAAATCTCGACATGTTGAGAGCGATCAGTACTTCGTTCTTGTGCTTGTGCAGTAAACTGATCTTGTTGTAAATGGCCCAGGTTATCTTGTGTTTTTTGATAAATGTCTCTTGCAAGGTATAACGCGCGTTGTAATGTCGCCACTTGTGCGCTTTGTAAATCTCTTTGCTCATATGCCAGCGTTAATGCCGCGCGATCATTCATACCATCCATTTGATTGATGTGGTTTTCAAGTAAACGTCGCTCTAACATTAACATCAAACGAATATTATCAACATCTGCCAGCGCCAAATCCACCGCCATTTCAGCATCGTACAAGGTCTCTGGTATTGAAAGTTGTGTTTGTTTGGTTTGCAACAATTCATCATACTGCTGTGCCGCTTGTATCTTTTGTTGCAACTCAGGCAAGGGGGGCAACTGCGCACTGACCACGCCACTGATGACCAATAAAATTAGGAACAAAAATAGCTTTATATTTTCCAAAGTGCATAAACCCTTAACAAGAATAAATGAATAAAATAAATCTCTAGAGAATATCTTGCACATACCAATAATATATTTTTCATCCTGGCAGGCACTTTCAGCTCTCTAAAGGCGAAAAACGTTAACATTCCCCACACCAGTAGACCGACAAAAACCAAGTATGCAGGATGATCTTTATGAGGCCAATAATAAGAAAATTGTGTCGCAATGGCGACAAAAAATAAAAAGGATGCTAATTTTCTGCGTCCTAAATACAACAATTGACCACCCATGGCGTAAATGAGTCCTATCAACCCATATTCAATCCAGCTTCTAACAAAGTGATTGGCGATGATAAGCAATGCGGTAAAAAATAAAATCGTGATCACCGATTCATTTTTGGGAGAAAAATAAAGAAGATATAAGCGGATCAAAAAAATACTCACCAAAATATCGACCAGGAACTTGCCCTGAATGAGGAAATACAGACCTGTCAAAATGGCGCCAAACAACAATAAATTAAGTGGTGGTACCAACCAATTTCTCAATGAGCTTAGTGCTAAGCCATGCACGCTTTTAGACGATAAATTATATCCGACCAAAAAGAAAAAAAGCGGTGCGGCAATACGTCCAAAGGTACGAAAAAACTCATTATTGTCTAAAAAATAAACACCAACGTGATCAACAATCATAAACAACACAGCGATAAACTTAAGTAAATCGATGCTGTTAAACTGCTGATTGTACTTTTCAATACGTTGGAACATAGATTACACTTTTGCGTTGTTAGCCATGATGGCTTGCTGCATTTCTTTGTGCCGCTTTTTCTCAAAGCGCATGATGATTAACGTGGACGTCACTACCAGTATTGACACCAATGACACAATTAACGTGGCCAAGGCATTAATCTTAGGACTGACACCTAAGCGCACACTGGAATAAATTTCCATGGGCAACGTGCTTGCCCCTGGACCTGAGGTAAAACTGGCAATCACCAAATCATCGATCGATAAAGTAAAAGCCAATAACCAACCTGACGCCAATGCGGGAGCAATGATCGGCAAGGTGATCACAAAAAAGACTTTTAACGGCGTAGCACCCAAAATTAATGCCGCATCTTCAATCGATTGATCCATCTCGCGCAAACGAGCGGTGATAATCACCGTGACATAAGCGGCAGTGAGCGTCACATGCGCAATCCAAATGGTGAGCATGCCTCGACCAGAAGGAAAACCGATGAGCTGTTGCATGGACACAAAAAGTAATAATAACGATAGACCGGTGATCACTTCAGGCATCACCAGTGGCGCCGTTAATAAAGCGGAAAAAAAAGTGTATCCGCGAAAACGCCTAAATCGCGTTAACACCAAACCCGCAATCGTCCCCAAGCAAACGGCTGCCGTCGCTGTAAAAAAAGCAATTTTCAAACTCACCCAGGCTGCGGCCAATAGTTTAGGATCTCGCAGTAACTCCCCGTACCATTTGGTTGAAAACCCTGACCACACGGTCACCAATTGTGATTCATTAAATGAATAAATAATTAAAACAGCAATGGGAATATATAAAAAAGCATAACCAAAAACTAGAAAAGTCAGTAAAAAACGACTGTTTTTCTTCATTTTTCATACTCTTTATCTTGATAACGATTAAACAATAAAATCGGTGCAACTAATAATAACAACATCACCACTGCCACTGACGATGCAGCTGGCCAATCGCGATTATTAAAAAACTCATTCCATAGGACTTTGCCTATCATTAACGTATCCGGACCACCAAGCAGATCAGGCACTACAAATTCACCCACCACCGGAATAAACACCAACATCGAACCAGAAATAATGCCGGCTTTTGATAAAGGCAACGTGATTTTTAAAAAGGCTTGCCAAGGTCTGGCTCCCAAATCAGAGGCTGCCTCTAATAAGGTATGGTCCATTTTAATTAAATTGGCATACAAGGGCAAAATCATAAACGGTAAATACGCATAAACCACGCCCACATACACCGCAAAATCAGTATGCAATAATGTCAGTGGTTCGTTAATAATCCCCAGGTTTATCAAAAAATTATTGATCAAGCCATTGTTTTTTAAAATACCCATCCAAGCATATACCCGAATTAAAAACGATGTCCATGACGGCAAGATCACCAGCATCAATAATAAGTTACGCATCGATGGTTTGGCTTTGACGATGGCATACGCCATGGGATAACCTACCAGTAAACAAAACAAAGTGGAGAAAAAAGCAATTTTTAATGAGTTTAAATAGGCTGACACATACAAACTATCAGTGAATAAATATAAATAACTGCGAAAATTTAGCGTCAATTGAATCGTGTCATTCACGGCGGAAAACAAATCGCTATAAGGCGGGATCGCCGTAACAGTTTCACTAAAACTAATGCGAAAAACAATTAAAAAAGGAATAAACAAAAACAATGCAAACCACAAAAAAGGAACTGAAATAATAAACGTCTGCCCTGATGGCAGAAGATAATGCCATGCCTGTTTTTTCATGTCATGAGCACCACAGCTGAATCGGGTTCCCAACTGACATATACTTCATCGTCCCAGGTGATTTCCAGTTTAGTGACGCGATCGGTATTGTAATATTTGGCCTCGATCAATTTGCCTTTTTGTAATTGCACATAATAAATGGCATGACTACCCAAGTACGCGATGTCACGTACCACGCCACGCGCGCTGTTGGTCTGTACGTCGGGACATTCTTTGCTTAAAAAGATTTTTTCTGGTCGAACCACTACCCACACTTGCATGCCTAAATCGCTGGTAACACCATGATTGACATAGATGGGGTTTTCCAATTCAGGCGAGTTGATCATCACATATTCCGATCGATCTTCACTAATGGTGCCTTCAAAGGTATTCACTGAACCAATAAATTCAGCAGTAAAACGCGAGTTGGGATTTTCATACACTTCTTTGGGTTCGCCAATTTGTAAAATGCGACCTTTGTGCATAATACCAATGCGGCTAGACATGGTCATGGCTTCTTCTTGATCATGCGTCACCATCAAGCAAGTCACGCCGACTTTTTCCAAAATATTCGCCACTTCTAGCTGCATTTGTTCGCGTAATTTTTTATCCAATGCACCCATGGGTTCATCAAGCAATAGCATTTTTGGTTTTTTTGCCAAACTACGCGCCAATGCCACGCGTTGTTTTTGTCCGCCGGATAATTGATGCGGTTTGTGTTTGGCATAAGCGCCCATGTGCACCATTTGCAACATTTTGCTGACTTGTTCAATAATTTGCGCTTTGGGTAATTTATCTTGTTTTAAACCAAACGCCACATTTTGTTCAACCGTCATGTGTGGAAATAAGGCATAGGACTGGAACATCATATTCACTGGACGCAGATACGGCGGAATACCAGTCATGTCAACGCCATCAATAAAAATACGACCTTCGCTGGGTTCTACAAAACCAGCCAGCATATTCAATAACGTTGATTTGCCACAGCCTGAGCTACCCAGCAAACCAAAAATTTCACCTTTATTAATCACTAAGTCGACGGTGTCGACGGCCACGAATTTATCAAAGCGTTTCGTGACTTGTTCTATGCGCACGTAAGGGATTTTTTCCGCTGCTGTTGCGCCTGCACTGGGTGGTTTTTTGATAAGCCTTTCAGCCATGTCACCTCATTCCTCTGAAATTAACGTAAAAAAATGAATGCTCATTGTCATTTATGCAACCAGCATTTAAAATGGACTTTAGCTTGTTATGTTCCTGAATGCAACAAAATTTTAGGTTCCTTTTTGATATTCTTTTACGATATACTGCGTTCAGTATATTCATATCGAACAAGGTGTGTGTTCATGCATTCATCGCAGCGTTCTAAACAACAAGTCACGCAGGAAGCCTTGGATTGGTTAGCACAATCTGATGAGCATCATCTTTTGACATTGGACGATCCGCAATACCCTTGGTTATTGCGACACATCTCATCGCCGCCGGTGGTGTTGTTTGTGAAAGGCAATCTTAGCGCATTGGGTATGCCGGCTATCGGCATGGTGGGATCGCGTTATCCCAGCCCACAAGGCAATCAAAATGCATATGCCTTTGCGCACGCATTGGTGCAAAGTGGACTGAGTGTGGTCAGTGGTTTGGCAATGGGCATTGATACACAGGCACATTTGGGCGCATTGGATGCAAACGGAACCACCGTTGCCGTGTTGGGCACAGGATTAGACACCATTTATCCAAAGTGTAATAAGGCACTGGCCACACGCATTGTGGAGCAACAAGGGGCCTTGGTTTCAGAGTTTTTCCCACAAACACCGGCCAGAGCCCATCATTTTCCACAACGCAACCGGATCATCAGTGGTTTAAGCAAAGGTGTTTTGGTGGTTGAAGCCACCTTGCGTAGCGGTTCTCTTATCACCGCGCGTTATGCAGCAGAACAATCACGTGATGTCTATGCCATTCCCGGTTCTATTCATCATCCTTTGGCGCGTGGCTGTCATGCATTGATACGCACAGGGGCCAAGCTGGTTGAATGTTTAGAAGACATTCTTGAGGAATATAGCATTGCAACAATCGGCACACCGCCGGTACAATTTATCGCCGATGCCCAAATCAATGCAAAGGTATCCAGCGACCCACAAAATGTGGTATATTACCTGCACGACAATCAAGCCACCAGTCTCGATGCGTTAGCGCTGCAATGTGGGATCCCTATTGACAGACTTAGCGCTTCGCTGTTAGAACTGGAGCTTGCTGGTGTGGTGATGACCGTTCCAGGCGGATATGTAAAAGCTCCAAGGAAACCCTTTTATGACCGATGACATGTTAGACATTTTAATGTATGTGTTTGATCAATATGATAATAAATCTTTCAATATCGCCAATGAACGCTCTGTCAATCAGATGGCTCGCGACCTATTAATGCAGGGATTTTCTGAAGCAGATATTAATCATGGTTTGAGATGGCTAGATGAAACTCGAAAAGAATCTGCAAAACTTTCTCCGTGTGAACAACAAACGGGCATGCGGATTTATGATCAAGAAGAGTCGGCTCAACTCTCTGGCAAAGCGCGCGCTTTTTTATATCAATTAGAAGCACATCATGTACTGACACCGACAGTGCGAGAGCTGATCATTGATCGAGCAATGTCACTGAATAGTTTTATTAGTCTGGAGCAATGTAAGTGGATTGCTGCTATTGTATTGTATAACTACAATCAGGAACAACCTTCTGAGCTAGAAGAGCTCATGTTTTATGATTTTGAAAATGCAACGATGCATTAATTTGACTGAATACTTGAGTAAATTAAATGGCCAATAAAAAAGACGTGGTAGTGGCTGAGTCTCCCGCTAAAGCCAAGAGATTAAAAAAATACGTGGTAGTGGTTGAGTCTCCCGCCAAAGCCAAGACATTAAAAAAATACCTGGGAAAAGAATATGAGGTACTCGCTTCATATGGACACGTACGTGATCTGATCCCCAAAGAAGGCGCGGTTGATACTGAGAATGGCTTTGCAATGAAATATGAAATCATTGAGAAAAACCAAAAACATGTCGATGCGATTGCCAAAGCAGTCAATCACGCCGATGCCCTCTTTCTGGCAACTGACCTTGATCGCGAAGGCGAGGCCATTTCTTGGCATTTATTAGAACTATTAAAACAACTCAGTGCAAATGTGAATGACATTCCAGTGCATCGCGTCGTGTTTCATCAAATCACCAAAAATGCAATTTTGGATGCCATGAAGCATCCACGTGAAATTGCGTTACCTTTGGTGAACGCCCAACAAGCCAGACGCGCGCTTGATTATTTAGTGGGATTTAATTTATCGCCCCTATTATGGAAAAAAATACGTCGTGGTTTGTCCGCGGGTCGTGTGCAAAGTCCGGCCTTGCGTTTGATTGTGGAACGTGAATTAGACATTGAAAAATTTATTGCACAAGAATATTGGAGCATCGATGCCAAGTTTGAAGCAAAAGCGCAAGGCTTTCCTGGCAAGCTGATTGAATACAACGGTGAAAAACTACAACAATTTAGTATCACCAATGAAAAACAAGCCACCGAAATCCACGATCGCTTACAAAAAGCAGCCAATGGGCAAGTGAAGGTTGCCAGGCTTGAGAAAAAGCAACGCAAGCGTAATCCTTCCACACCGTTTATTACCTCTACGTTGCAACAAGAAGCCGCGCGTAAATTGGGTTTTACCACGCAACGCACCATGCGCATTGCACAACAATTGTATGAAGGTATCGACATTGGTGGCGAAACCGTCGGTTTGATCACTTATATGCGTACGGATTCGGTGCATTTAGCCGATGAAGCGCTCACCGAAATTCGTGAGTTAATTACGCAACGCTATGGCAAAGATTATTTACCTGAGGATGTTCGCCACTTTAAAACATCCGCCAAAAATGCGCAAGAAGCACATGAAGCCATACGTCCCACGTCCGCGCATCGCATTCCAGATGAATTAGAAAATCATTTATCGCAAGAACAATTTAAGCTCTATGATTTAATTTGGAAACGCAGCATCGCTTGTCAAATGAGTCATGCCGTCTTAAATGTGGTCACCATCGACTTCACCTGTGGCATTAAAGATACCTTGCGCACAACAGGTTCGACCATTGTCCATCCTGGCTTCTTGTCTGTATATGAAGAAGGCATTGATGATAATAAAAAAGAAGAAGAGTCAGGCTTATTGCCAGCATTAAAAGAAGGCGATATGGTTGATCTCAAAGATCTCGCCAGCAATCAACATTTTACCGAGCCACCGCCACGTTTTAGCGAAGCCAGTTTGGTCAAAGCCTTGGAAGAACATGGGATCGGTCGACCATCGACCTATGCCTCCATTATTTCCACCTTGCAGCAACGCGAATATGTTGAGCTGAACAAAAAACGTTTTACTCCTACAGATGTTGGGCGTGTTGTGGCGCGATTTTTGACCGAACATTTCACCGATTACGTCGATTATACCTTCACAGCAAAACTAGAAGATGAACTGGATGAAGTATCGCGCGATGAAAAAGAATGGGTACCCTTGTTACAACATTTCTGGACACCGTTTAGCGCACAAGTCGAAAAAATTGGTGTCACAGTCAAACGCAGCGATGTAACGCAAGAAGCCTTAGATGAAGCCTGTCCAAAATGTGGTAAGCCATTGGCAACACGTTTGGGTCGCCGCGGTCGGTTTGTCGGTTGTACTGCTTATCCAGAATGCGATTATACACGTAATGTTGAAAAAACCGGCGAAGAAGAAGACGAAGCCAGTACTCAACCCGAATTGGTTGAAGGACGCTTATGCCCTGACTGTAATAGTCCTTTACAGATCCGCCATGGACGTTATGGTAAATTTATTGGTTGCAGTGCTTATCCAAAATGTAAACACATTGAACCGTTACAAAAACCTGAAGACAGTCAAATCAGTTGTCCTGAATGCCATGAAGGCACCATGTTGAAACGACGTTCCAAACGCGGAAAGTTTTTCTACTCATGTGCTCGTTATCCAACCTGCAAATATGCCATCTGGGATCCACCGGTTGCAGAAGCGTGTCCACAATGTGCATGGCCGATTTTAACCATTAAAACCACTAAATCACGCGGCACAGAAAAGATTTGCCCACGTAAAGAGTGTGGGTATAAAATCTCCATCGAATCGGATCCTGAAGACGCCAAGGCAGCAACAAATGAGTGAGCAGGTTCAGTGCAAAACGCTGTCTTGTTCACAAAGTATTGAATATCTGCTGCAAGGTGGCGTACTTGCTTATCCGACAGAGGCGATATATGGCTTGGGCTGTTTACCGCAGTATACCCCAGCCATTGAGCGTTTATTACAGATTAAAGGTCGTGATGCAGATAAAGGTTTGATTTTAATTGCGGCTGATTTTACACAAATTCAATCGTATATCGCCCCTATTTCTGCAGAGATCCGTCAACGTTTAGAGACGCCTGGATTTATCACTTGGTTATTACCCGCCGCAGAACAGTGTTCAACATTATTAACAGGCACACATCGCACCATTGCCATTCGTATTACTGCCCATCCTGTTGTGTGCGCGTTATGCATAGGGACCCATAGTCCGTTAATCTCAACCAGCGCCAATCGCAGTGGACAGGCACCTGCACGAACACTACCCGATCTGGATGTTATCGCTATGCAATTAGACGGCATTTGTGAGGGTTCATTGGGTGATTATCAACAACCATCAACGATCTATGACGCAATGACAGGCCATGTCATTCGTTCAGGTGAAGAGCAATAAAATGATGCAACAACAAATGAACCATGTAAAAGAATATTTAATGGGTTTGCAGGAGCAATGGTGCAATACGTTACAAGCAGAAGATCCCACGGCAAAACTCACCGAAGATAAATGGCAGCGTGGAGAAAACCACCCTCTCACGCCAGCGGGAGAGGGGACATTAAAAGGGGGCGGTCGAGCATTGGTGTTACATGGCAAATTATTAGAGCAAGGTGGCATTAATTTTTCTCATGTTATGGGGGAAACATTACCCGCCAGCGCCACTGCAAGTCGTCCCGAATTAACCAACGCCTGCTTTGAAGCCATGGGTATTTCCATGGTCTTGCATCCGCTCAATCCATATGTCCCCACCATTCATGCCAATCTACGTTTATTCGTGGCCACGCCTGAAGGCAAGGATCCCGTTTGGTGGTTTGGTGGTGGTTTTGATTTAACACCATATTATCCCTATATGGATGATTGTATTCATTGGCATCAAACCGCTAAAAATGTGTGCGCTCCCTTTGGAAAAGACGTTTATACGCGCTACAAACAATGGTGCGATGATTATTTTTTCATTCAACATCGCAATGAATCTCGCGGCATTGGCGGTCTTTTTTTTGATGATTTAAATGAATGGGATTTTGAAACGTGTTTTGCGTTTATCCGTAGTGTGGGTGATCATGTGATGTCCGCATATTTGCCCATCGTTAAACGTCGCAAAGGCTTGGTGTATGGTTCCAAAGAACGCGAGTTTCAATGTTTTAGACGTGGTCGCTATGTTGAATTTAACTTGGTGTATGATCGCGGTACATTATTTGGCTTACAATCCAACGGTCGAACCGAATCCATTTTGGTATCATTACCACCACAAGTGAATTGGCGTTATGGTTGGGCACCGGAAGCAGGCAGCCGTGAAGCCAGCAATGTAGAAAAATTCTTTAAACCACAAGATTGGTTAAAAATAGAATGAAACGCTATGCCGTGATAGGCAATCCGATTGCACACAGCCTTTCACCGCATATTCACCAATTGTTTTCTGAGCAAACACAGCAACCGCTTGTTTATGAAAAGATAGTCGCAGAGCCCTCCTCTTTCAACCCAATCGTGCATGATTTTTTTGCGCATGGCGGCCATGGTTTAAACATCACGGCACCATTTAAATTTCAAGCCTATCAACTGTGCGTTAAAACCAGTCAAATGGCAGACGTTGCACAAAGTGTAAATGTATTGTCTTTATTAGACGATGGTACCTTATATGGTGATAGCACGGATGGGATTGGTTGGCTCAATGATATTTATGCGCAGCATTGGCCACTCAAAGATCAAACATTATTGTTGATTGGTGCAGGTGGTGCAGCGCGCGCTATTTTGGCGGCCTGTGTTCAGGAAAAAATAGCAGCGCGTCATATTTTTATTTATAACCGCACACCACAACATGCACATGCATTGCGCGATCAATGGGCTCATGCGTTATCAATAGAGGTTTTAGAACAATTACCCACCACATCGCTGACCGTGGATCTGGTATTACAAACGGTCAGCCGGCATGCAGATGCTTGGCTAGAAAATATTTTTACGCACATTTCTTGGCAGGCGTGTCGTTATTATGATATTAATTATGGCAGCGCAGTGAAAAATACCTGTCAACAATTACACAAGCAAGGCGTTATCGCGACGTGTGATGGTTTGGGCATGTTGGTAGAACAGGCCGCCATTGCTTTTTATCAATGGCATCACGTCAATGTTGATGCTCGAGCTGCACTTTTACAGTTAAAAAGGTCTTATCATGACACAAGCCTCGAATAATCATTTAGTTTGGATTGATTTGGAAATGACCGGTTTGGATGTCATGGACAATGTGATCATCGAAATTGCAACCATCATCACGGATACACAATTAAATGTCGTTGCAGAAGGTCCTGTCATCGCCATTTATCAACCAGAATCAGAATTGGACAAAATGGATGATTGGAATGTTTCACATCATAATAGCTCAGGTTTGGTCAATGATGTACGCACCAGTCGTATCGATACACGCCTGGCCGAAAAAATGACCTTGGATTTTGTGAAACAACATGTCCCTGCACAAATGTCACCGTTATGTGGCAATAGTATTCATTTGGATCGTTGGTTTTTAAAAATGCATATGCCTGAATTAATCGCTCATCTGCATTACCGCAATATTGATGTCAGCACGTTAAAAGAACTATCCAAACGTTGGGCACCCAATTTAAATGCGAAAATAGAAAAAAAATCTGCACATCGCGCGTTGGCGGATATTCATGAGTCGATTGCGGAGTTGAAATTTTATCGGGAAAATTTATTTAAAACATTTTAAATAAGAGTTAATCGATTGGTATGTCCGTATTTTTTACCGGTTTCTCAGATTTGGCACGCGTTTATGCAAGCGACGCAAAAAAATTCAATTTGAGTCTTTTTTATTCATTGTTTTTACAGTACAATTCAAGTCCATATTTTCCTCTTGTGATTGTGCATACAAATGTATATACTAAATGATATCGTGCTTGAATGGAATGATATTAAAAATACTATAAATGTCCGTACGCATGGAGTTGATTTCCATGATGCGCCACAAGTATTCGAACATCCTATACTCAAAAAAATTGATCGCCGTAAGGATTATGGTGAGGAACGTTGGATTGCACTAGGAACATTGAATGAGGCTGTCATCGTCATGGTATATACCATGCGTAAACATAAAATACGCATTATCTCTATGCGGAGGGCAAATCGTAATGAACGCAAAATCTACCACGAAAGATTTAAAAAGCCGAACTAATTTGAAAAAAGTGCACCAAGAAGACGATAGCGATATTGACTACTCTGATACACCTTCTACCACCGAAGAGTTTTGGGCCGATGCCGAAGAATTTATGCCGTCACATAAAGTGCATGTCTCTATGCGTTTAGATGACGAGATCATCGCATTTTTTAAAAAAAGTGGACGTGGCTATCAATCAAAAATTAACGCCGTGTTAAAAGCGTATGTTCGCAGTCATTCCAAGAGACGTGAGAACAGCGCCTTTGACAGTCCCTCTCACAAGGAGAGGTGACCGTAATAGAGGTCATTGAACACAAGGCTCAATGATAGACATGAATTAAGCAGCTTTTGCGCCCAATGTCTTAATTTGTGCGGTTAGACGACTCTTATAACGTGCAGCAGCGTTGCGGTGTAGAATGCCTTTGTTGACCATACAATCAATTTCTGGCTCTGCTTGCGTGAATGCGGCTTGGGCAACGGTTTTATCGCCGCCTAAAATTGCTTTACGCACGTTTTTAATAAATGTACGCACACGTGAACGATTGCTAGCATTGCGTTGACGATGAACTTCATTCTGTTTAGCGCGTTTTTTCGCTTGTTTTGTGTTAGCCAATGCGGTAACTCCCTTAAAATCCTAAGACGATAACTTTGATAACTTTATTGAGGGTCTAATGTACTGGTTTTTGGCGGTTTTGTCAAACATTAAGCTTTTAAACTAATTTTCTGTCTGATTTCCTCGCATACTTAGACTGGGCCAAGCCACGCGCAGGTAGAGTAACATTGACCAAATGGTTAAAACGGCTGCTACATAAAACAATATATAACCCAAACTGACTAAATAACTATCAAAGGGTTCATGCTTGTTAAACAGCAGTAATAATAGAATGGCGAGCATTTGCATGACCGTTTTGACTTTGCCTAACATAGACACCGCCACACTGGCGCGTTTGCCCAATTCAGCCATCCATTCACGCAAAGCCGAGACAATAATTTCACGTCCAATAATAATCACTGCAGGGATCGTCACCCAGGCTGAACCATGTTTCCCCACAATCAATACCAACGCCGTCACAACAATTAATTTATCCGCAACCGGATCAAAAAATGCGCCAAACGCGGAGGTTTGTTTCAAACGTCGGGCTAAATACCCATCAAACCAATCCGTCAGGCACGCCAATGCAAAAATAGCGGCGCACAGGACACTGGAACCTTTAAACGGAACATAGAAAACCACCACCAAAATAGGTAATAAAAAAATACGCATCATCGTAAGCATATTGGGAATGGTCATGACTTGGTCTCTTTTTGAAAAGCGTCATTGATCGTCTTTGCTAATTGTAAACTAATTCCGGGCACTTGTGTTAATGCTTCTATACTGGCTTCTTTGATCCCTTTGAGTCCACCAAAATGAGTTAATAATCCCTGTCTGCGCTTTTTACCAATACCAGGGATCAATTCTAAGCTGGATTGTAAACGTTTTTTAGCACGTTGCCGCCGATGACCCGTAATGGCAAAACGATGCGCTTCATCGCGCAGGTGTTGAATCAAATGCAAAGCCAACGATCGGCTGTCCAGGCTAAGACGCTCTTGGCTCGGTGCCAACAGCAAACCATCCAGCTCGGCTTTGCGTCCCTCTCCTTTCACGATACTCACCAATCGGACGTTCGCTGACAAGCCCAATTCTTGCATCACCTCTTGTGCTATGTTTAATTGACCTTTACCACCATCAATAAAAATAATATCGGGAAGCTCTTCCAGCACTGCTTTTTGATAACGTCGGTATAACACTTGCCGCATTGCGGCATAATCATCGCCTGGCGTAATATCGGTAATATTAAAACGTCGATACAAATGATTCGCTGGCATGCCCGCTTCAAACACCACGCAAGAACCCACAGTCGCTTCACCCATGGTATGACTAATATCAAAGCACTCCAAACGATTTGGCAACGCATCTAAATTCAATAGGGTTTGCAATGCCGCTAAACGCTCTTGCTGATGCGCATGACTGCGAACAGCACTGGAGAGAGACTCTATAGCATTGGTCTGTGCCAGCGCCAACCAACGCTGTTTCTCCCCCTTCTGTGGGCATATCAGTTTAACCTGTTGTTGTGCCGCTTCGCTTAACGCGCCGGTCAACACGTCTTCTTCCTGCAGCGGATCAGAGGCGATGATTAAAGCCGGAATATGCGCTTGCCGTTGCGTGGTTAAATAATATTGTGCAATAAACTGCATGAGTAATTCTTCATCGCCCATGGGTTGTTTTGGAAAAAAAGCTTGCCCACCCAACACTCGCCCCGCACGAACCGACAAAGCATAAATACAAACCTTACCTTGCAATGATGCACTGGCAAACACATCGGCATCCACATCCCCTTGCTCGACATATTGTTGCTCTTGAATTTTGCGCAGCAATGCAATTTGATCTCGGTAATACGCCGCTCGTTCAAAATGCTGCTGCTCGCTTTCTTGTTGCATGCGATCCACCAAGACCTGCAGAACATCGCTGTTTTTACCTTTTAAAAACAACATCACCAAATTCACGTCCTGTTGATACGCCATTTGATCGATATAATCGACACAAGGCGCGCTACAACGTTGCAGCTGATATTGCAAACAGGGCCGACTGCGATGCTCAAAAAATGTATCGCTGCATTGTCTGACGGGAAATAGTTTTTGTAATAATTGCAAGCTCTCACGTGCCGAAAAGCTACTGGGATATGGACCAAAATAATAGGCGGCATTATCCGGTTTACCACGATAGAGTTCAATGCGCGAAAAAGGATGTTTGGTGATGCGAATATAAGGATAACTTTTATTGTCTTTAAGCAAAATATTATAACGTGGTTTTAAGCTTTTAATTAAATAACATTCTAAAATCAACGCTTCTTTTTCTGTATGCGTCACCGTCACTTCAATATCCACAATTTGTGATACCAAGGCTTGCGTTTTGACATGTTGTTCGGTGGCTTGAAAATAACTAGACAGACGTTTTTTTAAATTTTTAGCTTTGCCAACATAAATCACCTGTTTGTTTTTATCAAACATCCGATAAACGCCAGGGCATTCGGTGAGGGAACGTAGAAAATCAGTGCAATTAAAGGATCCCACTTGCTGTCAACGCCTCTTCGTTTGCTGATGAGTATTGTTATCTATGAAGGGAAAAAATGACTTAAAAATGTGTCAACCCTTATCGTCAGGAACCCGTCCCATCCAAGGAATCCGCGTCCAACATTCCATGTCGCATCGCCAAATGGGTTAATTCCACATCGGTGCTCACATGTAGTTTTTCAAACAAACGATAACGATAGCTATTGACGGTTTTTGCGCTTAAACATAGTTTATCGGCAATGTCTTGTGGTTTTTGACCATGAATAATCATAAACATGACTTGCAATTCACGTTCAGACAAACTAGAAAACGGCGAGGCTTCTTCACCATTTAAATGACGCAGCGCTAATTGTTGTGCTACTTCAGGGCTAATATATCGCTGTCCTGCACACACGACTTTAATGGCTTGCACCATTTCTTCTAAGCTTGATCCTTTGGTAATATAACCCACCGCTCCGGCTTGTAATAAACGCGAAGGAAACGGTTCATCACCATAAACGGTCACTGCAATAATTTTTGTATCAGGATCAGCTCGCAAAATTTTACGTGTGGCCTCAAGACCACCAATTCCTGGCATTTTAACGTCCATTAAAATGACTTGCGGCTTTAATTCTCGCGCCAAGCGCACTGCTTCTTCACCCGTATTCGCTTCCCCAACGACTTTAATCCCTTTTACATCAGACAAGAGTCGGCGTATGCCTATACGCACAAGATCATGATCATCGACTAAAAGTACGTTTATCACAAAAATCAACTCCTTCATTTCCTCTCTCACAGGAGAGGTGTAGGGTCAGGGATCGCCTATTCATGTCCCCTCTCCCGTGATCGGGAGAGGGTTAGGGTGAGGGCTCAATACTAAACAAACAATTAATCTGGCGGAGAGACAGGGATTCGAACCCTGGGAGGGGGGTTACCCCTCAACGGTTTTCAAGACCGCCGCCTTCAACCACTCAGCCATCTCTCCATGGGTTTACTTTAATAATAAATGCTCGAATGACTTCAAATCGAAAAAAATGAGCTCTTTTTTAAACAAACCGTTTGATTTTTATATCACGAAAATAAGCAAGTAGGCAAGAGATAATTATTAAACGACTCTTCTTCACCTATCAGGGACGTCTATTATTAAAAGACTTTACCACATCACCAGCAACCAAAGAGGCTTTTTCCACAGCAACAGTCATTTCATCTGCGGATTTTTCTGCCATTGTTTTTCCTTTTCTCCATATTCGACTCCATAATCCGCCATCATTGGCGCGGTAATGCATTTTTAACGCCACAGTGCAAATGTTACTTTTTCGCATATAGGTGTCAGTTGCTTTTATTAGATCCCCTGTTAAAGATGTGCTCGCATACATATATTTTTTAGCAACAACTTCTTGTAAGACGATTAAGTTAGCGCGAAATAAAGACTTCAGTTTTCTTCGATCATAATTAACCGCACTATCCGGACTCGTACCACCCCCTGGGGTAATCTCAGCACTCACATTCGCAGCAATCTCCGCTATTAGATCTTCCGATGGCAGATTCAAAACCGCTGACATAAGCGATTGACCCGACAGTCCCTCTAATGATTTATAAAACATCAAGGTTTTCGACTTCTCAAGTGCTTGCTCAGATAGCGCTCTTAGCTCTGACAATAACGCTGTTTTTGTTCGATCCCACACCACTTTGTTTTTTTGATTCTTCGCCTGAATCAAAGCTTTCAAGGCCTTTTCAATTTTAAACCCGTAGACCTTATACCTGACCTCTTCTGCCCTTTCTGGTTGCTCCGTCCCTTTTGGTTCCGCGGATGGAGCCGGCTTCAGACTGAAGGTCTCAGGAACAACGCCTTTGGCATCAAATAATGGTTGCAAAACCTTTAATAATTGTTTGTTAGAATCAGGTTTATCATAAAACCGCTTTACGACTAAACTTAATGCAGTCTCTTCTGTATTCGTCTTTGAATTGACATAGTCATGTATATTTGTCCTACGCGCAGCTGCCAACAAAACGCGAACCATTTCTCGATTGTTTTTGGGAGACAGCGCCGCTTGATGCAACAAATTGTACCCAGTTTCCTCATCAATGTTTGCCAAAGCTCGTCTTAACAAAGTTAAATCAAGACGCTGCAAAATCGATTCTAATTTAGCTGCATTCCCAGAGGCAATCGCCTCTCGCGCAAGGGCAATATTATTTGTTCTGAGGTTGACTAACTCTTCTTTTCGCCATGTTTCCAGCGTTTGTTCATATGCTTCATACCACGCAGACTTTTGAGAAAACAAATTTTTATGCACTAATTCTCTTATTCCCGCATCTTTTTTTGCTTGCTCGTGAAGCCATTCAATTGTATTTTTAAACTCGTCAAACTTCCGTTGTCTGAAAAGTGTAAGCAAGGTCACTGGTGAAGCCTCGCTCATGAGACTTTGACCCGTCCCAAGCAACCGCGTTGCCCGTCGAAATGCATCGCTTTTCACATCAACAGCAGGGCCATTGCCGTATAACAAAGAACTGACACTACTCTGTTTCGTCAACGAAGAGCGTGGCGGTCTTGCAGCAAGCTTATCTCTACCCATATTTTTACCTTCCCCACCATACAACGTAATCTCGATTACACGTATACTAGAGTACAGTCCCTAGTCAGATAATAATTAAAATGGATCCAAAGTATGCCACAAAATTGGGGGAGAAGCAAGGTGAGTCGTGTTAGTCAATTAACCTTTTTAATGAAAGGATCTCTCATTTCTGTATGATTTTGTCTGAAGATTTCATCACTCTATATTTGGCTTTTTCCTCAGATAATCTTCATACAATTCACGTGATTGTTGTCCAGTTGCGGTTCGGTCTTTGCCATACCATGACGCTCTGAAAAAACCACGATCGCCATTCGACCGCGAGATCTGGGTGTATAAATATAATTCTCTATGTCGTTGCTCATATGCTAGATTTGCAGCGTTGTCCTCAGAGGATGTTGTTAGCGCTTTTTGTTGTGCGGTGGTTAATATGCGTAATACTTCTTGTTTTTTAGCTTTCCACTGGACAATATCTTCCGTCGTTTTAGCAGATAATAGGCCTTTAATCGCCTGTTGAACTTCTTTGTCCCCAGATAATATGGAAAACTCGAAAGCGACGGGCAAAGTGACTCTTTTATCTAATAATGTTTGAACCAAATTTAACTGCTCCTCATCGCCCATCACGCATCTTTGCAAGGCGGCAACAAGTTGTTTCCTATCAGGGTCTAACGGTTGACCCGCCCTTTTAGCCGAGAGAACGAGCCGGTCTAAAATAAAGCCTTCAACTGGTGGCTTCTCCTGCCGTTGAAAAAACTCCAAAAGGGTTAATCCACTTTTATATTCTTTTGTAAAGATTTCTTTCCAAAGCGCTTTGTCCGAAGCCTCTGCAGCAGATTCCGCTTTTTCTAGAATCAGCAATACGGCATAAGCTTTTTTACTTAAGACCGCCACAGTCAATGCACTTTCCTGTGCTGCATCAACCGTTAGTAAATCTTCAACACTATAGCTCTCTACATTAAACCCGCTATTTGCAATAGCCTCTTTCAAACCGTCTTTCATACAACCTCTGTAAATTCCAGCTGATTATCCATTCAAATAATGAGCTTCGATTATATCGCTAACTAACACATAAGCGCAAGTATCTTTTAAGTTCATAAACTAAGTCAAAAAATCGTGTCATTCCAAAGTGATAATGTCCCCTTGTTAACAAAATGAAAGTGTCCCCCACCTATCCTTTTGGTTAGCAGACCTAAAAGGAGATATACCATGGGGGACAGGCTGATTATGAGGGCAAAAGAGCTAGAACGTAAAGTGCTAATGGAAGAGGTAAAGCGAGGACGGATTAAATTAAAGGAGGTAGCAAGCCATCTGGGGCTTAGTTATCGACAGGTGAAGCGGATATGGAAGGAATACAAGCTTAAAGGCAACGAAGGTTTGCCACATAAACTCCGAGGCAAGGCATCCACACGGGCGTTCACAGAGGGATACCGAGCAAGTGTAATAAAGAGATATACGGAACGTTATCTTGATTTTGGACCGACGCTAGCGCATGAGAAGCTGACGGAGGAAGATGAGTGTAAGTTATCGGTAGAAACCCTACGTAAATGGCTATTAGAAGAAGGGTTATGGCATCGTAGTCGCAAGCGAAAAGAACATCGTCAAAGGCGAGCAAGGAAAGAAGGGTTTGGAGAATTATTGCAGATAGATGGCTCAATCCATGATTGGTTTGGCGGCGGGAAGAAGGATTGTTTGCTAAACATCGTAGATGATGCCACAGGCACGACTTTGTCGCAGATGGATGGTGGCGAAACCACGAGCGTATTATTAAAGACTTTGTAGTTATGGATAATACGTTATGGGGTGCCAGCAGCGGTTTATGTGGATCTTAAAAATTTATATATTTCTCCTGGACGTTTAAAGAAAAGCCAAGCAGAAGATGATAGGCAAAGCAAAGAAGGTTTGAGTGTATTTCAACGGGTATGTCGACGCTTACATATCAAGGTAATTAAAGCATATTCTGCGCAGGCTAAAGGCCGTGTAGAGCGCAATCATGGCGTGTATCAAGACCGGTTTGTAAAGGAGTTAAAGCTTAATAGTATTAAAACAATAAAAGAAGCCAATCAATTCTTGCTAGAAAAATATATTGATAAAATCAATGGGAAATTTGCTAAAGAGCCCGCGAACCAAGAGGATTCGCACCGATTGGCGCAAGCTTATGGCGATTTGAAAGAGGTTTTTTGCTGGGAATATACACGGCAAGTTCAAAATGATTGGACGGTACGAATGCAAGGTCAGTATTACCAGATACTAAAAGAGCAGGCGATAGAAATTAAAGCCAAGCAAAAAATAACCGTGAAAGTCTATCTGGATGGTACAACAGGCTTGTGGTTTAAAGGACAGCGTTTAAGTTTCCAAGAAACGTCCAAAGCTCAAACACCAGTAAAAACAGAGCCTAAAAGGAGACCTAACAGTATGGAGCAAGCCGCCATTGCACGGAAAAACAAGGCAAAAACACCTTGGTCGCAATATAATCCAGGATGGCTAAAACAATGTAACTCGAGTCCATGGACGATCCTCACGGGACATGTGGATAAAACCGTGGACGAAATCTGGACAGCGAGCTGACCAGATTTTCGCCCACCGCTTTACCCACACTTCGCCCACAGACAAGTATTTTTGACTCAATAACAATGGGTTATTTTTTTTAAAACTTAAAACCCTTCGGGGGCACAACAAATTTTAAAAGGGGACATTTTCATTTGGGGCTTAGAGGGGACATTCTCACTTTGCGTTGACACTAAGTCAAAAAATCGTTGACACTCACCTTAAAGTTCATTAGAATGCTCCCATAAAACGCGGTTGGGGTTATAGCTCAGCTGGTAGAGCGCTTGCATGGCATGTAAGAGGTCAGCGGTTCGATCCCGCTTAGCTCCACCAATAAATGATTGACGAGTCTCGCTTGTTGATATCATTTAGCCAAAAGCCTGCTGTTTTTATTGTGTAGCGTCCGATAATGTATATTGTCCCCATCGTCTAGAGGCCTAGGACATTGCCCTTTCACGGCAGTAACAGGGGTTCGACTCCCCTTGGGGACGCCAATTTTATCAATAAGTTATAAATTGGCGTATGTACTAACCCATCTATTTCCGTAATATTTCTGTTATAACCCACATTGAGCAGGTGAGTTGATTTTTAAAATATTTTTAACTATTTGATTTTATTGTAATTTGAATTTATAGTCAGTTAATTAATTTTTTAGCATATACCTATAAAACCGTAAATGTTGAAAATTTTAGGCTCAAAACGGTTAAAATTTTTAGCAGTTAAAATTTTAAAATAAAAAAATGTATAAAATTCAAAGTATTAAAAAATGTTTTTGTTAGCTAAACTACATGGTCAATGTGGGTTATAACTAGTCGCTGGCGCGAAATTCATGGGGCATTTCTCCCTATCTGAGGCTGCTTTTGATG
>Ga0302315_10001744_pt1 | contig 21483 bp, 19 predicted proteins | sample III_Palsa_N3_1_FD_200532 | JGI IMG/M metagenome (GOLD analysis project Ga0302315, IMG submission 200532) | Peat permafrost microbial communities from Stordalen Mire near Abisko, Sweden - III_Palsa_N3_1 | ecosystem: Environmental > Terrestrial > Soil > Palsa > Peat permafrost | place: Sweden...
AAGAAGCTGTTGACTACGCCCGCGAACAAGTGGCAAAACTGATAGGTGCAAGCGAGAAAGAGATCATCTTTACTTCCGGCGCTACCGAATCGGACAACCTGGCTATTAAAGGCGTGTTCGAGATGTACCACGAAAAAGGTAACCACATTATAACCACCGTTACCGAGCATAAAGCAGTGCTTGATGCCTGCAAACACGTTGAAAAACTAGGCGGTAAGGTAACTTACCTGGGCGTTAAGGAAGATGGTTTGGTTGATTTGGCCGAACTGGAAGCAGCTATGACACCCCAAACCATTTTGGTTTCCATAATGTATGGCAACAACGAAATTGGTGTTGTACAACCTATAAAAGAAATTGCAGCCATTGCCCACAAGCACGGTGCGCTAATGATGACCGATGCCGTACAGGCAGTTGGCAAAATACCGGTAGATGTTAATGCTGATGGTATTGATTTGCTGGCATTATCGGCACATAAAATATACGGCCCTAAAGGCGTTGGCGCTTTATACGTAAGGCGTAAAGGCCCGCGTGTTAAAGTTACCGCCCAAATGGATGGCGGCGGCCACGAACGCGGCATGCGCAGCGGTACTTTAAACGTACCCGGCATTGTTGGTTTAGGCAAAGCCTGCGAACTATGTATGCAGGAAATGGAAAGCGAAGCAAAACGTTTATCCGCTTTACGCGATAAGCTACAAGCCGAACTTACTGTGCTGGAAGAAAGCTATGTAAACGGCAACCAGGAACACCGCCTGCCGCATGTAGCCAACATCAGCTTTAAATATGTTGAAGGCGAAGGCTTAATGATGGCCATGAAAGATTTGGCTGTATCATCAGGCTCTGCCTGTACATCAGCTTCGTTGGAACCAAGTTATGTATTAAAAAGCTTAGGTTTGAGCGATGATTTGGCACACTCTTCTATACGTTTTGGCTTAGGCCGCTTTACTACCGAAGAAGAAGTGGATTACGCCATTGCAGTAACCAAAAAATCGGTTACACACCTGCGCGAACTATCACCGCTTTGGGAAATGTTTAAAGAAGGCATCGACCTCGACTCGATTGAGTGGGCGGAACATTAATTAATTTGAAGATGTGGTGATTTGAAAATTTGAAAATTGCCACATTTAAATAAAATATTAACACAAGAACACAACAACAAGATTTATAATTGACGAGTGAAGTTTCACATCTTCAAATTTTCAAATCACCAAATTAACACATTAATAAAATGGCTTATTCAGATAAAGTAATCGATCACTACACTAACCCCCGCAATGTTGGCACGCTTGACAAAGCCAGTCACAAAGTAGGCACAGGTTTAGTTGGTGCCCCTGAGTGCGGCGACGTTATGCGCCTGCAAATACAGGTTGATGATAACAATGTGATAACCGATGCTAAATTTAAAACTTTTGGCTGCGGTTCGGCAATTGCCTCATCATCATTAGCTACCGAATGGCTTAAAGGTAAAAGCATTGACGATGCCATGAAGATAGACAACATGGATATTGTTGAAGAACTTGCCCTGCCGCCGGTAAAAATACACTGCTCGGTTTTAGCCGAGGACGCTATAAAAGCAGCAATTAATGACTACCGCGTTAAAAATGGCCTTGAGGCTATAGTAAGCGAAAAGGTACATCATTAATAAGTAGCAAGTAATTAGTATCAAGTAGTAAGATTTTTGCTTGATGGTAATACTTGATGCCCAAATAGTAGTATATAAGTGCCTGATGTTTTCATCTTGCTACTTGATACTAGCTACTAAATACTAACAAAATGGTAACTGTAACTGATAAAGCAAAAGATAAGGTAGAACACCTGATAAAGGATTCGGGGCTCGATGAGTCGTATTTCCTGCGGGTTTCTGTTCAGGGTGGTGGTTGCTCAGGCTTATCATATAACCTTGATTTTGACAACGAAATAAAAAAAGGCGACCAGTTTTTTGAAGATAAAGGTGTGCGCCTTGCTTTGGACATGAAATCGTTCTTATACCTTGCCGGCACTGAACTTGATTTTAGCGACGGCTTAAACGGCAAAGGTTTTAATTTCCATAACCCCAACGCCACCCGCACCTGCGGCTGTGGTGAGAGTTTTTCGGTATAAAATTTTACTAAAGAAAATATTAGAAGAGGCATTCCAAAAGGATGCCTCTTTTTGTTTTAAACTGTCATTTCGAGCACCAGCGAGAATCCTAACCACCTTGCCTAAGCGCGATAGCATATTGAACAAGTCTCTGGCAATAACTTACGGTGGTTGTAAAAATAACAACCATTTACACTAAGAAAGTTTTGCTAATTCCGAAGCAAAATAATCTGATTGTTCTTTTATCTCGTAATGCGCTATTAAAGGTGGTGTTATTTCGATGGTTTGAAATGGTATCTTATCTTCAAGAAATTCTTTTATTCCCTTTACAGCTTCGTAAACAATCTCATAAATCAAATTAACAGGAGTGTTGTTATCTAATTCAAACGACTTGTTAAATGTTGCTTTAGCTAACTGTACATTATCTTTTTTACTTGTAAAGGTTACTTCTATATATAATGCGATTTTAGATTGGGTTGAACTTACTCTTGTTATATCTGAAGTAAATACGACCTTATGTGTCGCAAATCTTTTCTCTGTTAAGTAATGTTCATTTAGGTTATTTAAAATACTCTCTAATAAATAGTTATTTAGTATCATTAGTTTAATTGTTTGAATTTCATTCTCCTTTCTCAAATATACCAATTTAGTGTAATATTGTATGTTATTGCCAGATCTCCCACTATCGTTCGAGATGACAAAGAAAGGTTTATAATATTATCTCTGCGGCGCCGTATACGTATTCTGCAAGTTAAACCACCAGTTATCTTTAACGGCAGGCAAATTTACCCCCCTCACCCAAAAAGAATAATAACCGGGCTTAAAACCGGCAGGTATAGCATACTTTAACAACTGCCCGCGATTGTTCGCCTTAAACAATAGGCTGGCAACAGGTTTAGTACTTGCAGCTTTGTCAATCTCCAACTCAAGTGATGTATTGCCTGTCCAGCCATGAGTATTATAATCAAGCAGGGTCGACACTATTTTAGTGTTCTTATCTACCCAAATACGGCAGACTAATTGTTTCTTATCGCTGGCGGGACGTATACTTAAATCCTTGCTGGCATCCCACTCCTGCGTTACGCTTTTTTTATCCGGCACAAAGCTACCGGTAATACCCGGCGGGGCCATTACCAGGTATCCCCTGCCATCTTTATTGGCGGGTACGGTGATAATTAACTTTCCGTGTTTAACAGTAGCCTTAAGATTGTGGCCGGTATAATCAACCAATAACGTTCCGTTGGGTATAGTTGTGTTAACCGTATCTGTTACGGCATTATCCTGGTTGCTGTTAAGCAATACCATTGCCCGCTTGCCTGTGTGCTCAAAAGCATAAACATAGCCGTTAGATGTTACCTGCTCATTAACGGGTTTACCGCTGCAAATAAAATCATGGCACCAAACCAACTTATTCAAATGGTAATTTAGCGTATGCGCACCTATTTCGGTACTGCCATAACATTCGGACGTGGTGCTCCAATCCTTTATTGATACGCAGGGTGTGCCGCAACCTATAGTAAGCATGTAAGCATAACCCAGCAAACATTGTTTAGGCAGCGCCACGCGCGGCATGGTGCCTATGGGCGTTTCCATATCTACCTCGTTCAATACGGTAACTGCCTGGTCGGGGTCAATAACCATGCTGCTGCGGTACCATATGGCCTTCCCCGGATCAGCCGAACCCGCAGATGGATCAATAGCATTTGCCGATTTTTCAGGGTTCTTTGAATCGTACGATAAATATTTAGATTGCAGGTAAGCCATGTTAAAGCCATTGGTTTTACACATCTTAAGCAATACCGGCTGCAATTGCTGGTCGAACATGGTGAAATTACTGCCCCGCTCTCCAACTAATTCCTGCAGCCATTCTTTAAGTTCATAAGCATTCCACCGGCTACCCACCAGTTCTGCTACTGAAAACTTTCCCTTCATCGCGCCATAATTCACAAATGATTTTACATAATCCCATGAAATGCCCCCTATATCATCAAGTCTGTATCCCTGTATACCGGTTGCTTTAATGAGCCAGTCGCCCCATTTAGTTAACTCGGTAGCACACCATACGCCGGTATCGCCATTAATGTTCCTTTCGCCGGTAAGGTGTGCAAAATCAGGACCCCAGTAACCTTCAGCTTCACCTGTTGATGTTCCATCAGGATAAACGTTGGCAGGCGTATGCGGGTCAACCGTCCCGCCCGGCGAGTTTGGCCATCCGGGGAGTTTATTATGAAAATCCCGGGTATATTTCGGGAACCTCCCGCCACTATCCGCACCAAAAGCATCCTTATAGCTAAACCATTGGTAAAGCGGCGCAACGGGTTTCATATTTGCGCCGTTGCGCTGGTTTAATATAAAATCGTGGTAAACATCTAATCCGTTGGCACGCATTACGGCAACGCAATGCGTTAACTGCTCCCGCGTGCCATAGCGTGTGGGTATGGTGCCTTGCTGGTCTTTATCGCCCAAATCATAATCGTCAAAAACACCGTAACCTACATCATAAATACCGCCGTCTTCGTGCTTTGGCTTTAGCGAATAGCCGTAACCGCCCCTGCTGCCCTTTGTTACCGAAGGGAACCATACCGCCGTAAAACCGCTGCGGGCAATCTCGTTGGCTTTGCCGGCAAGCTCATCATAATACCATTGCTTGGTTGCGGGGTACGAGCGCGGATCTGCCGGGCAGGGTACGCTCCAGGTATGCGTGGTATCCCAATCGGTACCCGTCCAGTGCGGGCCTACTACAAAACCCTCCAATATCACTCTTTTTGCTTGTGCCTTAGCCTGCATTTGTACCGATAGGATGAACAGGATAAATAAAAGCTTACGCATAATGAAACAGGTTAATATTGGATGAGATATAAAAGGGCTTGCATCTGCAATTTAAACACATTATCGGCATTAATTAAGCTTGTAACATGACATTTACATATGTATGTACATTTAGGTATTGTTTAGCGCTGATAATTAAAGCGGTTTAAAATTAACACCTCTGCGGATCATAATTGAAATACTTATTTGGTTATATACGCTTTGTGTGGGTGATACTTTTATGAGTTTTTAAAAAATCAACAGGGGCGTAGCCCCGACAAATATGGTAGCAACGGATTTTAATCCGTTGAAAAGACGTTAATATAGTGCTAAGAACAGTATGTTCGACCCAAATAAATATGGAATTTTGGGTAAGATAGGCGGATAGCGAATAAAATTGGTCGTGCCTAAGGCACTTATATCATTGGTGTTTATGTTCAATGGGTTAAAACCCATTGCTAAAAAACACTCCGAGACGATGGCTCTGCATAAAAGTATTATCCACACAATGCGTTATAGAACCACTTATTTTTATAAAAATAAATTAGCTTTGTTATCTAATTAATACCGATTATTCCTGATGAACATTTCGACCGATATAAATACAGTGCCTAAGTTTATACGCAACTGCGTAGCCAACATCCACCCCGAAACCCACACTTTTTTAAAACACAAGGTTGGCAATAGCTGGGAAGAAATAAGCTATAAGCAAGCCCTCGATAAAATTGATGCCATATCTGCATGGTTCTTAAACATCGGCATAAAAAAAGGCGACAGGCTGGGCCTCATTATCGAAAACGGCCCTGATTATGTGTACTACGACCAGGCTTTACAGCAAATAGGCGCTATCAATACTTCCATTTACCCTACCCTTAGCGAAGCTGAGATTGAATATATTTTAAATGATTCGGGCGCTAAAACCATATTAGTTGGCAACCCGTTTTTGTTGCGTAAAGTGGCAAAAATAGCCAATAACTGCCCGGAGCTTATCCGCATAATCCCTGCTTTTGATGACTATGAAAAGAACATCGGCAAAACTGTACTAAACGCGGGTGTTATCGGTTTTAAAAAACTGATTGAAGAGGGTTTGGCTATTGTTGAGCAATATCGCTCGGCCATAAACATAGCGCGTGAGGCTATTTTGCCTTCGGATGTTTCGTGTTTGATATATACTTCGGGTACCACCGGCACGCCCAAAGGCGTAATGCTTACCCATTACAACCTCTGCGAAAATGTACGGGTGAGCCTGATACAAATACCGGTTATTGAACCAACCGACCTGTTTTTATCATTCCTGCCGTTGTCACATGTGTTTGAGCGTACGGCAACTTACCATATATGCCTTGCAGCGGGCTGCCAGATAGCCTTCGCGCAAAGCCTGGATTTGCTGGCCAAAAACATGGGCGAGGTTAGTCCTACCGTAATGAACTGCGTACCACGCCTGTTGGAACGCATACACGATAAAGCCATAAAAGGCGGCACCGAAGCCGGTGGCATGAAGGCTAAAATATTTTTATGGGCCTTAAAAATTGGCCGTGAATACCGTATAGCCAACGAGAATGGTAAAAGCTCGGGCCCGATATTAAACGCGCAATACAAACTGGCAGATAAACTGGTGTTCAGCAAGATAAAGGCGAAAACGGGCGGCCGTTTAAAGTTTATGATATCAGGCGGCGGCGCGCTGCCCAAAAATATAGGCGAGTTTTTTGGCGACCTGGGCATTAAAGTGCTGGAAGGTTTTGGGTTGACAGAAACATCGCCTGTAATGGCGGTTACCGAATACGACAGGCAGGTGTATGGCACCGTAGGCCGCATTATTCCCGGCATTGAAGTGGGCATACAAAATGTGGAAACCAAGCACATTTACACCGTGCAAACCTATGATACTTTTAAACCGGAGTATGAGTCGGAAGAAGGCGAGATCATTGTGCGCGGGCATTGTGTGATGAAGGGCTACTGGAACAAACCCGAAGAAACCGCCGCGGCTATTGATACCGATGGCTGGTTCCATACCGGCGATATTGGTCGCTACTACAAGGGCAACCTGCAAATTACCGACCGCCTTAAAAACATGCTGGTAAACGCCTACGGTAAAAATATATACCCAACCCCGGTAGAAAACACTTACCTCAAAAGCCCCAAAATTGAAGGCGTATTTTTAATTGGCGATAAACGCGAGTACATTACCGCCATCATCATCCCCGCCAGGGAAACCCTGCAGGAAACCTTTAACCTTAGCGACGACTTTTTTGCCCAACCCGACCTGTTTATAACCGACAAGGAAATTACCGACTGGATTGGCCAGGATGTACGCCGCCTGAGCAACGAATTAGCCAAGTTTGAGCGTATTAAAAGCTTCAAAGTAAAGCGCAACCCCTTCAGCATGGACGAAGGCGAAATTACCCCTACCATGAAAGCCAAACGCAAGGTAATAGAGAAGAAATACGCTGATGCGATTGATGAGTTGTATTTAGAGAATGTGAACCAGGATTAAACAGATTTGGAAGATTTATAGGATAATATTTTAATATTATATTTACAACAACAAGCAACCATTAATTAATCAAGGATTTATTTAAATAGTATATTTGTTAATAGCAAATAATATAATTTAACCTAAACATGCTCACAGTATCGAAAATCTTCTACTCATCATTTTTTTGGTCATTGGAAATTCTGCTTTATCTAAGAATAGTATTGAACATGATTAAAACAAACAGGTTGTTAATTATTGCAGGCGGTGTTTGGTTTTTATTGCTTATTGTTCAATTACCAATATTTAGTATACCTTATGTAATGAAATTAGGGGGATTTCTTGCTGTCACTTTATTCTTATTGATGCTTCTATCGTTAAAATATCTTGTGGATTTTCTATTTATGGTCACAACAAAAATGTCCGGCATGGGAGATGATTTGAAAGGTACATGGATGACAATGAAATCTGGAATGCTAACCTTCCTTTTTGCTTGTTTCTTATTAGTTATTTTACTTGGAGTATTATCTGTTACTTATTATTGACCAGAACGAAGTGATAAATGGCTCCGGGATGTCCACTACAGACAATACGCGACGATTTTATTATTTTCTTTAATTTCACCCAGCTTGGGCAGCAAGCTATAGGTTTGTGTGGAGTTTCCTTATGAATAAAAAATACAAAAGTGGAAAGAAGAACGGTAAGAAGAACAGGGCTAAAAAATTTAACCAATGAATCTTTTTCTTACTCTTAGCCATGTCATACGCTGCCCATAAAAAAGAAACCACGACGGCTGCAAAAATCAATACTACTAATACCTTCATGATAGTTTATATTAAAATATTGGTTATCACTAAATTAACATAATATATTAAAATCACTATTGCCCAAGAAAATAGTTAAAAAAATTCCCAACTGGCTTCAGTCTGCGACTGAAGCCAAAGATAAGTTCATGCCGAATTTATTTCGGCACCTCACATACCAGGCAGCCCGTATGAAGGTTACTTAGTTTATGGGATGCCGAAATAAATTCGGCATGACTCTTCAAAAGATTTACCAAGGGCACTCATCACTATCGCCATCCACATCATTGCTAAAATACTTGCCGTTAGGGCCGTCGGCGCCGATGGTGGCATATTTAACAATAATTTTTCCGGCATCTTCTACACTGCCCGGGCCATTGTGGTGGTTAAAATCGGTTGCGGTATAACCTGGGTCAACCACGTTTACCTTAAAGTTGGTATCTCTAAGTTCATAAGCTAAAACTACGGTATAGGCGTTCAAAGCTGTTTTTGAAGGGCCGTAAGCCGCGCTTTTGATATGGTAAAACCTGGAGTTCGGGTCGCTGTGCATAGTAAGCGAACCGAGACCGGATGTTACGTTAACAATCCTCGGCTCATCCGACTTTTTCAGCAGGTCGATAAATGCGTGGGTAACATTAATCACCCCGAAAAAGTTGGTATCAAACACCTCGCGAATCACATCTGTAGAAGTATCAACGGCGGTTTGCGGCAAGCTGCCGAGTATACCCGCGTTATTGATGAGCACATCCAGTTCATTTAATTGCTCACGCGCTGCTTTGATGGATGCGGTATCCGTTACATCAATTTTTATCGCTTCAACGTTTGTTAGGCCTTCGGCTTTTAATTTGTCGGCAGCTTCTTTTCCTTTTGCAAGGTCGCGGGCGCCTAAGTAAATAAAATATCCTTTTTGCAGTAATTGGCGGGCGGTTTCGAAGCCAATGCTTTTGTTGGCCCCGGTTATCAGTACTTTTTTCATGGTTCGATTTTTAAATATGCAACAAAAGTACGGCCAGCTTAATTAATCAAACTATACTCCTGCGGGTTTCAATGGTACATTTCACGGTTGCTGCTGCGGTAATCCAGCGGTGTGTTGCCGGTTATGCGCTTAAAAAAGCGGTTAAAGTACGAGGCGTCCTCAAAACCCAGCTGAAAAGCTACTTCCTTTATCGAGTTTTCGGTATGAAACAACAGCCGTTTTGCCTCCAGCACCAAACGCTCATGTATATGCGTAATGGCCGATTTACCGCTCTGATCCTTTACCACCTCGCTCAAATGCCCGGCAGATATGTTCAGCATATCGGCGTAGCAGGCAACTTCATGTACTTCTGCATACGATTCTTCAATTTTAGCGAGGTATTTTTTCAGTAGCACCCGGTCGGGCACCGTTTCCTCCCCGCTAAATTGCTCTGTATACAACCGACTTAAATAAATAAGCAATACCTGCACATAGGCCATCAGCATGCCCTGCTGCCAGTTATTTTTGGCGCGATATTCGGTATACATTTTATCCAGTGTATCTTCTAAAAACAGCACATCCTGCGTACTTAGGCTCAATTCGTGTCCGTTATGCGGGTTTTGTATAATGGGTAGTTGCTTTAAAAAACTGTTGCCTTCTATCGCCAAAAGCTCCTCAGTAAACGCGATTATCGTCCCCGAAAGCGGTTCTGATTCTTCCTTTAAATGCACCTGATGCGGTACGGTAAAATAAAAGGTATCGGCCTTTAGGGTATAGGGCTTCATATCTATCCAGTGCCGGCTGCTGCCCTGCCGTACCAGCACCATAAAATAATAATCCTTGCGGTGCGGCACCAAAAAATCAACAGGCACCATACTCATGGCGCAATTAAGCTTATTCATCCTGATGATAGGGTTACCCGTTTCAGCATCCGGCTCAAGCGCATGTTTGGGGATGAGTGTTTCGGTGGATGAATAGTACATAGGGCAAAGTTAGCAAAACATAATACGCTTCATTGCCACGTTTCTTGGGCTTGTGTCAAATTTCTAATCACTAATCACTAATCTCTAATCTCTAATTACTATTTTTGCCCCACTATGAGTATTGCACTATCCGAACAGGAAATTTTACGCCGCGAATCGTTACAGGCTTTGCGCGATTTGGGTATTAACCCCTATCCCGCTGAAGCTTTTAATGTAACTGCCTGGGCGCAGGACATTACCGAAAACTTTAACGCCAACCCCGAAGCCTATAAAAACGTTACCCTTGCCGGCCGTATCATGACGCGCCGCATTATGGGCAGCGCATCCTTTGCCGAGCTGCAGGATTCGACCGGGCGTATACAGATATATTTAAAACGGGATGATATTTGCCCTGATGAGGATAAAACCCTGTATAATACCGTATTTAAAAAGCTGCTGGATATAGGCGACTATATCGGTATCAAAGGCTATGTTTTCCTGACCCAAACCGGCGAAATTTCGGTTCATGTGCAGGAAATGTATGTACTATCCAAAGCTTTAAAACCGCTGCCCATTGTAAAACGAGATGAAGAAGGTAACATTCACGATGGCTTTACCGACCCTGAGCTGCGTTACCGCCAGCGTTATGTCGACTTAACTGTTAACCCCGATTTTAAACAGATATTTATCAGCCGCAGTAAAGTAATCAGCAGTATGCGCGAGTACTTTAACGGCGAGGGCTGGATGGAAGTAGAAACGCCTATACTACAGCCTGTACACGGCGGCGCAGCGGCAAGGCCTTTTGCCACACATCACAATACCTTGGACATGCCGCTGTTTTTGCGCATAGCTAACGAATTGTATTTAAAACGATTGATCGTAGCCGGTTTCGACGGCGTATACGAGTTTGGCAAAATGTTCCGTAACGAGGGCATGGACCGCACGCACAACCCCGAATTTACCTCGGTAGAAATATATGTAGCCTACAAGGATTATATATGGATGATGGAGATGGTGGAGAAATGCCTGGAACATGTAGCCAAAGCTGTTCATGGCATCCCGGTAGTTCAATACGGTGCCAACGAAATCAACTTTGCAGGTCCGTATGAAAAACTATCCATGTACGATTCGATACTGAAATATACCGGCATCGATGTATCTGCTATGGATGAAGCCGCTTTGCGTGATACCTGCGCCGGTTTGGGTGTAGAAACCAACGAAAGCATGGGCAAGGGTAAATTGATTGACGAGATATTCGGCGCCAAAGTAGAGGCTAATTTGATACAGCCTACCTACATTACCGACTACCCGATAGAAATGACCCCGCTGGCCAAAAAACACCGCAGCAAAGAGGGTTTGGTTGAACGTTTTGAACTGTTTGTAAATGGCAAGGAGATAGCCAACGCCTATTCGGAACTAAACGACCCTATAGATCAGCGCGAACGCTTTGAAGACCAGCTTTTATTAGCCGGCCGTGGCGACGATGAGGCTATGGCTATGGACGACGACTTTTTACGCGCCCTGGAATACGGTATGCCGCCAACATCGGGCCTGGGTATAGGTATCGACCGTTTGGTAATGCTAATGACCAACCAAAGCACCATACAGGAAGTATTGTTCTTCCCGCAGATGCGCCCTGAAAAGAAATCGAAAATAGCCACCCTTGATGATTTTGTAAATATAGGTGTACCGCCGGAATGGGTACCTGTGCTTAATAAAATGGGGTTTAATACGGTAGAAGAATTAAAAGCCGCCAACCCCAACAAAGTGTTTAATGATTTAGGCGGGATGAGGAAAAAATTGAAGTTAAATATCGATATGCCGACAAAGGAAGCGGTGACAACTTGGTTTAGTGCTTAGTGATTGGGGATGAGGAAACATATTTTCAACCACAAATACATCAAAAACGGTAACAACAATTAAAACGAGAATTGCATAAAATACAATTAAAACAAAAAAAACACTTTAAACACTTTAAGCTCGAAACTTACGAATTTTTAAAAACTTCGTAAGTTTGTTATTTAGCACAATTATCATGGCTACCCGCATAATGTATGTTGAAAATAAATCCGAATCGCTAAGCGGCGATGCAAGGATTGGCAGGGTTACTTTTTCGAAAACAATGCGCAGTATGTTTTACGATGGCAAAGAGTTTTCAAAAGTAAGAGGTGGTTATAAATATAATTGCATTGAGGCAGAAACGGGCGATGAATATTGGATATCGGGATGCAGGAAAGATGGAGCAGACAGATTATACGGCGAAAAGGTACCTGTTCATATTGACGAGAATATTAGAGAAGAATACTGGACAACAATCAGAAATCTTCCTGAACTCAAGAACAGAGACAAATATTGATTTTTGCGTAAGGGATCGCAGCGGATACCAGCCTCGCGCTTAAGGCCTGTGCGCGTATGAGCGGAGAGCCCGCCCCGCTTCTATCAGCGGGAACGCCCAAATTATTATTAACAAATTTACGAAGTTTTAAAAACTTCGTAAATCAATAGCAGGCGGTTTGCGTAAATAAGCTACCTAATCACTATTCTCCAACCACTAATCACTTTTTTTAAATACCACTTTTTACTTTTAACTTTTATAACTACATTTGCGCTCTTGTTTTAAAAACAACGATAGAATAAAAAAGTCATGAAAAGAACGTTTCAGCCTTCACAAAGGAAAAGAAGAAATAAACACGGTTTCCGTGAACGCATGTCAACTGCTAACGGCAGGAGAATTTTAGCCGCAAGAAGAGCTAAAGGCAGAAAAAGATTGTCAGTATCTGACGAAGGCAAGCACAAAGCATAAGCTGGCTGTTTTCTCCTTTGCAGGGGTTTGAGCCGTTTATACACTAATTTTCGGTTCGGCATCAGCAAAATATGTATACTTTTAAAAAAGAAGAACGGTTATGTAATAAAAGGCTTATTGATGAGCTTTTTCATAACGGTTCTTCTTTTTTATGTTACCCCTTTAAAGCTTCGTGGCTTCCGGTTGATGATGCCGTGCAAACTATGCCTGTACAGGTGTTAATTGCCGTGGCTAAAAAACGCTATAAAAGTGCTGTAGATCGTAACCTGGTTAAGCGCCGTATACGCGAAGCCTACCGCCTTAACAAACAGCAGCATTTGTACGATTTGCTGGCTAACGCCAATAAAAAAATTATATTTTCCATAGGTTATATCGGTAAAGAAATTGAGCCCTACCCTGTTATGGAAAAAAAGATGCTGAAGCTTTTAACCCAGCTTTGCGGGCAGGTAATAAAATGAGGTGGCTGCTAAATATAATAAAGGCTATAGTCGGCGGGTTTTTTATCATGCTGATAAAAATATACCAGTTGTTTATTTCGCCAATGACGGGGGCATCGTGCAGGTATACGCCTACCTGTTCGCAATACGGTGTCGAAGCTATAAAAAAACATGGCGCATTTAAAGGCGGATGGTTAACTTTAAAACGCATTGCCAGTTGCAACCCCTGGGGCGGCCACGGCCACGACCCGGTACCTGATTAGTTGAAAGTTGTAAGTTAAAAGTTGAAAGTAATACCCTTTCACTCACAACTCACAACTCACAACTCACAACTTAAAAATAATGATACTCCAGATAGAAACCGCTACCACCGTTTGTTCCGTTGCTTTGGCACAGGATGGGCAGGTTATTGGTTTTAAGCAGGTAGACCAGCGTAACATACACGCCGAAGTTATTACCGTTTTTATTGATGAATTGATTAGCGCCGCAGGCATTAAGTATGCCGATTTGGATGCTATTGCCGTTAGCTGCGGGCCGGGCTCGTATACAGGTTTGCGCATAGGCATATCAACCGCTAAGGGTTTATGTTTTTCGCTGGATAAACCGCTGATAGCTATTGAAACATTGGAAAGCATGGCACAGGGTGTTTTAGATAACCCAACGGTACTTTCAACTTTAAACCTTCAACCTTCAACTCTACTGCTGTGCCCCATGATTGATGCTCGCCGCATGGAGGTTTATACAGCCATATTTAATACCAAAGGCGAAAATATAAAACCAACTGCCGCCGAGATTATTGACGAAAACAGCTTTGCTGAATTATTAAAAAACAATAAAATATTATTTTTTGGTGATGGTGCCGATAAATGCCAAACCACGTTAGGCAATAACCCCAACGCTATATTTTTGCCGGGTTTTACTAACTCGGCTACCCATTTAACCAAAAAAGCGTTCGAGAAATTTAAGCAGAAGGATTTTGAAGATGTGGCGTATTTTGAACCGTATTACCTGAAAGATTTTATTGCCGGTAAAAAAGCATTGTAAGCTTATCAGTTGTTTTTCAACTGCCCCGCGTTAGGGTTAAATATCTTCTGAAAAAACTTTCCTAAAAAGCCTTTATCATCATCGCCCATCGGGATATGACTGGCATTCATAGGGTGCTCAATAACCGGCCCGAATTTGAACGTAGCGCCAAAAGTAATATCAGCACCTGTGTAGGAGCCTATAGTAGCTATCTGGCTTTCATGGCCCAACGCCGCAGCCACCACATTTGCAGATTGGTACAGCCGGTCGCTGCCAATAAAAAACTCGGCGTTTGGCGTTTTAATCATAAACTGGGCGCCTAAATTAAACAGCCGCATATCATCATATTCTGTAATAATACTTACGGTATACTTTCCATAGCGCACAGGGTTAACCAGCGCGGCGGTAAAGCCATTATAAAACAATTCTTTTGAAGCGATAAGCGTAGGAGAATAGTTTACCGTATAATCATCATCCAACCAATATGATTTGGATGCGCTTATTTCGGCACGCCCATCTAAAGGCGTTGTATAGCCTTTATAGGCTGCACTGTTAGTAGTCGCCTCTTTTAGTGCGGCCACATAACTATTTTCCCGTTCTCCGCTAGTTAAGCCATAGATGCCGGCCGTATCATTAAAATTATAATAACGGGCGTTAGCAGACCAATGAATAAACCCCAGGTCTTTTATATTAGCCTGTAACAAAAACCCGTCCCTGGTTTTATAAGTAGTACCTACGCTTAACGATGCGCCCGGGTTATTGAAAGGGTTTAGTGTTGGCGAAGCAATATGGTGAACACCTTTTAAATACAAACTGGCGGTATCAGCCACTTTATCAAAATTAACTGCTGATTGGTCAACAGTCATACTTTGGTTGGTTATACCAGATACATAAGCCAATTTAAAGCCCAATGCAAACCGCTTAGTTATTTGTTCTCTATAAGTTACGCCATATTGGTAATAGGCCTGGTAATGGAAATTTGCCGTAATATTATTAACGTATGAGTTATTGGGAAAGCTTGGGGAGCCATTAAACAAAGCAATAAAATCATCCGAAAACGTGCCTGTGCCCTCGGCTTTTGCCTGCGCGAAAACACCTACCTCTGCATCACCATCAAGGCTGGTATATATCTTTAGCATAAATATATACACGTTAAAATCGCCGTTTACATGGTTAAATTTACCGGCGCCTGTTTGCAAAGCGGCATTATCATAAAAATTATGTACCAGGCGGGTTTTAAGGGTTTGCTGCCCGTCGCCGGTTAAAAAAAAGTTGCCGCTAAAGTTGGGGATGAAAAAGTTGGAGGCGAATTTCCTGCTGGTATCGGGTATAAAAGTTTTTTGGGCGGGGTTTTCGAACGAATCGAATAAGGTACCTGTATTGTATTGTGAAAAATCCTGGGCAAATAGTTTACCGGTGGATATAAATAAGCATAATACTACTAAAAGTTTCTTCATATTACCCGGTTAACAGATGTATACTTAACGATAATTTTATAAATTGATTATAGCTGCAAAATCAAATATTATTCCCTCAAAAATAAAAAGCTAATGTTAATTTAAGCTGATATAACGCAACTATTTAACAGCAGTTGTATCGGGTTGGTTTAACCGCATGCAAAAATTAGTGTAAAAATTTTTGTCGGCAGCGCTAAACTGGTACGATGCGCCGTAAAAATCTTTCCAACCGGGTTCGTAATTTTCAAACATATTAAAATAATCGGGCGCCATATCGCGCTTAAATATTGGCTGCGCGTTTTTAAAATTGATAAAGAACGATACATTACTTCTTTCGGATACCAGCTCATCAAAGTCATTATAGCTGTTCATTTTGCTTAAAAACTTGCGGTTAAAGTAGGTATCGTGATAGCTTACCAGTTCGGCCTGGGTGTTGGCTAATATCAAATAATTATCAACTACCATAAAATATGGCCTCTTTAAAACGCCAAAGGCATCACCCAATAAAAAAAACGGCAGCTTGTCATAACTAAACTGGCCAATATCATCTGTAACCATGTGGCTTACATCCATTAAAGTTATTTTCATTTTTGAGCCATCTTTAACCGAAATTATGCCATATTTTTCCTGGTAACGGGTGGTCACCATGGCAAATTCGTTGCCAAGCTGTGCGTCAAACTCAGTACGCAGACTTATGCCTGTTTCGGCTTTTATCTTTTTAAATAGGGTATCCTGCTGGTTTTTAAGTTTTGCCTCATCGTACCAATGCGATAAATCGGATGCAAACTTTAAAGGATCCGAAACCGAAAAATTGCAGCTATAAGCCGTTGTTGAGGGAAATATATTTTTCAGTTGGTTTTCTACCGGCTGCTGGTTAACAAACAGGTTTAAATAACTTAACGGCCCATTATCCTGTATGGTGGTGCTGCCGTTAAACATAAGGGCATCGCTTTTATAATTTAAACTTAGCGCTGCAAGGGCAGGCAAAAGCCTGAAGCTTTTAAAAATATCGGTGTTCTTATTTTGGAAAATCTGGCTGAATAATGGGTTTAATTGGGCATAGTTCACATACAATTCAGCCAGCGAATTAGTATTTTGCTGATCGGATAGCAGCACAAAGGCTTTTTCATCATTTTTTGCTTTATACTGCGCGCTTTGCTGCACCAGTTCTTCCGAAAAACTTCCCGCAAAAACATTATCCTCTTTATTAATTACGAAAAACCGCTTTTTTATGGAGTTGATATAAATATTGTAGCCTTGCTTGCCCTGTATTTTTGCTTCGGTAATAATAAGCCCGCTGCCGGTTTGCTTCATTAATTTCCCGATCATGGAAAACTCAAAACCTTTGGCTGCCGACATGGTAAAAAGCAAATCGGTACCACCACCCTGCAAAGGGTGAAGCGAGATAAACAGGTTTTGTCCGTCGAAATATTTATTTAACAGCGGATTGCCTAACAGTTGGCTGCGCAGCGTATCAATATCCGCAAGCTCATCTTTGCCGGTAAGGGAATTGAGCAAGGTATTGTCGCTGAATATATCGTAAAAGCTTTTTTCATTATTAAACTCAAAAATTAGCGCCGCGTTATCGGGGATGGTGGCCATTACCTCGCTGGTATGGGAGCCCGGCGTATTCAAATTCCTGAAATATACCACCGTAATGTAAGCGGTGGCTATCAGCAAAATTAGGGTAATGATAACCTGTTTCTTCATTCAATTTTAAATTGCAATTTAGATTTTTACCATGCATCAATAAAGTAATACGTTCAATTGGTTAACTTAGCTGTTTATCTGCATAATGAATAAACAAATAATTTTTACCGCCTCCATTTTTGGCCTGCTGGCCGTTATAGCCGGCGCTTTTGGCGCGCATGGTTTAAAGGCCATTCTTAATGCCGACCAACTTGAAGTATGGCATACTGCTGTACAATACCAGTTTTACCATGTTTTTGCTTTGCTGTTTCTTTCCACATTTGCACATAACAAAAGTAAGCTAATTAACGCCAGCTATTACCTTTTTACATTTGGTATTATATTCTTTTCCGGCTCGCTGTACCTGCTGGCCTGCCGCGATGTTATAAACTGGGGCTGGCTTTGGATAATGGGGCCGATAACACCCATTGGCGGCTTACTTTTTATATTAGGTTGGCTGATGCTTGCACTGGCCGCTTTCAGGACCAAATAATACGATACTATACATGTTAGAATTTGCCGAAGCTGAATTTACCGACCGCGAAACACTTTTTGTTGAAGTGATTTTGCCTTTGGCTATAGCAAAAAATTATACCTACCGCGTACCCTTCGAGCTTAATAATGCTGTGGAGATTGGCAAACGCGTGGTGGTGCAATTTGGCAAAAGCAAACTATACACAGCCATTATTGCCGGCATAGGCACCCAGGCACCGGCAAAGTATGAGGCAAAATATTTGGTGGAGGTTTTGGACGATAAGCCCGTAGTAACACGTGAACAATTACATTTTTGGAACTGGCTTGCCGAATATTACATGTGCAATATGGGCGAGGTGATGAACGCCGCCCTGCCATCGGCACTAAAACTGGCCAGCGAGACTAAAATTGTTTTGAACAAGGATTTTGACTTTGACCGCGCTGCCCTGCACGATAAAGAGTTTTTGATTGTTGAGGCGCTGGATTTGCAGCCCGAACTGACTGTAAGCGACATTGTAAAGTTGCTGGGCCAAAAACAGGTAATGCCTATTTTGAAGCTTTTGTTCGAGAAAAATATCATTAATATTTCTGAAGAAGTTAGCGACAGGTACAAACCCCGTAAGCGCACTTTTTTAACCCTGAATACTTTATATAACGACCCGGATAACCTGCGCGAGTTGTTTAATATCCTCGAGAAAAAAGCGCCTAAACAGGCGGATGCTGTACTGGCTTATATCAAACTTTCCCGTCATCAAAAAACCATATCAAAAAACGAATTGATTGAAGAAAGCGGCGCGGGCGCGGCTAGTATTAAATCATTGGTAGAAAAAGAGGTTTTTGTTGCGGAGGAGAAAAATGTTAGTCGCCTTTATTTTGAGGAAGAAGAAGGCATTAACAACTTCGAGCTAAGCGAACAGCAGCAGGAAGCCCTAAGCAGCGTAAGCGACCAGTTTGCCGAAAAGGATGTGGTTCTACTCCACGGCGTAACCTCATCAGGCAAAACACAAATATATATCAGGCTGATTGAGGAGATGATACAAACCGGCCGCCAGGTGCTTTACCTGCTGCCCGAAATAGCGCTTACCACGCATATTGTTGAGCGGTTACGCATTTATTTTGGAGCGAATATCGGCGTTTACCACTCGCGTTTTAATGATAACGAGCGGGTTGAGGTTTGGCAAAAGGTGTTAAATAACGAATACAAGATAGTTTTAGGCGCACGCTCATCCGTATTTTTGCCTTTTAATGATCTGGGGCTGATTATTGTGGATGAGGAACACGAAACATCCTACAAACAATTTGACCCGGCGCCGCGCTATAACGCCCGCGACGCAGCCATATTTTTAGCCAATATGCATGCGGCAAAGGTATTGCTGGGTTCGGCAACGCCATCGTTCGAGAGTTATTACAATGCCCGTACCGGCAAATACGGTTTTACCGAACTAACAGAACGTTTCGGCGGGGTTGAATTGCCTGAAGTTGAGGTAATCAGCATAGCCGAAGAAACCAAGAGCAAAACCATGCAATCGCACTTTACCAGTGTTTTGATGGCGGATATTGCACGGGCAATAGAAAATAAGGAGCAGGTAATATTGTTCCAAAATCGTCGTGGTTACGCGCCGGTTTTGATGTGCAAAATATGCGCATACACACCAAAATGTATCAATTGCGATGTGAGCCTCACCTACCACAAACATAGCGGCAAATTGCATTGCCATTATTGCGGGTATAAAGACGACGCGCCATCCATTTGCCCGGCTTGCGGCTCAACCCATTTGGAATACAAAGGCTTCGGCACGGAAAAAATCGAGGACGAGTTAAGTTTAATACTCCCCGATGCGCGCATCAGCCGTATGGATTTGGATACTACACGAGCTAAAAATTCGCTCCAAAACATACTGAACGATTTGGAGGAAAAGAAAATTGATATACTGGTGGGTACCCAAATGGTAGCCAAGGGTTTGGATTTTGCCGATGTAAGCGTTATCGGGATAATTAATGCTGATAGTCTGCTGAAATTCCCTGATTACCGTGCAAACGAACGCAGCTACCAAATGCTGGCGCAGGTAAGCGGCCGTGCAGGGCGTCGCGGCAAACGGGGTAAAGTGGTTATTCAAACGTACGACCCTAAACACCGCGTAATAAAACAGGTAATAGAAAACAACTATACCGACCTGTACTTTACCGAAATGCCCGAGCGTAAAAGCTTTAAATACCCGCCTTTTTATCGCCTCATTAACCTCGACGTAAAGCACAAAAACCCTGAAGCATTGCAGCGACAGGCGGAGTATTTGGCAACAGAACTGCGCAAACATTTTGGCGACCGCGTTATTGGCCCCGAAGCGCCGCTTGTTGGCCGTATACGCAATTTTTATATCCGCTCGATATTGTTAAAGTTTGAGAAGGACGGGGTATCCATCAACAAAGCCAAAGCCATTATACGGGATACCATTACGCAGTTTCAAACCACAAAACTAAGCAAAGGCAGTGTAGTGCAGCCGGATGTTGACCCTTATTGATTATTGTTTACTGATAGCGTCAATCTGGATTTGGCGAATACCACCATTTTCAGGCTGCCATATGTCTCCGCAAAGATCTTTACCCGCCACATCGTGGTAATTGATATGAACTTTTAAGCTATCAATCTCGTATTGCGCGCTTAAATTGGTGGGGTGAAAAAGGGTGTCTGTAGCGGTTTTTATCATCCAGCCGCAGCCATCGCCATCAACATTGCCATAATTTACAACAATCGCGTTAACACTTACCTCGCCCGGCGGCAAAGCGCTTTTCTTACAGCACAGGTTTACTACAAGTACTAAAACAGCAAGGCATGTCAATACTTTTTGTAAATAGGTTAGTTTCATAATTGGTTTTTTAGTATTACGTAGCTTTTTGCCCGTATGCTACAATATAATGTGAATAATGTACTTAAGCCTGATTTACCTTTATTAATTATTGTTTACTGATAGCATCAATCTGTATTTCGGGCATGCCGCCGTTTAATGGTTCCGGTATGCCGCCGCACTCATATTTACCGGCCAGTTTATGATAATTAATATGAATTTTTAAACTATCAACTTCATATTGCGCGCTTAAATTAGTGGGATGAAAAATGGTATCGGTAGCAGTTTTTATCGCCCAGCCGCAACCATCAGCGTCTGGGTTTCCTAAATTTATAACAATTGCGTTAACGCTAAACTCGCCCGGTGACAAAGCGCTTTTTTTACAGCACAGGTTTACTACGAGAACTATTATAGCAAGGCAAATAAGTGTTTGTTGCAGGTAGCTTAGTTTCATAATTGTGGCTTTTTCATAATTACGCTTATTAGGGCCAATTCGCTACAGCATAATGTGAATAATTATACTTTAATCAAACCGCTTTTATAAATAACTTAGCCATACTAATGGCATATAAATTTATTGATAATTACCGCGAACAAGGGGCTCGTAAACAGTTAGTTGATATCCTCCGCAAAAAAGGGATTGAAGACGAACTGGTATTAAAAGCTATTGGCAAAGTGCA
>Ga0302315_10001745_pt1 | contig 21476 bp, 18 predicted proteins | sample III_Palsa_N3_1_FD_200532 | JGI IMG/M metagenome (GOLD analysis project Ga0302315, IMG submission 200532) | Peat permafrost microbial communities from Stordalen Mire near Abisko, Sweden - III_Palsa_N3_1 | ecosystem: Environmental > Terrestrial > Soil > Palsa > Peat permafrost | place: Sweden...
AAGACGCTTGGTGAGGCCGTCGATTGTCGCACTATCGAGACATTCGTAATCCACGCCGCGCACTTCGAGAATGATTCCGACCTCGCCTGTCTTGGTGAGAAAAACTGACGGACCGATGAAACCGAACAGGTTGATCTGTGCGCTCAATGAGCCCGACTCGCTGTAGTTCTTGAAGATCCGGCTAAGCCTGAGCATGGATATCCCGCCGAACCGAAATCGGTGTGAGTTTCATGGGGTCGTACTGGGCGCGCATTTTCGCGGCGGCCAGCAGGAAACGGAGTATCTGAGGATCGGTGTTGGTGGCCCAGCGAGCGAGAAAATACAACAGAAAGAAAATCAGCACTCCGCCAAGGAGGCTGTTCAGCAGGTTGAACGTCGCAGCACCGAGACACATGGCGAAGAAAAACAGCTTTCGCTCGGCTCCGAGGATGGTGAGAGGCCGTGAAATCGATCGATGCACGCGATTGAGCCTTCGGTGTTCCGCCATTTGGATCTCCGTCGGAAATGAGGCGATTTCAGTTGCCGGGAAAGAGCCAGGTCAGGAAATTCACTGCGGCGATCGCCATGCCGACGCCGAAGAGGACGCCGGCAAGCACGCGCTTTGAACCGCCTTCGCCGAAGGCAAACGTGAGGCCGGCAACCACGATGGCCACAAGCGAGAGCCCGCGAGCGATGGTGCTGGTAAAGGCGGTCTGGAGAACGGTCACAGCGTTCTCCCACGGGGAGTTGCCAGCTCCCTGTGCAAACACAGGAGCTGCAAGTGCAAGCGCCACAACAGAAACAAAAACACCTCGCCTCCGTATCATCCTGCAAGGAAACTGGTTTGTACGTTTCATCATTACGGCACCTCAGTTGAAGATTTCGAGTGCACGCTCGGGAGCGAAGGAAGTTCACGTGAGCGTTGCGGGCTGCGGGGCGCAGTCGGAACGCACTGGTCCGTAGACACGCTAGGCTTCCCCCGGAAGATCCTCGCCCGTTGCGTCTTGACGCCGCGCAGTAACGACGGGTCCGTCGCGTGAACTTCCCTCTATCTACCTATTCAGCGTATGAATCGGAAAATGTGTCACCGCCGGGCGAAGTTATTTTTTGATGGGCTTTGAGACGTAGTTTCACTGCTCGCGTGAGGATCAATGCCGCAGCAACGTTACAGCCAGCAGGTCAGCTGAATCCCGCTATATACTCGGCCCCATATGAGTGACGATTTCCCAGAGCCGGTAAAGAGAGTTCTGGCCGCGCGCGTTGGCAATCGGTGTTCGCGGCCAGAGTGCCGGGCACTGACCAGCGGTCCGCAAGCCGATCCGGCGAAGGCGCTCAATGTCGGTGTCGCGGCGCACATCACCGCTGCATCGCCCGGCGGCCCGCGATACGACTGGGGACTTCTGGCCGAAGAGCGCAGCGCCCCAGCGAACGGTATCTGGCTATGCCAGAACTGCGCGAAGCTCGTCGACAACGATGTATCTCAGTTTTCCATCCAGGTCCTTAAGACATGGAAAGCCGACGCTGAAGCGCAAGCACAGAGTCGTATCGGCAAAACGGCATACTTTCGCGACGAGCTCACAACGCCCCACCTCGACAAAGGCGCAAGAGTACGTATTTCGCCCATAGTCCCCCGACTACACGAGCTGTCTGATTTCGGCGTCGAGACTGAGCGGGGCGAATGCTTCGTGCTGCGGAAGTTCGATTCAGGCCGGCAAGTGGAGATCCCGAAAACCTTCATCGAACAGATTCACAATTTGGGGAATAACAAGCCTTTTCTCATTCAACTCAATGGCAGACTGCAGTGGGTTTCCGCGAAACGGAACTTTGAGCTGTTCACGGAGAAACCTCCCGGGTCAGCGAGCGCTTATGGAATCGGAAAAGACGTCGACCCAAGTTATGTGCGCCACGTCAGCATCCTCGGGAAGAGTAGTTTTGTTCGCGAAACCCGCCTTCCGCTACTTCTCTCCCAAGGCTGGTACGTCTACTACGATCTGGACGGTTCGTACCTGAGATTGCCGGGTCCCGACACCAATCAGATTTTGATCGTTGATCAAGTCTAGAAAAGACCCACGCCCAAGCACATGCAAGGGTTCGCACGGCCAAACGAAGTCGATAACAATTCCTATCGCGATCAGGCTTCCTAGAGCGGCGGTGAGGATTTCGCATAATCCGTGATACCCGCAAGAATTGCGTTAGCGGTCTTCTGAACGAACTCGAGACTCTCGATGAGAAGTTTGGCGTCCCCGTTATACAGCTGAATGTAGTCCTTGGCGGCGGAGCCCATCTCCAGGCCGATTGCCTGTCCGACCACGAAAGCGACGGCCTCGGCTTCTGTCTCGCGGACGCATTTGGTGGTAGTGCTTCTGCGTTCAGTGCGATGCAGCAGCTCGTGCGCCAGTTCGTGCGCCAGCGTCACGAATTCTTCTGCCGCAGGCCGGCCGGGGAGAAGCGTGATTTGTCCACCCGACGAAATCCCAAGCGCGGGTGCGATCTCGATCGAGTACTCGATCGAGATCCCGCAGGCGCGCGTGAAGTCCGACAACCGCTCCTTGTGTGCGCCGGGATCGCCGTCGATGGCACAGATTTCAGGAAGCTCCTGTCCCTCGGTTTGTCCGATATCGAAGACATAGACGGCGCGAAAGCCCCTGGGAGGTGCCGATTCCTCGGTTCCTTGCTGGGCTGGCGCATCGATTCTGTGCCAGACGATTGGGGCGACGATCAGGATGCCTTTTTCGCCTTTCTTAACGAACCGTCCCAGTGAGTGCCAGGTACGAAAGCCCGCGACGCGGGTGGCATCTGGTTTCTGCGAGGCGATGAGCATGATATTGCCAAGGCTGTACCGGTGGAAACGACCCATCGTTGCGAGGTAGTGCGTCAAGGTCTCGCTGCGCCCCTCGTTAAGAGCAGCAATCAGCTGCTCCGTTGCTCGGTCTGTGATTTTCTTGATGTCTTCTGATGTCATGTTCTCGTCCTTTCGGTGAGTGAGATTTGGTTCCTTCAGAACAGGCAGAAACCAAATCGGAACGGATCACCGGAAGGACAGGAATTGAGGGGCTCACGACTGAAGCGCTTGGCAACGGGCGTGACAGGCAGCCATACCTGGCGCGACCGTGTGCGTGCGGAAGGAGGTTCAACCGTTCCGGTCTGGGAAAGTGCCAGTTTCAGAGAATTTCAGGAGGGCTTTGCGCGAGCCTTCGCAACTTTCCCAGCAGCCTTTTCAGTTTCTGTCGCACGGCGTTGCTTGAATTTCCGTTCGAACCGTTCATCGTTTCAAGAGATCCTCCGTTGAGCTTGAACTGGACGAGGAGATTCAGCTCGGAATCGGTGATGAACTTCTTCGAGATGCAGCGGTTAAGGAAATGCCGCAGCAAGAGATGTCGTTCGAATGAATCCTGCCCTGCCAGGTCGTCGAGTGCCGCACCGTGTCCGTTCGGAAGGTCTCCATAAACCCGGCTTTCGCGCTGCGCCCATTCAAAGACCTTCCGCTTGACCGCACGCGCAATCGCGAACGCAAAGTGTGATCGGCGCACGCGGAGATCGTCGGACCGCAGATACTCGAGCAGGACGCTCAGCGCCTGTTGCGCGATGTCATCGTGCGAGAGCGCTGGCTGTTGCCGCCCGACACGGCGCACAGTGGCGTGAAGCGAGGGAAGAAAGGCGAGAACGAGAACCGCCTCGACGAAGGATGGGTTCAGCGGATGAGCGATCAGGAGATCGCGCAGAGAAGCGTCCGAGTCCGCGTCGGCACTGGAGGCCTTCAGATGCGAGAGCAACTCTGGAACGGAGGAACATCGACGGAGACCCTCCGAGATCAGGAACAGTCCGTCGATTGCTTCTTTTTCTCCCGGTGACAGGGCCGACAGAAGACGTGGTTCGAGCCTGCACAGTGTGCAACCGCACATGACTGGCGGGGACATGGCTCAACTCCCCTGGCACTCGGAAACACACGGGGGCCATAAGCGAGAGCGGGAATACGTTCTCGGCAGTTTCCAATCAGCAACGAATCCACATTCGGTTGTGGGGAATCGACCGAAGTTGCCGCGCCGCTGACTGCTGAGGATCAGCGGGGGAGGCGTATCCTCTTCAATTGTGAGCGGGCCATGCCGGATTTGTTTGGAGCGGCAGGAATCGAGGACAAATAATAAAGGCCCCCTGGCGCAAGCCAGAGGGCCTTTGAAGAAGCAACTCAGTAGGCTGTCTCTCCGGATTCCGGCGCCACCTCCGCCGCCGGAGTGGCGGGTACTTCCGCTTCGGCTCGGCTCAGTCGCCGAACAGAGTTCGCACGGACGCTCCAGAAGATGCTGAGTTTTGCGGTTTTGGCTTTCTTGGACTTGCCATTCTCGCGTTCGTATTTCGAGCTGACGAGCAGCCCGTCGACGAGCACGTGATCGCCTTTGTGAAGCGACTCCGCGATGGATTCACCGAGCCGGTTGAAGGCTACGACGCGGTGCCATTCGGTTTTCGACTGCCACTCGTCGTTCGAGTCTTTCCAGGACTGCTGCGTCGCGACCGACAGGACGGTGAAGTTCGTGCCGTTGCCGCGGACTTGCCGCTTCTCCGGATCTTTACCGAGGAAGCCGATGAGTTGGACGTGATTGAGGTACATGTGTGTTTCTCCTTTTGTGCCCCATTTCCTTGGGGCACCCAAGGGCGGAGAGGATGCTGCTCCCAAAGCGAGCGTCTGCATTCCGGGAGGGACCCGAAGGACTCATGGGGAGGAACCGGGAAAGCAGAAGACGGGAAGCTGCCGGGCGCAGGAATTATCCCGAAGCCGTGCCCAAGGAAATGAGGTGCGAAAGGAACATTGATCGAACTATCGAGCCAACTATCGGAACTGCCGAGTAAAATACGATCACCTGACCGCCGTTACGCGCGCTTCGGATCATCACTACAGGACTGAATCCCGACGAGGAGTCCAACTGGTGCAACACAGACTGTGGCGACACGAAGCTTCGTTTCGGCTTGACGTAAAGTCTGGCAATTTTTCAATAGGTTTCCCGTTTTTCGCTACGGTATAAACCGGATTATCACGCACCTAAAAGAAATCCAAAGGCTTTCGAATCCTGCAGAAATTATTTCGGATGGATGATGCCGGCAAGCAACCCGACTAGCCGGCATTCATCGGAGTCGCCATTGTAATTACGACCCTTAGTATTCGGTCGAGTTGTGCGGCAATCGGCCCATGCAGGATGACACCCAACTCCATTCGCGAGCGTAGGCTCGAGGTTGTCATGTTGGCACTACCCAGATATCCCCGCAGTCCACGGTCAGCACTGATTGCCTTGAAGTGAAATGTCTGTGTCTCAAAGCCCTCGCCCTCGAACCATGACAAAATCGCACATTGAGGCTCGTGGCGAAGTTTATCCAGCTGCGCCTTTACTTCAGTCGGCAAGTCTCGAGAGAATCTTCCCAGCAGAGATACCTGGACGCCAGACACAAGCTTCTTGCGCACAAGTGTAACCATTTCCGCAGTTGTTCCAGCGTCCCAGAACGGAGACGCCACGACGAGCGAATTTGTGGCGGAGGCAATCACGTCCAGCAAGCCGCTCCGTAGGTCCGTCGATGATTCGTGTATTACCTGTTCTGCCGCGGGAGGGAGCGCAGGCGGCAGTGACACGCACAATTGAACCCCAGGCGATGTACTCGCGCCCTCCTCGCCTACCTGCAGTGCTGCCTGAATGGCGGCACGAGATTCTTGCGTCGCTACTAGTCTTGCGCGGTCGAGAGTGTAACGGGTGCTCTCCTTTTGCAGTACTCCAAGATCGCACAGCGCGTTGAGAGCCATGATTACATCACCGTCTGTCAATGGCCGGCCGCCATTGCCTCTGACCGATTTCACAAGCTTAGAAATATCTTCGACACCACACGGGGACGAGCTTGCCAACGCATCTTCTACGGCAGGAAGTAGCCAAGGGTGCAACTTCATCGTACGGATGTAAGTCTTCATGCCTTCTGTGAACCCTTCAGCTCCCAAAAACCCACTAGACGCGTCTCGAGGGAAACATCGGCCCACGGCGCGTGGCCGCCGAGCAGAAAAGCCCTGGACAGCCCATGATTGAAGACGCGACAAGATATTTCAGGAGAATGCAGACAGCCATGGCACGCACCTGCGTGATCGGCGCAGTCGGGATCGTATAGACACTCGACCGAGTCGTCTGCAATGTTTCTGAGGAAAGCTGCGAGATGGTCCCTGACGAGAGTAGCGACCCCTCCAAGTTTGAAGCTGCTCGAGCTGTCGTACACGACGCACCCAAGCATCGGGAGGAAGATGTATTCAGCGACGGATGTTCGATCAATGCCCGCATATCTCGTCATAGCCCTCATCGCAGCATGTGAAAGGCTATGAATCAGTCCGAACACCATACGCCGCACTGGTAGAGTCCAGATCGTGTCGTAGTATCGGTCGCGGTCGATTGGTTCCAGTGCTGCAAGGATTCGTGCTATTGGCGGTAGATTCGGATCAGGAAGGGACACGCCATTTATGGCCAACCATTCGATGACCCGATCAGGCTGCAACGACATGAAGATGCCCTCGTGCTCGCCTTCGCGAGCCAAAACCGGAATGGTGCCGACTAGGTCCAATTTGCCTAGCTGTTGGGCGGCGTACTTTTGAACCGAGGGGAATGCTCTAATCTCGATCGGAAGGTTTATAGCGCCCAATTCGTCGTAAATGGGTTCAAAGTTGCGACGCGTGTAGCCGAAGGTTGACGTGATAATCGGAAGATCGTCTACGTAGAGCAGTTCTGATTGGCCGAGAGAATTTCTAAGTTTGCTTATATCTTCAGCAAGGAGTTCGGCGGAGTCACCTTCCCGTGCCTTCTGTTCAGCAGGTTCGACGCTAACTGTTCCCCTGAACGCCAAACTCTCCTTAATTGCCTTCTCGAGTTCTTCGGAAACGCTTCTCAGCAAACCGGGTTCTGGTGATTCTGCCTCGTGCGCCTTACCTAGGGCGATTTCGACAATAGACGCGCGCAATCGCTCTTGTTCGGCAGAATCTCCTATCGATTCCGCCACTTTCATGCGTTCAGACAGGGCCTTTAGCCGTTCGGCCGGCGTGCCCGCTGTATCTGGACGGAGCGAGCGAGGAAGCAGTCGTCGAAGTGTGGCAGAGATCTCATCGTCCGCGCTCGTCAGTTGAGGCTTATCGAGTCTCAAAACAGATAGTGTCTGAGGATAATACGTATCACTCGCGCTGTATCGAGCCAAACGCATCGCCAGCGCGGATGCAATGGTCCCACCCTTCTGATTGGTTGGCGCACCTTCACGCCCAAACCGCTTCAGACACCGATGACAGGAAGCGGCAAAACGTTCGAGTGCGACGGTGTTGCATTTTCGGCAGACAACCTTCATGTCCTTTACGCGGTCGGACCTACCCGGTATATAAAGGTCCGCGCCGGTCTTGCACAGAGAGCATTTGATCGGATGCTTGGTTGCCTCTGGAAGGCCTCCCGCATCGGTAGCCTTCTTGATGGCAGGAAGCCATTCTTGGATAGGAACAAGTTCGCCACACCCGTGTACGAAGACAAATGGAATTTGATGTATGCGAGAGCCGCCACAGTTTGGACATTGCAGAGAGGTTTCGCGCTGATACTTCTTCTCAAAGATTAGTTGCCCGCAGTGCTGACAGATCAGTGCTGCCTGCAAGACGCTTGCGTCGATTGACGCAGGACTGCCAATCGTAAATCGGTCGTACTCACCCGCTGGATCGGTGGGGAAAGTAGAATCTACGCGCCCGCCTCTGGCAATCCAACGGTCGAAGTGTTCTTTTATTTCTTTCAGAAGAGTGGATTTTCTCTCCTCTTCCCAAATCGTTGAGAATCGCACGTCACCTAACTGAATGATCGCCAAACCGTCTTCCCAGTCAACCGTCCGATAAGGTAGATAGTTAAACAAAAGTTGCGACACCCCGCGCTGCATGGGCCGCACTCTTTCCTGCGTGCTATCGCTCTCGTTGTTTTGGGGCGCTTTGTAGTCGTTATTGGCCATCGATTAACCGCCTGAGCGCCTTTGCTTCTTCTGAATTAGCGACCCGAATGTCGGCTGGCTCGTCTACGTCTCTAAGGCTGTTCATTGCATCGAGAAAAGTATTGAGAGCGCGCGGACGTCCGCGCTGTTTTGGTGTATTGACGATAGAACTGAACTTGTTCTTGGCTTCCCGTGTCAGCTTTTCCTGATACCGGACAGGCGACGGCGCGTGCTGACAGCCGTAAGCAGCAACGAGCCACCGTACAATCTCGTCTTGTGTTAGAGCTGCGGCGTTAGGATCGCCATGAGCGTCTTGAATCGCTTCCACTGTTGCGAGTGGCCGATTCAGTGATGATGAGGCCACGCCCATCAAATATCCGCAGAGTAGACCAGGAAGAGTACGCCGCATGGCCGGCTCTGGCCATCGAGTGACAGCCGCCGGATCGACAAGACGATCTAGATACTGATGAAACTTAGCGAACCGGCCAAAAATGCTTCGATCGCGTTCGCTCTGCGGCGTGGGTACAAATATCGAAATCCCGGGAAATCGTCGCCCTACGCGCGCAGAGGCTTGGATATATTCCGCCACAAGCCTCGTGAAGCCGGCAAAAACAATGACATTGAACCGGTCAACGTCAACGCCGTGGCCAATGATATTGGTTGTCACTATCCCCCTAGTTCGGGTACTGGGATCAGTGGTGCTAGTCTCTGATTTCAACTCATCCATAGTGGAGATCATGTGCGAAACATCGACGCCACCATTGAACATCTCGATTAGCAATTCGCCGTGCTGTGGCGAACTCTCCTGCAGCTCACGCCGCACTCTTGACTCGATAGCCTCCGCAACTTGATCGGAACCTTTTCGAGTCAACACGTAAGTCAGAGCCAGTTCGTACAGAAATAGCAGTTCCTTTTGATCAGACGCGCTTAGTTGGCCGACGCCATAAACGGAGGCAGCCTTGACTGGGTCGGTGGTTATAACCTCTCGAGCTTTTTGCACCTGCTGATAAACAATTGAGAGCGCCTTCGTGACTGATGGAGTGTGCTTGCGAGATACGCCGAGTAGTCCGACGAAGATGCGCCCGGTCTTTTGCTGGCTTTGGCAGTAATAAAAGGAATCGTCTGCCGCAGGTCCATGAGCTGGAAACTGCCGTGCTCCCCGAAGGTAAAGTTCCCAGGCCTGCCGGGCGAAATCCTGGATCGTAGCGGTGGCCCCAATGATTTTCCAGGGCTTCGCTCCGAGACTCTTGAAGAGTTCGATCGCGCCAGTCTCATAGTGCGCGTCAAACGTGCCAAGTTCTTCATTCAATAAATGCAGTTCGTCTTGCACCAGAATTGCAGGGGCCAGATCGTGAAATGGACCATAATAGATATGCGCGCCTGAATTCGGGCAAGTTTGAGGATGCTCGCCCTTGGCCACTGCAGCTGCAGCGTCACACCTTTCGTTAGACTTTGAGAAACTTGCTCCATGTTTTCCGCAGATGAAACTTATTCGTCCGAATAAATTTGAGAAACGATGGTTCTGCCCAAGTAGTGCCAGTTTGTCTACGGTTGAAACAATAACCGTCGGTAAATACCGATAAATGTCTTGATCGGTGACATAAATCGGCAAGCGGTCCTTCCCGCCGGCGCAATTCCCGCTTTCGCAGTTATGCTCTATGAGTCGCGTTGTAGATTCATAAGTCAGAGTAGTGCCCATACCGCAGAAAGGGCATTTGAAGATTCGTTTGTATTTCGGATCTACGCCCTGTTTCTCAAGCCGCTTATGCAGATCATCGTCGATTTTGTTTGGGGTGACGGTGCCGCCGACGAGATAGCCGATACTGAAACGCGCTCCCTTGAGCCCACTTTCCTTCCGCACAAGCTCGGCTGCGGCCAACGCTACTGCTAAGCGTTGCAATTGCTGGAAGGTGAGCAGGCGCAATGGAAATCTAATGAAAGCTGTATTACCGAACTGTTTGTCCCTAATTCGGTCGAAAAAAGCCTGCCACAAAATTATTCCCATGAAAGCTTCTGTTTTGCCGCCTCCGGCTGCAAACCACAGTAGGTCGACGAAACCGTCTTCTTTTGTGGCCAGCTCTGGGTACTCCCTTGACGCGAGCTCAGGCAGAACGGAGACGATGAACGCAATCTGGAAGAGGCGCCATTTGTCATGGCTCTTTTGAGCTCGTCCCATAGCTTTGTTCATTAGCAGGAAAGCTCGGAGAACTGTTGGATACTTCGGATCCTTTAACAGTTCTACCCCACGTTTGAACCTAAGGACTTCTCGCTCAAAGTCGTCGCGCGAGCGGTTCGCATCCTCGAGTTCTATGCCCGAAAGCGTAGCAACCTTTGCTGACCATTGGGTGGTGTCGTAGTCCTCCATATGGCGGGCGAGCGATTCGAGAATCGGAGTCGGATCTGCGCCAAGGCCGGAGAATGTAGGAACGGCATCAACAAACTCGCGCGCTTCGAGACGAGGCGTCTCGGTGATCGGCACGCTTTCCGCAATCAGCTGGAGCGTCGCGCCATGATCGTCGTCACGAACATGAGCATTAATGCCTACTCCGGACATTCTTCGGTCGTAACGAAAACTCGCAGGCAACTCTTGAAAGATCGTCGGTCTATGCACATCCTTCGGCACTGCGACCGAAAGTCCGACGGCGTAAAGATTGGGATCGAGAAAGTCAGCCTGCGCTTTCCCCGGCGATGGGGAGTCGTTCACGATTCGGATCGCAACCCGAATGTCCTGTGGCTCCGTAGGTAGACTGATAAGCCTGACATCCAGGAAGCCTCGCCAAAATGAAGCGAAGGGCCTGGCTCGGGCGCGCGCCAGCGCGGCATTGAAAGCCTGCTCGGTGGCACACTCCGGTTCCTCCAGGTAAATTACTTGCCTTGCCGAATACACGTCTGACGGAATCTTATCGCTGGGCAGAACAAGGTGCTGCGTGATATCGACCCTTTGACGCTTCTGCCTGAGTAGGGTGTCGATCCCGATTTCCACATCGAATTGCGGAATTTCTATCCTTCTCCATACCGGTATGACTTGCTGAACCCTCTGCCCTTGGGGAGTCCCGGCGGGCGCGTGCTCCCGACGCCACGACCCTAATCTCCTCTGTTCCTCGACTTCTGGCGTGCAGCGGACATAGAGATTGAGGGAAATAGAGGTACTGAGCGACTTGAGGTTCTTCAGCCGATCTTGGTCTGCGAGCCACTCGAGGCCGATTGAAGTAAGTTCAAAAGCGGAATCTTTCGGCAAGTCGTCAACTTCATCTTCCTGGGCCGCGGCTGCGACCTGTTGCAGTACGGCAGCTCGAGGTGTGAGGAACCCGGCCAAGATGTGCTCCTGCGGCCGAACGTTGACAATCCGTGCACTTTCGTCATCAAGACCCTTGGCCCGACGACTGATCTCAGAGACTAACGCACGCGCAAAACTGTTATAGGTCTGATCATTTATCATGCGTTTATGCCGTCCAACGGAATGACGTCGTCGATTGTGGTTACGCGAGCGGCCTCAAGCAGCATTTTGGCTTCCACCCCCCACTCCTTTTCCATTTTGGCTACGCTGATCGGATCGAGTCGCCCTAGATAAGCACCGCGTATTGCACGGACCAATTCCCTTCCGATCTTGCGATGATTGATCCGCAGCCTATTAATGCCCGCAAACCAGTTGGAAAGCACTTCGCGAGGCAGCGATATATCGAGGGCCTGGGCGAACGCCAAGAAGGCGGCTTCGCCCTCGGGAACCCCACATTCGTCCGACGAAGACGGTGGGAACCACGTCCGGATCGTGCTGGCGTCCACAGCGATACCGTGGCGTTCCATTCGCTGTTTAATTTCTGTTATCGAGGTCGTATTGCCGGAACGAAGGGCGCGCAAGGTTGTTAGCCACGCTGACCGCGTCTGCTTGTCTTTCCGCAATCGTCCTTCGTCCATTGCCTGCAGAAGGCGTTCCGAAAATCCAGCGCGTTCGTCGTCATTCAGGAGCACAACCTGATCGCCAACCTGCAGATCCTTCGCCGCAACACTTTGGAGCTTCAGCCTTTTCCTTCCAACTACTTCGAATCGAGCGTTGGCTGTGCTCTGTTGAGTTGATCCGTCCGCAAAGCACAGGCATACGTACGTGGGCTTTCCGTCGCAAAAAGACGCCACCGTGGTCGAACCACGATTCACAAATTCGGCAGAAAGCGTGTTCAAGGAAATCAAGCTCGCGGAAGGGGACGCTATCTGTTCAAGCCGCTGGCAAATGCTTTGGAAATCAGCAATTACCGCTCGGGGTAAGTCAGGTACTCCTGTAAAGCGTTTTTCGATATCCCAGACCGCAACGCGGGCTTCAATTGGATCGAGCACCAGCGCGATAGCGCGAGCCCCGCTTGCGAACAGCATGTCTATAGTACTGGTGCCAAAATATCCGCAGGCTATACATGTTTCGAAGATTGCAGTTGGCCACGGGCCAAAAACGTTTAGTACAACTACTCCCAAAGTTGCAAGGTCTTCTAACGTTGTACCCAGAGATTGTGCCAACGACTTTCTTAATTCGTTCCCTGCCATCTCAGACCGCACAAGAATTAACACCCGACCAGGCTTTGCGTCATGCAGTACGGCTTCAATTACCGCATTCCTTCGCTCGCTGCGCGCACCTGCGTTCTCTGACTCTTCGAGGATGAGTCGTTTCGCTTCTTGGAGAAGCTCTAGTTCGAAACCCGGAAACCTCTCTAGCATGTCGGCATATAGGACAGCGAAAGCTTGCGCTTCGCGCGGAACTTCGAATGACATAGATTGTCGAGTCGCCCACCAAGTTCGTTTGGCATGCGCGACTAGACGCCCCAGCAACTCCGATTTGTCTGGCAGATTCTCGATTGCGAAGTAGAACTGACGCTCGGCTTGCGGCCGGTCACGGTTAACTTCTCTGACTTTTACAGCCGATACCGCACTTTCAGTGTTTAGGATGACGGGGCTTTTTGAGGGGCTCCCCAGCGCTCCCACGAACGCAAGGTCTGCCGGGCTCGAGGCCAAGATCAGCATTGGAACTGACGAAGAAATCTCGCGCAAAAAATATTCGATGGCTCCCGCCAGCTGTTTTCCCTTGATGTTCTGAGCATTAACGAGAACGAGATCTAATTCGCCAAATGCTCGAATAAGCTGGCGCGTTAATTGACCTCTGGCTGGAACCAGTAGTTGTGGGCGCGGCTCGCCTCGCGGTGCGAATCTCCCGATGATCTTTCGATTGCCGTACCTGATATCCCCATTGTCCTGTACGCGATCGACCGAAATGAAAGAAGCGGCCGGCAGGGTCAGGGAGTTCAATCTCTGCCGGCGGCGGTCGACGGCTTGTTCCCAGTCTTGATAGAGCTCTCCCTTTGCGCCGGGATTTGTGGAATATCGCTTTGCGCGCGCTAGCTTGCGCGCGGATTGAGCTTTCTCGACGCCGTAGAGCGGTCGACACAACAAGTCGAAGTCGGACGCAAAGAAGGGGAAGATTCCGATTCTCGGGGTAAGCGGAAGCGATGCTGCAACGCCCGGCCATCTGAGGTGAAGGTGCGGAGCAAGAAGCGGTATAAACGGAATCTGTTTCCATAGAGATAAGACAGGTATTCGGGAACGCGTTGCGACGGCCGTCTCGGCGAGATCAAGCAGAGGCAAAAGGGCGCCGTCTATTGGATCTCTGCTTGGATCCCCATGAGTAGCGTCAGATGGTTGAGCTGGTGCTAACATCGAAATTGCACCTCAATCCCTCAAGTTCGGTGTCTGATCGGCACGAGTGAAGTTCATGATTTACTCGTGTGTGCGTCTGCGATAGTGACCGCGGCTTTTATATTTCCGGCTAACAAGAGAGACACGGCCCGATCATATGTTTCGCGCGCGCCCTTCGAGGAAGAAGGACTCGGCAGCCGAAGCAAATTGAGCTCGTGTGGCTCGAGTTTGGCGAGCCCGTCGGAATAACGCCTTGCAATGAGCTGAAACTGCTTTCGAGGGGCGGACGAAAGCAATGACAATGCCCAAGCGGCCTGCTCGTCTGGAGTCATTTTTGCTTTTGTATTCAGAACATAAAGCGTGTTGGTAGCGACGAGTTGCTGCTTAACTCGGAACGAAACCCATGGACCAAGTTTGGTCATTCCGCTCAAGAATGCGGACACACCCAGGCGGATGTCAGTTACTCGGTACCACGGGTGCCGGTTGCGAATTTTACAGGCCCGCAAATCGCAAGTGTCTTGCCCGTATCGGATGTAGGCTTGTACGGATTTGTGATTGATGACCGCAGGGCCCGGACTGAACAACCAAACCCTTTCGTCGGCCTTTAAGAGCCGTTCCCATTCAGACGCCGTCATGTACGCAGACGTAAGATGACGCGCCTTGGATAGGACGGGAAACAGGGCATCTCTAGGGAGTCCGAGCCGAGCACGATCTGATTCACGAAGAAGAAAGTACTTAGCGTCCCCTGTTACTGAACCAATTCTCACGGTGTAGAGGTCGGAGAATTGAGTAAATGAGGTCACAACTTTTTTCCGGGTGGCAGCGAGTTTGGTCGGCCGTGTTCGGAAATCGGTTGTTAGAGCTTTTATGAGTGCAGGTCCATCTTCGTGAACGAGGCGTTCTGATAGCGCCGGTTTGCTTCGAAACCCTCTGGCAATCAGAACAACGCAGCCTTCGCGAACTTTTGGAAACAAGGGCTCACGAGAACGATGAACCTCGACCTGTTCAAACGTGTCGTGGACCGCTCGACGAACATCTGCTGCGTAGTGCGCATAATCCCACGCTGCAGGCAGTACGAACGCGATGCTGCCGTGATTCGCGAGCAGCTTTAACGATGCCGCTAGAAAAGCACACCAATAATTCGATCGGGGGGCGAAAGATCTATCTCCGGCCGCAGCGAGAGTTCCTAAAGGCCGTCGCAGCGTCGGATGAAGCTCACGGATCGCGACGTATGGTGGGTTCGCAACAATTCGATCAAATGTTCTCTTTGTGGAAGCGAACCACGTAAAGAAGTCGACGCCCCGCACCGTTGTCGCCGACACATCTTCTGCTCCAGTCCTCGGATCGATATCTATTCCAAGAATTCTGTCCTTCTGAATGCCCTGGTTTCTAAGGCAAGCAACAAATGCCCCTAGTCCCATACACGGGTCGAGCCATAAATCTTCGGGACTGTCGTCAAGCGCGCGGACCATCGCCGCAGCGAGAGGCGTAGGGGTGTAAACTCGGCATTTTGAAGGGGGTAATGTCATAGCCCTCTGGCAATCGGATCCGCACGCAAGTCTACACGTAGAAGTAGCGCCACCTAAAATTTGGCGCGATGGCCTAGACTGCCAGGCTTCGACTCGGGTGTCTAATGGACTGTAATGTAACAGATTCAGTCTGGTGAAATAGGGGCTTTAAATAGAGAAATTACTAAGTGGCTATCATCGTTATAGGCAAGTCGAGGCTAAGCATCAGTTCAGCTCGATTTCCCAATGCCCTGAGCACACTTCATTAGGTTGCTATACAAAGAGTGCACCGTTCAGCTCCTCGTGCTCAAAGGCGGAGCCCATCGGTTCGATCTCAACCTTGCCTAGATTGCGTTCGCGGTATCGCAGACGCACAGGGATGGCTTTCCTCGGTGCTGGATGCAAGGTGCGAGGCGCCATATCACCCCTCGATCGTTTCGCTTCATGGCACAACCGTTGGTTCGCGAATTTCGGGAACGGTGGTCGTCGAAGAAATCAAATGTTTGTTGATCGAGACATCGTACAGTCGGCCAGCTTAAGAGCCCGTTGTGCGTTGCGTAGTTCCTGTAAGTTGATCTCCAACTCCGCTGCATAAATTTCAGCACGTTCGTGTGTTCTTGCATTCTTAATGGCAACGGAAGCTGGAATAGCGAGCGATTTTGCCAGCCGGAGATGTTCGGGCGTGAAAACGTTCGAAACGAGTGCGCCGAGAGAAAGAATTCCTAAGACCTCGTTGCCAGCAATAAGGGGCACTCCAAGCCATGATTTGATGCGATCGAAGGGCGGAATCCCCTTCCATTCCGCCTCGTCAGTCACATCAGGCAATAAGATGGATCGTTGCTCAAGAAATGCTTTCGCGAGAAATGCGTTAACTTCCGCTTTGAGCGTTAATCCTATAATGCCCGGTTCGGTTTTGGGAGCTACGCGAGCGACCATTAGGTTGTGCGATTCCTCCGCGAACAAGACCGTAGCGACATCGTACGGAACTAGTTCCGAAATACACTGGAGTAGAGTATCGAGGACCGAGTCCATAGCCAAATTCTGACTTAATGCCAGCGTTGATTTTCTCAGGACCTCAGCCTCGGCGCGGGCGCGCTCGGCGGCATCGAGATGTGTCGCGATTTGCATCTCGGCTTGTTTGCGAGAGGTGATGTCCTGGACCGTTCCGACGAGCCAACGAGTCGCCCCATTATGTTGAACCGGAAATCCCTTAGTCCAAGCCCATCGCAATTCACCGTCGGCCCGGATAAAACGACATTCCTCGTCAAAAGTACCTGAGTCCGATAGGTCCTTGAGTCTAGAGAGAATGCGGATCCGATCTTCAGGATGAATTAGTTCGCGGTAAGCGATGGGATTCCGGCTCAAGGTGTCTGACGCGTAACCTGTGATTGTGTTGTACGCGCGATTGACGTAGGTTATTTCCTGCGTTCTTGCGTCCATCATCCAAAAGACCTCTTGGATGTTGTTTGCCATATGCTGAAAACGCTCCTCGCTTCGTTTGAGAGATGACTCGGCCCGCGTCCGTTCTGTTACATCACAAAAGATCAGTACGTGTCGACCTGGCAGATAGTTCGTCACTCCCATAAAGTCGACGTACACAGTCGTTCCGTCACAAGCGGTCAGCCGAGCATGACCGCGGTGACGCTTGTTCTTCAAAAAGGCGTTCCAACCGTCAGCGAACGCTTCTTCATCTGCAAAGAATCGGCGGATGCCCTTGCCGACCAAATCCAACGCCGACGATCGCAGTATGGCGATCGCGGCAGGATTGGCATCCAAACAGTTTCCGCCGTTATCGGCGATTAAAATTCCATCTAGGACATTTCGAAAAATAGAGGAGAACTCGCAGTCTGTATCGCGGAACGCTCTGTCAGTCTGCTGATGCTTTTGGCGGAAGTACCACAAGTAGTAGAGATTCAAGAAGGCCGCGCACCCGAGAGCTAGAAGGAGCAGGGGAACCAAACTCTTCGCGGATACGAAGCGGTGGCCAGAGTCAAAAAATGAAACGGCGAAGAAAGCGACCGAGGCTAAGAGAGTTAGGGCAGAGCAATGCCGAAGTGCGGGAGGAGAAGTTCGTGGGCTCGTCGATGGAAACAAAACCATTGGGTCACACCAACACCGATAACGTCCTGAGAACGCAATGTAACAGTTTATTCCGCGAAGTCCCCGGCGAGCCGGGGCGCGTCTTGGATTAGAGACAGCCTGTAGGAACGGGTCTGGCTGGCCGCAGCCGAGAAGCGATCAGAACAACGCGCTCAGGACACGCCGCAAGCGGATCAGCTGCTTGTCGTCAAATTCGGCTAACGCTTCGTCGATGTTCTTTCGAAGCGCGTGAGCGTCCGAGACAGAATCAAACTCAAAAAACTCTGAGGGAGAAACTCGAAGGCATTTTGCGAGGGCGATAATGAGATCAAATGAGGGCTGGCGCTCGCCGCGCTCAATGCGGCCAAGGTGCTTAACCTCGATGTCTACCTTCTCCGCAACCTGCCAGATCTTGAGTTTCCTCGCCTTGCGTGCGGAACGGACGAGGTTACCGAATTGTGAAGCAGCAGTCATGAAATTAGGCTGCTGCGACAATAAGCGCCTAACGAGTAATGCAGAACCACCAGAAAGGCCACTAAATCGTTGACAAGGAGGCCTGGAAGGCGTACTTACGAGTACAACGGTGATTTCTCCATAGTCCGCATTAAATCAGAAGGAAGCACCGATATGGCTTTGCACAAACGCACGATAGTCTCCAACTTCGGGCTTACAAGACCCCGCTCGATCAGACTCACCGTTGTCCGGTCGCAATCAGCTTTTTCACTCACGTCCTCTTGCGAGACCCTCATCTTCTTTCTCAGTCTGCGGAAAGACTCCCCGAACGCCTTTTCAGGTCCGGCAAGGGGCTGAACATGTTTGGCACGAGCCTTCATCTCGCGCTAGAGCGTCACACGATGAAGAATGTATTCCCACGGAATGCATTCTGCATTTATTTGACACAACCCATCACGCGTTTTGCCAAGGACCGTTCGTGAGTTACTCCGTTACTGCCAGATTTCCCAGACTGCGCGTGGAATCCGACGCAGTGACTGACGCTTCTGCCATCCAAGAGAAACAGTCAACCGGAGAAGCAACCTCAGACGAAGAACTGATTGCGGCAGTGTCAGTAGGAGCAAAGGAGGCCCTGTCCCTCCTTTTCAGGCGCTACTCTCGTTCGGTTCGTGCGTTAGGCAGTCGGATCTTGCGTGATTTCGGCGAAGCGGACGATCTCGTTCAAGAAGTCTTTCTCTACATTCACCGCAAGAGCGCGCTGTTTGACGGATCAAAAGGGTCAGCCCGCTCATGGATAATTCAAGTTGCCTACACTCAAGCGCTCTTACGCAGGCGACAGCTGAAATCGCGCGGTTTGTATTCGTCCGGAATCATAGACAACTCCGGTGAAAATCTCTTGAACCGCTCGGAAAGCACAAACTATATCGACACAATCGAAGGCCTATTCGGTACTCGCGGTTGGAATACAGTGTGGTCCAGCTTGACGGAATTCCAGCAAGAGACCTTTCGCTTACATTTTTATGAGGGCTGCAACTTCAACGAAATCGCCGAAAAACTGGGCCAGTCCTACGTTAATATCCGGCATCATTACTACCGTGGTTTGGAGAAGCTTCGGAAGCACGCGGAAGATAATGGGCTGCGTTGGCCGTGATTGTTGATCTGGTCAGAGGCTCAGAGTCGGGGAAGTTGAGGTGTTGTAATTTATGAGTTCGCACGAGAAGTACCTGGAATTGTGCGCCGCGTCGACCGCTGGGGAGCTATCCCCCGACGAACAAAAGATTCTGGAAGAACATCTCGCAGGATGTGCGTCGTGCCGCCAAGCGAAACACGAATTCGAAATCACCGTTCAAAGCGCCGTGCCTGCGCTCGTTGATGAGATTACTCCAGACCTCGATGAAGACGACGGTCCGTGGTCCATTGAACAAGCTGAGAAAGCGCTCTTCGCGCAACTCGATTCGGAACGAACGCGGACTAGGCCTGCTGAACCAATGCCCAAGCCAGTTTCGGACGTTTCGGGCCAGCGATTCGCCTACCGTCCTTCACAGATTCCATGGACCGAACTCTGGATGCCGATTGCGGCCTGCGCGATCCTCGCGGTCGCGCTCGGAATCGTGGTGTATCGAAGCGGCGTGAAACGTGGTGCAGATTCCGCGCAGCAACTGATCGCTAGCTCCTCCATCCCTAAAGACTCTGTTGAAGGGCAGATTAGCGATCTCGGACATGAGCGGGCGCAGCTTATTGCGAAACTGGCCGACGACGACCGAACAATTAACGAGTTCAAGCTCGCACTGACACAAAAGACCGACGAGATAAAACGCCTCAAAGACTCGGCCTCAGTCGCGGGCGGGAAAGATATGAATGTGGGTCGCGCGGTGGCGGGCAGTTCGTCCGAATCCTCAAGTAGCGGCGCGCAGTTGGCCATTGCGCAGAAGAACCTTGCTGACTTGCAAACGAAAGTCGATATGCTCGCGCGAGAGCGGGAGGAATCAGCCACGCGCGCCGAAGCTCTCGAAGCTAAGGTCGAGGAGTTGACGAAACTGGCTACGGATCGTGGCGAGACCGTTGATCAGCAGAACAGTCAAATCGCAAGACAACAGGAACTGCTTGACCACGACCGGGACATCCGCGAGCTGATGGGCGCACGAGATCTGTATATTGCAGAGATTCATGACGTCGCGGGAACAGGCGAGACCGACAAGACGTACGGCCGCGTTTTCTACACAAAAGGGAAATCTCTCATCTTTTATGCCTACGACCTCGACCAGGAATCAGGACTGAAGACCGCCAGCACCTTCCAGGCGTGGGGCCGGCGGGGAGTCGACAAACAGCAGGCGCTCAGTCTTGGCGTGTTCTATCAGGACAACGCAAGCAAGAAGCGCTGGGTTTTGAAATTCGACGATCCCAAAGCTCTCTCATCCATCGACGCCGTCTTTGTGACCGTGGAACCAAATGGTGGAAGCCATCATCCCAGCGGGAAACCGTTGCTTTTCGCATACCTGCGCGTCAATCCGAATCATCCTTAGCCCACGTCGAATTTGCTGTCTGGTTTCCGAGACAAAAGTTTCGCTGGCACAAAAACCGGTACGGTTCGCATAGACCTAGTAGCGAGAGAACGTAACTCGCCATCGAGGCTCTTTTGCGAGTGCGAACGAAAGCATTTGTCCTGCTGCTCACTCTACTCTGCGCGACGCTGTGCCAAGCGCAGTCGCCGACGGGAACAATCAGTGGAATCGTTCTCGATCCCTCCGGCGGAATTGTCGCGGGTGCGGATATTCTGATCGTCAGCGACACGACCAGCGTTCAATATCCAACGAAAACCGACAGTGAAGGCGTCTACCTCGTTGCGAATCTTCCGCCGGGTCCGTACCGCATTCAGGTTTCGAAAGTCGGGTTCAAGACGATCATCAAGCCGGACATCGTCATCCACGTGCAGGATGCGCTCGCGATCAATTTCCGGCTTCCCCTGGGAGCGGTTTCGGAGGTCGTCACCGTTCAGGGCGGCGCGCCGCTTGTGAATACCGAATCCGGATCGGTCAGCACGGTCATCGATCGTCAACTCGTCGAGAACCTGCCTCTGAACGGCCGAAGCTTCAATACGCTGCTGCAACTCACGCCCGGTGTCGTGATCGCACCTGCCAACAGCAATTCCCCCGGACAGTTCAGCATCGCGGGGCAGCGAACCAGTTCAAACAGTTTTAGCGTGGATGGAGTCTCCGCGAACTTCGGCGTTCAGCCTGGATTCAGTGCGGGTGCCGGGTCGGGGCTTGGTCAGTCTCAGGCGTTCAGCGCCCTCGGCGGAACCAGCAGCCTGGTGTCGGTCGATGATCTCCAGGAGTTCCGGATCGAGACCTCGTCGTTTGCTCCCGAGTTTGGACGTCAGCCGGGCGGACAGGTACTGCTTACAACTCGCTCCGGCACAAACGACTGGCACGGAGGGGCATTCGACTATTTCCGCAACGACGTCATGGATGCGAACGACTGGTTCGCGAACAATGCGGGGCTCGGCCGCGCCGAGGAACGGCACAATGATTTCGGTGGCTACCTGGGAGGCCCCGTGTGGAAGGGCCGGACGTTTTTCTTCTTCTCGTACGAAGGCGCTCGCTTGCGACTGCCGACTACGATTCTTACGCCCGTACCTTCCCTCTCGTCGAGGGAGAGCGCGCCCACACCGCTCGCGCCCTTCCTCGACGCTTACCCCCTGCCGAATGGTCCGATATCCGCTGACGGTTATACGGCCCAGTATGCCGGCAACTATTCGAATTCCGGAACGCTGAATGCCACAAGCCTCCGGATCGATCATTTCTTCAGTTCGCACTTCTC